>QWCT01005378.1_pt1 | contig 10826 bp, 9 predicted proteins | sample 1972681 | NCBI WGS metagenome assembly QWCT01 (sample SAMN09866701, study PRJNA288562) | Human oral metagenome isolate pre3_saliva, whole genome shotgun sequencing... | isolation source: mouth | host: Homo sapiens | place: USA: California | reverse complement strand
AGAGTATTTGTTGACAGACTCTGGGCAAGGGGAATAAAAAAAGAAAATGCCGGAATCAGTTATTGGGCTAAAGAAATTACCCCAACAAAAGAACTTAGGGAAGATTATCATAAAGGGAAAATCAGTTTTGAAACATTTTCTGAAAAATATTCTGATGAGTTGAAGAAAAACCCTTATTTTAGTCAGTTTCTTCAAAAAATAAAAGAGGAACTGGAAAAAGAAAATGTCACATTTATTTTTGCCAGTAAAACTCCTGAACTTAGTCATATTCCAATCTTGAGGAAATATATTGAGAAGAAATTGGAAGAAGAAGGATATAAAATGGAGTGTGTTAAAAAATAACAGCTTTAATTTAAATTGTATAAAAAAATAGAATAACTTTCAATTATAGGAAAGTAGGGAAAAATTTCATTTTTAAAAATGAAATTTTTTTTTATTAGGCTATTTACAAAATGAAAAAATGAGGTAAACTTATAATGTAAAACTCAGTAAAATTTTAATGGAGAAAATATAAAAATTGAAGGGATAAAAAATATAATCATGGAAAAATATTTGAATTATAGAGGAATAAGCCCTTTTCCTAATGACTTTGATGAATTCTGGAATGAAGAAATCAGAAAGGCTGATGAGTTTTTTGAAAAGGAATTGAAGTATGAAATGATTAAAAAGGATTTTGGTATACCTTTTGCAGAATGTTATGATTTGTATTTTAACGGAACAGGAGGAGCCAGAATTTATTCAAAACTGATAATTCCTAAAGAAGTGAAGGATAAAAAGATTCCGTTTGTATTGAAATTTCATGGATATCAGGGTCAGAGTTCAGACTGGAGCAGAAATATAGAATTTGTTGCTTCGGGAATGGGACTGGCAATGATGGATGTGAGAGGTCAGGCTGGGAAATCGCAGGATAACGGCATTTTTGATGGAATAACAGTTAGAGGACATATTGTAAAAGGTGTAAAAGAAGGAAGAGATAAACTTTTTTACAAGGATGTTTATCTGGACACATATCTATTATCTAAAATTATTGAAAATTTTAAATTTACTGATAAAGAAAATATAAAAGTTTACGGAGAATCCCAGGGAGGAGCACTTTCCCTAGTGTGTGCAGCACTAAATCAAAATATAAAGGACAGCTTTATAATTTATCCTTTTCTGAGCGATTATAAAAAAGTTGTGGAAATGCATACAATTACAGAGGCTTATGTGGAACTTTACAGATATTTTAAATTTATAGACCCGTTTCATGAGACGGAGGAAGAGTTTTTTAATACACTTTCATACATTGATGTAAAGAATTTTGCACATAGGATAAAAGGAAAATTAGTGTTTATTGCGAGTCTTATGGATGATGTATGTCCGCCTGAAACTCAGTTTGCAGTGTATAATAATCTTGAATGTGAGAAAAAGCTTCTTGTAATGCCTGAATATTCCCATGAGGCAATGAATGTGAAGGTGCAGGATAAAATATTCAACTGGGCTACAGGAAGCAGTATAGAGTAAAAGTGGTTATTAATGGAAATGATTTGATAATAAATTTAGATTATAAAAAATAAAGGAGGTCGAATTAATGGCGAAAACAGGAAGTGTGATTTTGAAAAAATCAAAAGGTATTGAAAATCCTATAGCTGGATATCTATTTATTCTGCCACAGTTACTTTTGTTCATAGTATTTATACTATATCCAATATTTGAAGGATTTAAAATGAGTTTATTCAGATCGACTTATGCAGAAGAAATTTTTGTAGGTCTGGACAACTATAAGGAACTGTTTCAGGATCCTGTTTTTATGAAATCAATGTTAAATACAATTCTATTTGTAATAGGAATTGTTTTTCTGACAATTGTTTTTGGACTGTTTGTTGCAACAACTGTATATGATAAAAATCCAAGATATATTTCATTTATAAGAGGAAGTTACTATTTACCGATGATAGGAATTCCTTCTGATTATTTTGAAGCTGCGGAAATAGATGGAGCTTCAAGATGGCAGAGAATAACAAAAATATTAATTCCTCTGGTAAAACCTACAACGCTTTATTTAACAGTTATAAATATAATCGCAGTATTGAAAATATTCGTAGTAATTCAGTTATTAACAGGTGGTGGACCTAATAATGCTTCAGTTACGATGATGTACTATCTGTATCAGAATGCGTTTGTATACAATAATAGAGGAGTTGCGGCAGCTGTAGGAGTGCTAATGTTTATATTTGCTGTATTGCTTTCAATACCTCAGTTTAAAGCGTTTGGAGATAAAAAATAAGGAGGCGAAAAATGATAAATTTAAAATCTAGGATAAAAAGAATGGGAGCATATGATGTAATTGCCAATGTTATAGTTTTTGTACTGGCGATAGCTGCCTTGATGCCATTAGTATGGCTGATACTTAATTCTGTGAAAACATCTGCAGATATTTACAAGATGCCTCCAGACTGGTTTCCTAAGTATATCTATCTAGGAAATTATAAGGAACTGTTTCATAATCAGCCTGCAATGAGATGGCTTTTTAACAGTTTTTTTGTATCATTTGTAACAACGGTGCTGACAGTTATTATTTCATCACTGGCGGCCTATGCTTTTGCAAAACTTAAATTTAAAGGAAGTAATTTCATATATTATATGTTTATAGGGTCTCTTATGATACCGAAGGAAACATTTATAATTCCTTTGTTTAAAATAGTTACTACATTTAATTGGATGAATACTTACCAGGCATTCATAGTGCCGAATCTGGCGGCATGTTTTGGGGTATTCCTGCTTAAAGGATTTTTTGAACAGATTCCTGATTCAATAAGGGAATCAGCTAAAATAGAGGGAGCAACAGAATGGCAAGTATTCTATAAAATAATGCTTCCAATAGCAAAACCGGGAATAGGTGCACTGTTTATTCTAAACTTTGTAACTGTGTGGAATGATTATCTGTGGCAGTTGCTGATGTCAGTAAACAAACAAATAAGCACACTGACAGTTGGAGTGGCAGGACTTATGCAGGATTTAAATCCTAACTTTGGATTGAAGGTTGCAGGAGCGGCAGTTGCTTCGCTTCCTATGATAATAATATTTATTCTGTTCCAGCAATATTTCACAAGAGGAATATCTTCAGGAGCAGTTAAGGAATAAATGCATATTAATATTTAATTTGTGGTAATAAAAAAATAATAAATAAAATCAGGAGGTAAAAGAATGTTAAAGAAATTTTCAAGTTTATTATTGGTAATAATGTCTTTATTATTAGTTGTAAGCTGTGGAGGAAAGAAGGATGCCGGTGGTGAAACTGCTGACGGACCTGTAACTATCGACATATGGCTTACTCCTCAATGGAAGGGTGTTTATGATGCTAAAGAAGAAGGAGCTGACTATGACAGTTTCCTTAAGAAAGCTGCAGAAGAATTTAAGAAAGAAAATCCTAATATTACAGTTAATGTTCAGGTAATACCTGGAGATCAGCGTTCAGACAAGTTAAGTGTTGCAATACAGACAAAAACATTGCCTGATGCATTCTTTGAATCAATTTTTGCTATGACACAGTATGCACACATGGGAGTACTTGCACCTGTTGATGATATAATTGATGAAGAAACTAAAAAAGATATTCCACAAGCAATATGGGATAATGTTCAGATAGGTGGAAAAACATACTTCTATCCATTTGGAAACAACCCTGGAACATTAATGTACAATGCTGACATGTTCAGAAAAGCAGGACTTGATAAATACATTAAAGGAGAATATGAAATAGCTACATGGACTTTGGAAGAATATGAAGAAATATTAAAAACATTAAGGGAAAAATTACCTCAAGATGTTGCTCCTATGGGACTGTATGCTAAAAATAACCAAGCTGATACATGGAACGTAGCATATTTAAGAATGTATGGTTCGCCTTATTTCGGTGAAGATGGAAAACTTGTTGTAAATGATGAAGCGGGAGTAAAAGCTCTTACAAAACTTGATGACTGGAGAAAAGCAGGGTATACAAACAGTGGTCCTGAAAGCCTTTCTTCAAATGATGTTCTTGGATTATTCCAAAATCAGAAGGTTGCAATCAGTTTTGCAAATAATAACCTTATGATGAATATAAAAGCAGATATGGAAGCAGGAAAAGTTGGAAAATTTGATGTAAGACTTGCAAATATTCCTGGAGAAAAAGGACCTTTATCAGTTACTTATATAGTTGGTGGAATGGTATTTAATACAGGAAATAAAGCTAAAATGGAAGCTGCTAAAAAATTTGTTAAATTCTTCAGCTCTAATAAAGAACTTGTAAAAGCTTCTAAAAATGTTATTCCGGTAAGAGATTCAGTCGCTAAGGAAGTTGCTGGAGAATTACCATTCTTAAAAGCTTACCAGGAAAATGCAAAATATATATTCAATTTCTCAAATAATACACCAGGATACGCTGAATTGAGAAACTTGTTATTCCCTGAATTGCAAGCAGTGTTTACAGGAGCAAAAAATCCTAAACAAGCTTTAGATTCTTATGTGGAACAAGGAAACAGAGTAATAGAAAAAGAACAGAAAAATTCTCTTGCATTAAAAAAATAGAATAGAAAATTAAAAGTAAAGCTTAGAAAAGAAAGGAGAATATTGGAGCTACTAACTTTTTAGGTATCTCCAATATGACATTTAAAATGAAAAATAATATCTTTGCAGTATTACAGAAAATTGGTAGGGCATTTATGCTGCCAATAGCAGTATTACCAATGGCGGGAATACTTTTAGGAGTTGGGGGATCTTTTACTAATCCAGTTTTAATAAAAACTTATAATCTTACTTTTTTAGAACCAGGAACACCTTTAAACTATCTGATGCAGCTGTTTTCAAATACAGGATTATTCGTTTTTGCAAATTTACCTTTACTGTTTGCGGTAGGAGTTGCAATAGGACTTGCAAATAAAAATAAAGAAACAGCGGCATTATCGGCAGTTTTAGGATTTTTACTTTTTCATACTATAATAGGAACCATTTTAGGATTTAAAGGAATAACACCTGATTCTGTAACTTATGATGCACTTGTTGCTAAAGGACTTGGAGAAGCTGCAGCAAGAGGGACTGCGGCACTTTATGCAAAAGAACTTGGAATATTTACATTGCAGACAGGAGTTTTTGGAGGAATTATATGTGGTATAGTTGCATCAGCAATTACAAATAAATTTTCTGATAAAGTTCTTCCTGATTATTTGGCATTCTTTAGTGGAAACAGATTTGTACCTGTAATGACAATTATTCTGTTTATTCCATTGGCAGCAATATTTCCATTCATCTGGCCAACAATTTTTATGGGAATTGTAAAGGCTGGAGAAATATTTGCGGCAACAGGAGCAGTAGGAACTTTCTTCTATGGATTTACAATGAGACTGTTAAATGTATTTGGATTACATCACGCAATATATCCACTGTTCTGGTATACTCAACTTGGAGGATATCAGGAAGTGGCAGGAAAAATGGTAGCCGGTGGACAGAATATATTCTTTGCACAGCTTGCAGATCCATCTATAAAACATTTCAGTGCGGCAGCAACAAAAACAATGACAGGGGGATTCCTTCCTATGATGTTTGGACTTCCAGCGGCAGCACTTGCAATGTACAGAACTGCTGATGACAAGAACAAGGCGGCGGTAAAAGGAATACTTATATCTGCAGCATTAACTTCATTCCTGACAGGAATAACTGAACCAATTGAATTTACATTCCTTTTTGTAGCACCGGTATTATATGTAATTCACGCAATACTTGAAGGACTGGCATATATGCTTATGTATGTGTTGAATGTAGCAGTGGGAATTACCTTCTCGAGAGGTATAATTGACTTTACATTCTTTGGTCTTTTACAAGGACCGGCAAAAACTTCATATTACTGGATACTTATATTAGGACCTATATATGCGGTAATTTATTACTTTGTATTTAAAACATTAATATTAAAATTCAATATTCCTACTCCAGGTAGAGGAGATTCTGAAAATAAACTTTACACAAGAAAAGATTACAATGAATCTAAGAATAAGGGAGAAGAAGGACAAGGACAGGAACTTATTGATGATATCGTAACTGCACTAGGTGGAGTTGATAATATAGATAATATTGATGCATGTATTACAAGACTGAGAGTTACTGTAAAAGATTCTTCTAAAGTTTCTGATGATGCAAGATGGAAAGAGCTTCAGGCAAAAGGAGTGCTGCGTTCAGGAAATGGTGTACAGGTAGTTTATGGAACTCAGGCTGAAATATACAAGAATAAGATAAGAGAAAAGTATAGAGTATAATATATAAAAAGACGAAAGATGTCACAAGAAATAATGTTGAAAAGTACAAAATAACTAGGGTGTGTGTTTGAAAATTCAAAATTTATCTTATTTTTAACATTTTCTAATTTTTTAAATTGTATAAACTACAATAAAATTAATGTTTAGTATTTTTGATTTTAGAAAAAATTGTTAAAAATTCTTTATTTTGAGAGTTTTCAGATACACCCTTATTTAAAATTATAAAATAAGTAAAGAAAGGCTAATAAATGGGATATATGGGATTTGTTTTAGTTTGAATATTTGGAATGAGGTGTGTAAATATGAGACACAAAGATATAAGAAGAGAATGTGAAAAGTTGTGGGCAAAAAATAAATATTATGTACTAAGCAAATCGCAAAAAATATATCTGGAGATAAGGGAGTACCTGAAAGAAAAAGAATTGGATGTTATATGGGTAAATGAAAAAATACAGGAAACGAGAGATATGAAGGAGAGTAAAAAAGATTTTAGGAATGCCGTTCTTCATATATGGGGATATTTCAAAAAAAAAGCAAGTACAATTGAAAAACAGACATTATTTAATATATTAAATGAATATATGGAAGGAAAAAATAATCAAAATGCTGTAATTGAATACATTAACACTTTACTAAAGAAATACCCTAATGAATATTTAGAAAAATCAACCTTATTAACAGGAGAACAATATGAGACTATGGCATGAAAAAATTATCTATTTATTGCCAAAAAAATCAGCTGCTTGGCCAACATAGGGAATGTTGTGCTCTGAGGGGCAATGGATGGAAAAAGAAACATAAAACGGTGGACTATGTGTTTTCATATTCCCCATATCATCTTTTTATTTACCATGTATTAGTTATGAAGGAGATGGAAAAAAGAGGATATAATGTTTCTGCAGAATGGAAAGATAAAAATTATAGGGGAAAGACAGCAGTAAAATACGATAATCTTAAAGAGAAAATTATAGGTAGCCCAATTTACAAAGAGCATAATAAGGAATATCTGGCTGAATGTATAGAAAATTTAAGAAATAAGGGTATATATCTAAAAGTATAGAATTTATAGGAGATAATGAATATCGGAATATTATAAAAAATAACTGAAAAGGGAAAGAAAGTAATTTTTTAGGACAGCAGAGGCTGTTTTTTTATTAATAAAATTTTTTTCATATTTTGAAATTATATATAATACATAAATATTTTTATATTATGGGTTAAACTTTTTTCAGTATGATTTGTTGTTATAGTTCTATACTTTAAAAAGTAAATCTGAAAAGTAAATAACAGTAGATTTTTTTGAAGAAAAATAGTAAAATATATGAAATTATCATAAAAACAATACTAAGGGAGTGATTTTTTTGAAAAAACTAGGATTAATTATTTTATTACTGTTTTCACTGCAATTATTTGGAGAAGGATACGAAGTAAAAAAAAGTAAAAAAGTTACATTGTCTGAACAGCAGATAAGTCAGGAAAATAGAGAAATAGAAGCAGGATTAAAAAATGTTGTAAAAGAAACTTTCAAAGGAGTTTTTTCTTCATTTTCCAATGTTATAGAATTTGGTTTTGAAAATGAAATAGATACAAAAAACATGACTAAAAAGGAAAAGGAAGACGTAAAAAAAGTTACAAAAATAATGGTGGAAAATTATTCGAAAATTTTTGCTTTAGTAGCTGAAACTACAGAAATTAAAATAAAAAAAATAGAATATTTGTCAAATTCAAAAGTAAATGTGAAATATGAAACAAAAATTATAGATATTGATGAAGTAGATATTGATGGAAAAGATGAAAAAGAAATTGAAAGAAGATTTTTGAAAAGATACGGACGTAAATTGCCAAAAGATAAAATAGATAACGTAGAAGATATTTCAAAAATGATGGATTTATATATGGAACTATTGAAGGAAAAATTTGAGATTGCTAAAAGAACTAGAAAATACGATGTTTCTAATGGAGAAATGGAATTAGATAAAATTAAAGGAAAATGGACTTCAAAAGAGTTGGAAGAATATATTAAAGAGATTAATAAAGCAATGAGAGTGAAATAAAGTTGAAATGCCTGAAAATGGAAAAAGTTTTCTGGGAAAGCTGGAATAAATTCTAGAATATTATAAAAAATGCAAAACAGGGAGTTAAAATTAATTTCCTGTTTTTATATATTCAAAATACATAATATTATTTATTTTTCAGCTAAATTTTAAATTGCAATAAACTAGATTTCTTTATTGATTTTATTAGGTAAATTTTATATAATTATAAGAAATAAAGGGTAAATTGAAGGAAGGAAACTAAAAAATGGATTTTAAAATACATTCAAAATTTCAGCCTACAGGTGACCAGCCACAGGCAATAGATAAAATAGTTGAAAATATTGAAAATGGTATTACAGACCAGATTCTCCTAGGAGTTACAGGATCAGGGAAGACATTTACGGTGGCAAATGTAATTGAAAGGATAAACAGGCCGGCATTGATAATGGCTCCTAATAAGACACTGGCAGCCCAGCTATATAATGAATATAAGCAGTTTTTTCCTGAAAATGCTGTGGAATATTTTGTTTCCTATTATGATTATTACCAGCCTGAAGCATATATAATGCAAACGGATACATATATAGAAAAGGATTCTTCAATAAATGATGAAATAGATAAATTAAGACATGCGGCAACGGCAGCCCTGTTAAATCGACGAGATGTAATAATAGTGGCTTCTGTTTCGGCAATATATGGATTGGGATCGCCTGAAGCATATAAAAAACGTTCAATTCCAATTGATGTAGCGACAGGCTTTGATAGAAATGAACTAATCAGAAGACTTATTTCCCTTAGATATGAGAGAAATGATATTGCCTTCGAGAGGGGAAAATTCAGGGTAAAGGGGGATGTACTTGATTTACATCCAAGCTATCAGGATACGGGATATAGATTTGAATTTTTTGGAGATGACCTTGAGAGCATTTCAGAAATTAATACCCTTACAGGACAAAAAATAAGGGATATACAAAGACTTACAATAATGCCGGCAACCCACTATCTTTCAACTGAAGATTCAGAAAAAATGTTTGAGAGCATAAAGGCAGAACTTCATGACAGGATAGATTTTTTTGAGAGACAGAATAAACTTCTGGAAGCACAGAGAATCAAACAGAGAACAGAATATGACCTTGAAATGATAGCTGAAATAGGGTACTGTAAAGGAGTAGAAAACTATTCAAGATATCTTACAGGAAAGAAGGAAGGGGAGGCACCTGATACACTTCTGGATTATTTTCCTGATGATATGGTGGTTTTTCTTGATGAGTCGCATATATCAGTTCCCCAGATAAATGGAATGTATAAGGGGGACAGGGCAAGGAAAGAATCACTTGTAAATAATGGGTTCAGATTGCCAAGTGCTTTTGACAACAGACCTCTTAAATTTGAAGAATTTTTTGCAAAAGTTCCTCAGGTAGTGTATATATCTGCAACTCCAAGTGACTACGAGCTGGAACAGTCAAAGGAAGAAATAATTGAGCAGCTTGTAAGACCTACAGGAATTGTTGAACCTGGAATTGAAATAAGACCTACAAAAAATCAGATTGATGATCTGATGGATGAAATAAAGACAAGGACTGCAAAGAAAGAAAGAGTTCTTGTAACAACGCTTACGAAGAAAATGGCTGAGGAGCTGACAGACTATTATCTGGAATACGGAATAAAGGTAAAATACATGCACTCGGATATTGACACACTTGAAAGAACTGAGATAATAAGAGGACTTAGAAAAGGTGAATTTGATGTGCTTGTGGGAATAAACCTTTTGAGGGAAGGACTGGATATTCCTGAAGTTTCACTTGTGGCAATACTTGAAGCAGACAAGGAAGGATACCTGCGTTCAAGACGTTCGCTAATTCAGACGATGGGAAGGGCGGCAAGAAACGTGAACGGACAGGTTATCCTGTATGCAGATACTGTGACAGGCTCCATGAAGGAAGCCATAGATGAAGTGGAGCGTCGTAGAAAGATTCAGGAACAGTATAATATTGACAATAATATTAATCCTAAATCAATTGAGAGGGAAATTGCCGAATCAATTGTAGATTATGAAATTGTAAAAGAAGACAGTGTAGACAAAATTAAGAAAAATTACAAGAGTCAGGCGGAAATTGAGAAGGAAATTAAACATCTTGATAAACAGATTAAGGAATTGGCTGAAGAACTTAATTTTGAAGAAGCGATAAAACTTCGTGATAAAATGAATGAACTGAAAAAAATACTACTGGAATTGTAAACGGCAGAAAAGGAAATTAGCAAAAAATAAGAATATTATGTATTTATGGGATACTATAAGCTTTGGAAATTTTTTAGAAATTTGAAGAAAAAGAAAAAATCAAGGAGAAAAGAAAATGAGAATATATTATTATCCGGCATGTGGAACTTGTAAGAAAGCATTGAAATGGCTTGATGAAAATAAAATTGGTTATGAAAAAAGACATATTGTGGAAGCAAATCTTACTGTAAAGGAAGTTGAAGATATTTATAAAAAAAGCGGACTTCCTATTCAGAAAATGTT
>QWCT01001662.1_pt1 | contig 10836 bp, 10 predicted proteins | sample 1972681 | NCBI WGS metagenome assembly QWCT01 (sample SAMN09866701, study PRJNA288562) | Human oral metagenome isolate pre3_saliva, whole genome shotgun sequencing... | isolation source: mouth | host: Homo sapiens | place: USA: California | reverse complement strand
GCTCAAAGAGAACGATTCTCTAAGGTGCTGAAGCACCAAGTGAATCGGTTCCGTACTATCTGTACTGTCTGCAGCTTCGTCGCCTTGTCCTGATTTAAAGTTAATCCACTATAAAACAAACCATCCTTTGCCCTTTTCAGACGACCCGACAGGAAAACCGCCATGCAAAACATCCGCGCCGCCGCCGTGCAAATGATTTCGTCCACCGACCCCGATGCCAATATCGACACCATGAAACGCCTCGTGCGCCAAGCAGCCGAGCAAGGCGCGGATTGGGTGCTGTTGCCCGAATATTGGTCGCTGATGGGGCGTAAAGATACTGACAAACTGGCTTTCGCCGAACCTTTAGTCGGTAGCAGTTTAGGTGAAACCCGCTACGCTCGTTTTCAGACGACCTTGAGCGAGACGGCGGCGGAATGCGGCGTGGTGCTGTTCGGCGGCACGATTCCGCTGCAAAGCCCCGATGCGGGCAAAGTGATGAACACGATGTTGGTGTACGACCGCGACGGCACGCAAATCGGGCTGTATCACAAAATGCACCTGTTCGGTTTTTCAGGTTTGGGCGAACGCTATGCCGAGGCGGACACCATCAGCGCAGGCGGCGATGTGCCGAAATTGGCTGCCGACGGCGTGCCGCTTGCCGCCGGCGTGTGCTACGACTTGCGCTTTCCCGAGTTTTTCCGCGCCCAGCAGCCGTTTGACGTTTTGCTGCTGCCCGCCGCCTTTACTTACACGACAGGCAAAGCGCATTGGGAATTGCTACTGCGCGCCCGCGCGGTGGAAAACCAATGCTACGTCATCGCTTCGGCGCAAGGCGGCGAACACGAAAGCGGCAGGCGAACGTTCGGTCATAGCATGATTATCGATCCGTGGGGCGAAATCTTGGACGTATTGCCCGAAGGCGAAGGCACCGTCATCGCCGATTTGGACGCTGCGAGGATGCAAAGCGTGCGCACCAGGCTGCCCGCGTTGCAACACAGGTTGTTAAAATAAAAACAATTCATCCCCAAACGTCGCCATTCCTGCTTTAAATCCTATGATATGTTGATTTTATCGCAACAAAATTAATCCAAAGTAATATGAAATTGACAATTAATTTTGCATTTATAATATTAGCAGGTACAATTTCAGACTATTTATTTGGGCTAATCATACATTGCACAACAGCAGACAAAAATAAGGCTGTTCAACAGCCTAGTGCATTTTATAAAAGGGATATCAAGGATGCTCCAAGCTAAAATCGTCGTTATCGGCAGTATCAATATGGATTTAGTCACCCGTGCTTCAAAATTTCCCAGAGCGGGTGAAACATTGCTGGGCAATTCATTTCACCGCTTCATGGGCGGCAAGGGCGCAAACCAAGCGATTGCAGCAGCGCGTTTGGGGGCGGACGTCTGTATAGTCGGCGCGGTCGGCGATGACGATTTCGGCTATGAAATGACCACCAACCTCTGCCGCGAAGGCATCTTTACCGAACACATCCAAACCCTCACCGGCCTGCCCAGCGGCATGGCAAACATTACCGTTGCCGACGATGAAAACGCCATTATCGTTATCGCCGGAGCCAACATGGGGCTGACGGTTGCCGACATCGAAAACGCCGAGCAGCAAATCGCCTCCGCCGATGTGGTTTTGAGCCAGCTCGAAATTCCGATGGACTGCGTCATCACCGCCGCAAAATTGGCGAAGAAATACGGCAAGCCCTTTATCCTCAACCCGGCTCCCGCCCAATTCCTGCCTCCGGAATTATGGGAATTGGTCACTCTTCTAACCCCCAACCGCTACGAACTTGCCGACTGTCTCGGCCTGTCGCAAGATTTGAATCCCGAAGAGCTGATTCTAAAAGCCCCCTGCCCCGTCCTGATGACCATGGGCGACAAAGGCGCAGTCTATAAAGACGGAAAAGACGGTTTGCGTTATGTTTCCAGCTTTAAAGTGGACACTGCCGACACCACCGGCGCCAGCGACGCATTCAACGGCGCGTTGTCCGTCTTCTGGAATCAAGGCATCGAAACTGCCGTCCGTAAGGCATGTGCCGCCGCCGCGCTTTCCATTACCCAAGACGGCGCGCAAAACGGGATGCCTTTCAAAGAAGAATTGGAACAATTCCTCGCCGCGCATCAATAAATCCATATTCACGTTATGAAACACAAAAGGTCGTCTGAAACCCATCTTCCGGCGTTTCAGACGACCTTTATTAATCTTAAAGATGATTGAGCCGCATTACCGTGTCGCACGCCATGTCATGAATGCTTCGGGGAACGGTTAAACCGCCCCGATGGATTTGGCAACAGACGGTCTGACGGCTACAATGTCATGTTAAAAACTTTTCATTTGGGAACACGCAAAATGTTGGTTCATCCTGAGGCTATGGGCGTCGCCGCATTGGCGGACAAAATCCGCAAAATCGAAAACTGGCCGCAAAAAGGCATTTTATTTCACGACATTACGCCGGTGCTTCAAAGCGCGGAATATTTCCGTCTTTTGGTGGACTTGCTGGTTTACCGCTATATGGGTCAGAAAATCGATGTCGTGGCTGGCTTGGACGCACGCGGCTTCATCATCGGCGCGGCGTTGGCGTATCAATTGAACGTCGGCTTCGTCCCCATCCGCAAAAAGGGCAAGCTGCCTTTTGATACGATTTCGCAAAGCTACGCGCTGGAATACGGCGAAGCGACAGTCGAAATCCACAAAGACGCGGTCAAACCCGGCGCGCGCGTGCTGCTGGTCGATGACCTGGTCGCAACCGGCGGCACCATGCTCGCAGGCGTGGAATTAATCCGCAAACTCGGCGGCGAAGTCGTTGAAGCGGCGGCGATTTTGGAATTTACGGACTTGATCGGCGGCAGCAAAATCCGCGAAAACGGCGTTCCCCTGTTTACCCTGCTGCAAAACGAAGGCTGCATGTAAACTTTGCCCATGCCTCAAAGGTCGTCTGAAACAGCCATTCCGCTTTTCAGACGACCTTTTTGTTGTCCCTGATTACGCGGTTAATGTAAATATCGGTTTCAGATTCGGATAATGCCGCCAAATCGTTTAAAATACGGTTCTAATTGATTCTAATAAAGATACGGCAAGTAATGAACGCACAACGCATATTTTCCCTCTCACTCAGCCTGATTGCCGCAGCCGTCTTGTCGGCGTGCGTCTCTGAAAACGACACCTCATCCAAAGAGCCTGCCTCTTCCCTGACCGAACCGGCCTCCATCCCCGCCCGCCGCGCGGAAGGCGAATCCAAAGTATTGTCCGATTACGGCCAATATCAAGGCGCGCTGGACGCTGCCAAACGCGGCGACGATATGTGGGTGCAACAATTCTTGGCGCAGGCGGGCGACAGCGCGATGGCTGAAAACGTCCGCAACGAATGGCTCAAAAGCCTCGGCGCGCGTGGACAATGGGATGTGTTCCGCCAAGAAAACAAAAAGCTGAATGCGGCGGGCCGGGTACAGGAAGTGCAATGCTATGCTGAACTGAGCAGCGGCAGCTACAACATGGCGGCAGAGCTTGTGCGCGTTACGAACAAGCTGCCCGCAGGCTGTACCCGCCTGGTCGAAAGCGCGGCATCGGCAGGTCGTCTGAACAGCAACGACGCATGGCGTCGCGTACGCGGATTGTTGAGCAACAGCCAAACCAGCGACGCACGCAGCTTGGCAGCCGCCTTGGGCAGCCCGTTTGAGGGCGGCTCGCAAGGTGCGCGCGAATACAGCCTTTTGAACGTCATCGGCAAAGACGCGCGCAAATCCTCCTCCGCAGCCTCCACGCTGTCCGGCATAGAATCCGGCTTGAGCCGCGAACAAAGCAGCTTCGCATGGGGCGTATTGGGACTCTACCAAGCGCAAAATCAAAACATGCAGACCGCGTTGAGCTACTACAACCGCGTTTCCGACCGCAAACAACTGACCGACGAGCAGTTTGAATGGTACGCCCGCGCCGCCCTGCGCCTGCAACGCTGGAACGAATTGTCCGGCATCATCCAACAAATGCCCGACAACCTGCAAAAAGACCCGACTTGGCAATACTGGCTGGGCCGCAGCTACGCCGCACAAGGCAACCAAAGCCATGCTAAAGAAATGTACGAAAAAGCCGCCGCAAGCGGACGTAATTTCTACGCCGTCTTAGCAGGTGAAGAACTCGGCCGCCGCGTCAATACCAAAAACAACGTTTCCGACGCCGATAAAAAAGACGTCCGCCGCATGGCAGACGACGGCGCCATCAAACGCGCGCTGGTTCTGTTTAAAAACAGCCAAAGCAGCAACGATGCCAAAATGCGCCGTCAGGCGCAGGCAGAATGGCGTTTCGCCACCCGCGACTTCAACGAGGACAACCTCCTGACTGCCGCGCAAGTCGCCTTTGAAAACCAGTTCTACGACATGGCGATCAACAGCGCCGACCGGACCGAGCGCAAACTCAACTACAACCTGCGCTACCTCTCTCCGTTTAAAGAGACCACCGTCCGCTACGCCTCGCAAGCAGGCATCGATCCCGCTTGGGTTTACGGTCTGATCCGCCAAGAAAGCCGCTTCGTCATGGGCGCGCAATCTAGCGTCGGCGCGCAAGGCCTGATGCAGGTTATGCCTGCCACCGCCCGCGAAATCGCCGGCAAAATCGGCATGAGCAGCAGCGAACTCTACACCATGGACGGCAACATCCGCATGGGTACATGGTATATGGCAGATGCCAAACGCCGCCTGCAAAACAACGAAGTGATGGCAACCGCAGGCTACAACGCCGGCCCCGGCCGCGCCCGCAACTGGCAGGCTTCTACGCCTCTGGAAGGCGCGATTTACGCCGAAACCATCCCCTTCACCGAAACGCGCGACTACGTCAAAAAAGTCATGACCAACGCGACCTTCTACGCATCCCTGTTCAACGAGCCGCAAACCTCGCTGAAACAGCGTATGGGAACCGTTCCGGGTCGTTACTGATTGACGCGGCTGCATCCGATCAGATTGTTTGACAGATACGGAAGCCAAACTTGAAAAGGTCGTCTGAAAGTATGTTTTCAGACGACCTTTTTTAGTGTGGATGATGGCAAAAAAACAACGAATCAACCGATTCATCTTCATCGCCATCCCGCGCTCTTTTCAATAAACTGGTTGCGCTACCTGCCCCAATCCACTATATCTGTTACTTGCTGCCGTGTATCTAACGTTCAGCCACTGAGTGGGAACACTTTACAAAAAGGTCGTCTGAAAACCGAAAAATCAGTTTTCAGACGACCTTTGTTTAGCTCAAACCTTCCTAGTTTAAGCAGCGTTGACTTTGTCTTCGCGGCGCAGCAGGGTAATCAGGTCGCTGATGCGCTGTTTCATGCTGCGACGGTCGACGATTTGGTCGATAGCGCCTTTCTCCAGCAGGAACTCTGCGCGTTGGAAGCCTTCGGGCAAGGTTTCACGGACGGTTTGTTCGATAACGCGCGGACCGGCAAAGCCGATAAGGGCGTTGGGTTCGGCAAGCACGACATCGCCGAGGAAGGCGAAGCTGGCGGATACGCCGCCCATGGTCGGGTCGGTCAGGACGGAGATGAACGGCAGGTGTTTTTCAGTCAGAAGATGCAATGCCGCGCTGGTTTTGGTCATCTGCATCAATGAGTTGACACCTTCCTGCATCCGCGCACCGCCCGATGCGGCAACGCAGATGAAAGAGCAGTTGTCGGCTACGGCGCGGCGCACGCCTTGGACGAAGCGTTCGCCGACGACGGAACCCATAGAGCCGCCGATAAAGCGGAATTCGAAGGCGGCAATCACGACGGGCAGGCCGTTCATAAAGCCTTTCATCACGACCAACGCATCATCTTCGCCGGTGGCTTTGCGCGCTGCGGCCAAGCGTTCGGGATATTTTTTGCTGTCTTTGAATTTCAGCGGGTCGGTCGGTTTGATATTGGCGGCGATTTCTTCGCGGCCTTCCTCGTCCAAAAGCAAATTGAGGCGTTCGCGCGCGGAAAGCGGGTTGTGATGGTTACATTTCGGGCAAACTTGGTCGTTTTGCTGAAGTTCGGTTGAGTAGATGGTTGCCGAGCAGGAAGGGCATTTGTGCCACAGGCCTTCGGGAACGTTGGACGAGCCTTCGCTTTTGCTGCGGTTTTTGATTTTGGGCGGTAGGATTTTGTCTAACCAACTCATGGATGACTCCTTGGAATTCGGGATTCAGACGACCTTTGCGTGTGTTTTCGGAAAAGGCCTTAACGGATTGCGTCTTTTAATTCTTTTACCAACGCGCCGACGGCTTCTGCTTCGCGGCCTGCGTTATTTTCAATTTCTTTGACGATGCGGCTGCCGACGATGACGGCATCGGCAACGGTGCCGATTTTGCGCGCGCTTTCGGCGTTGCTGATGCCGAAGCCGACGCCGATCGGGATGTCGATATACTTGCGCAAAAGCTCTATTTTACGCGAAACTTCTTCGGTATCCAAACTTGCCGCGCCGGTAACGCCTTTGAGCGAAACGTAATAGACAAAGCCGCCTGCAACGCGGGCGATGGTTTGGATACGCTCTTCGGTCGTGGTCGGGGCAATCAGGAAGATGCAGTCGATGCCGCGCGATTTGAGTTCGTCGTGCAACGGGGTGATGGTTTCGACAGGGGAATCGACGGTCAGCACGCCGTCCACACCCGCTTCGGCAGCCGCTTGGGCAAATGCCTGATAACCCATTTTATGAATCGGGTTCAGATAACCCATCAGGACGACGGGCGTGTGGCCGTTTGTTTCGCGGAAGCGGCGTACGATGTTCAATACGTCGTTGAGGGAAACTTTGTTTGCCAACGCACGCTCGGCGGCGCGCTGGATGGTCGGACCGTCCGCCATCGGGTCGGAAAAGGGAACGCCCAATTCCAGGATGTCGGCGCCGTTTTCAACCAAACTGTGCATCAGCGCAAGCGTGGTATCGAGATCGGGATCGCCTACGGTAATATAGGGAATCAGGGCTTTTGCGCCGTCAAGTGCGGCAAAGGTTTGCTGGATTCTGCTCATCTTGATTTCTCGTTTCCGTAACGGCTGTTTCAAGCCGGTTTTCATCGACAATAAGTTGGCAAGTATAGCATTGACTGTCTGTTTCGGGCGAAACTGCATGACATTTTCAGTCATTTTTTCATATAGATAAAAGGTCGTCTGAAAATCTTTTCAGACGACCTTTCCAAAACCGGGCAGTCGGAATGCTGCCGCTATGCCGATTTTCCACCGTTTAATCGCGTTTGTGCTCGATATAGTCTTGGTGTTTGGCTTGGGGATCGGCGCGGGTCACCGTGTATTCGCCTTCGATGATATCGCCGTCATCTTCAGTACGGCGCGTAAAGGTTTGCTGACGGAAAGACTGCGTATTCATTTGAGCCGCCGGCCGGCCCTTAATCGGCAAAAGCAGCAGCAAGGCGATAATGGTGGACACAAAGCCCGGACTGAGCAGCAAAATCCCAGCGACGGTATAACGTATCGGCCACAGCATCTGATACATGGAAATATTGTCCCCGCTGCGGATGGCCGCACCCGCCAGCAAAATGCCGGACAGCCCCGTATGGCGCAGCATCATCGTGCCGCCGATAAAGCTGACTATCATCAGCAGGAAAGCGAATCCGCCGCCCAGCCAATCCGCCACCCAAACGATGGACATAATTTCCAAAAACAATAACACTAAAAAACCCACACCGAAATACTGCATCTTTGCTCCTTTAAATTCCGAACCCGCTTCATGCCGCTCAAGTCGGCGCGTTTAGCCGCAATTTCAATCTATCTTATTGAATCTTATTGGATATCTCAAACCGATATTTTACACTTCCCGAATAACCGGTTTCCCTTAACATAAAGATAATGCGCCCTACTTTCAAGGCGCGCGAATGTGAAAAACCGTAAGGTTTCGGCACGTTTTTTCAGACAAGGTCGTCTGAAACGGTATGCGCCCTTACAGCAACTTCTTGATATCATTTTCTATTTCTTCCGGCGTTACGCTGGGCGCAAACCGTGCCGCCACTTCGCCTTGCCGATTAATCAGGAATTTGGTGAAGTTCCAGCGGATATCGCCCGCCTGATGCTTACTGCCCCATGCCGCCAGCCGCAACACCGCTTCTTTCAACATATGCCCGCCCCTATCCTTCGGCTGTTGTGCCTTCAAATAAATATAAAGCGGCGATGCGGATGCGCCGTTGACATCGATTTTGTCAAAAATTTTGAATGCAGTACCAAACTTCGTCTGACAGACGGAAGCAATTTCCCGACTGCTCTCCGGCGCCTGTCCGCGAAATTGGTTGCACGGAAAATCCAATATCTCCAAACCTTGCTCGTTGTAACGTTCATAAAGCTGCTGCAATGCCGTATATTGCGGCGTCAATCCTCAGCGCGTCGCGGTGTTGACAATCAGCAGCACCTTTCCTCGGTAAACACTCAGGGAAACCTGATCGCCTTGGGCATCGTTTAAGGTGAAGTCGTAAATATTCATATTGTCCATTCAAAAGGTCAGGGAAAACAAATCGAGTCAGGCAAACACCGGCTGAAATTTCGAGCCGTATGTTTCATTTTGATTGATGATTTTTATAGTATTTCAACAATGCCATCATTTCTTTTGCCTTCTTTTTCCCATGCCGCTCGTCAGTGACATAATCCGCTGCCTTATTGCCTAATTCATTTTTGATGTTCGGGTTGGCACCGTTTGCCAAAAGTATTTCAAGTATTGCCACATTGCCGTTGAAGCAGGCATTTTGAACAGGCGTAAAACCCATTTCCCCCTGTTTGTTGACGTCCGCGCCATTTTGAATCAGCAATAAAACATCTTCGCGGGCTTGGTTGATGACCGCCAAATTCAGCAAGGTTTCATCCATCAAACCCAAATCATGTACGGAGGCGATACAGGGGCGCGAGGAGAAAGCCACGTTATTTTGGTATTTGGCGAACAGATTGGTCAGTTTTTGATCCATGATTTATCCTGAAACGATGAGGCTTAAGAGACGGATATGTTTTCAGACGACCTTTTTCAGACGACCCCGACAAACCTGCCCTATTGTTTATCGTCAGCCCATATGAAAAAACACCGCTTTCGCAAGCGGTGTCCGGTAAAGCAGCAATTATTTGCGCAGACCCAAGCGGGTGATCAGGTTGCGGTATGTATCAGGTTGAGTACGGCGCAAGTAAGACAACAGACGGCGACGTTGGCTGACCATTTTCAACAGGCCGCGACGGCTGTGGTGGTCTTTAGGGTTGGTTTTGAAGTGGGGAGTCAGGTCGTTGATACGGAAAGTCAACAGAGCGACTTGTACTTCAGAAGAACCGGTATCGCCTTCTTTACGTTGGAAATCTTTAACAATTTGTGCTTTTTGTTCTACGGTCAATGCCATGATGGATAACTCCGAAAAATAAAAGAACCGTCATTCGGTTCGGACAAGTTTGACGAGCAGGAAACCCGTTCAAACTCCTGAAGTCTTTTTGTAAAGACGGGCGGATTATGCCACAGATTGTCCGGTTTTGCACGACTAAATCCTGTCTTCAGGCAGTGTTTCGCCGAGACTGTGGCTTTCAGACGACCCGCCCGCCCTAAAACCTACTCCCCCGCCACGGTCATGCTCTCAATCAGTACCGAACCGATTTTGTTGGAAGAGCGGCGCAGCGCGTCGTTGGCAGTGCCGACGATGCCGAGGTACATATCCTGCAAGCGGCCGGCGATGGTGATTTCTTGGACGGGGTGGCTGATGACGCCGTTTTCCACCCAAAAACCCGCCGCGCCGCGCGAATAGTCGCCCGTGATGGTGTTCACACCCTGCCCCATCAGTTCGGTAACCAACAATCCCGTGCCCATTTCTTTCAGCAGGTCGGACTGCGTTTCGTGCGTATGGTTCAAATAAAGGTTGTGCGCGCCGCCGGCGTTGCCCGTGGTCTGCATACCGAGTTTTCTCGCGCTGTAACTGCTGAGGAAATAGCCTTCGACAATGCCGTCGCGGATGACGAAACGCGGCTGCGTGGCGACGCCCTCGGAGTCGAAATAGGTGCTGCCGAAGGCGCGGGGGATGTGCGGCTCTTCGCGCAGGCTGAGGAAGTCGGGCAGGACTTTTCTGCCTATGCTGTCAATCAGGAAACTGCTTTGGCGGTAGAGCGCGCCGCCGCTGAGTGCGCCGACGAGGTGTCCGATAAGCCCGCCTGCGACGGTGGTATCGAAGAGGACGGGATAGCTGCCTGTCGGGATGCTGCGGCTGTTCAGACGACGTAAGGTACGCTCGGCGGCGGTTTTGCCGATTTGCTCGGGGCTGTCCATGTCTTGATGGCGGCAGGCAGCGTCGTACCAGTAGTCGCGCTGCATGCCATTTTCGTCGGCGGCGACGATGCTGCACGAAATGCTGTGGCGCGTGCCTTGTTGGTGGGCGGTGAAGCCGTGGGTGTTGCCGTAAACGTATTGGTAATGTCCGGTCTGAACGCCTGCGCCTTCGGAGTTTTCGATGCGTTCATCCGCGCTCAGGGCAGCTTGTTCGCATTGTTTTGCCAACTCGACGGCGGCTTCCGTGCTTAAATCCCATTCGTGGTAACGGTCGAGGTCGCCGACGTGTTGCGCCATCAGTGAAGCATCTGCCAGACCTGCGCAATCGTCTTCGGCGGTATAGCGGGCGATGTCGATGGCGGCTTTGACGGTGTCTTGCAGGGCTTTTTCGGAGAAGTCGGCGGTGCTGGCGCGGCCTTTGCGTTTGCCGACGTACACGGTAATATCCAGCGATTTGTCTTGCTGGAATTCGATTTGTTCGATTTCGCCCAGCCGTACGCTGACGCTTTGTCCGATGGATTCGCTAAAGTCGGCTTCGGCAGCAGCCGCGCCCATGTTTTTTGCCAAATCCAAGGCGTGCCCGCATAAGCCGGTCAGCTCGGAGGCGGTG
>QWCT01003414.1_pt1 | contig 10837 bp, 8 predicted proteins | sample 1972681 | NCBI WGS metagenome assembly QWCT01 (sample SAMN09866701, study PRJNA288562) | Human oral metagenome isolate pre3_saliva, whole genome shotgun sequencing... | isolation source: mouth | host: Homo sapiens | place: USA: California | reverse complement strand
AGGCGGTGCAGCTCGCGGGCCAGCATGCCCTTGCCGGTGCCGTTCTCGCCCGTGATGAGCACATTGGCATCCGTGGGGGCGACACGCTCGACGAGGGCGCGGAGCTGCTGCATGGCGGGCGATGTGCCCCAGCAGATGGCGTCGGCCGTGGCGGGCGCGGGTGGGGCGCCCTGCTTGGAGGCGGCGACATGGGCGCGATAGGCCTCGGTGAGGGTGTGGACGAGGCGCTCATTGTCCCACGGCTTGACGATGAAATCCGCCGCGCCCTCCTTTATGCCACGCACGGCGAGGTCGATATCCGCGTAGGCGGTGAACAGCACCACCGCGGGTGCGGGGCGTAGCTTCCGGATCTCAGCCAACCAAAACAGACCCTCGTTTCCACTGTTGATGCCGGCGTGAAAGTTCATATCGAGGAGGACGACATCCGGCGACTCGTCACGAATGAGCGCGCGGATGCGTTCGGGATTGTGGGTGGTCACGACTCGGCGAAAATGGGCGCGGAGGAGAAGCTCGGCGGCAGAGAGTATGCCGCGATTGTCGTCGACGACAAGGATGGTGGCGGGGAGCATGCTTTTCATCGTTCGCCGTTCAAGAGTTCGCTCAGGTACATTGCGGTACGGATCACGGAGAAGGATTGCGCGGGGATGCCGAGTGTGGTCGGCGTTTCGCTGCGAATGTTCTCCACCTCGCGCGCCTGCTCCTTGTTGAGGAGGTCGATCTGCACGATGCGGCCAAAGGGCACGGTGTAGAGGGCGGTACCGCGGAGGGAGAGGTCTGTGTTGAGCTTGATCGTTTTCAGGGAGAGGGTGCGGAGGTACTCGCCGCTCTTGGAGGAGACTTTGAGGTAGAGCGTGTCGTCCGGGCGCGCCAGGGCGGCGAAAAGGAGGGACGACTGGCCGAACATGGCATTCGCGTATTCGTAGTCGGGCTTCTTGGAGAGGAGTGTCGAAACGGCGACGCGGTTGGCATAGCCGTTCTCGTAGACATAGATGAGATAGCCGTCGCTATCGTCGTCGTAGATGGGTAGGGTCAGACGCGCGTCACTGCGGTGAGGCTCCTCGTGGGTGATCACGAAACGGCCGCTGCGGAGGATGGAGAAATAGGCCGTGGGCTCCTGCTCGCGTCGAGGCGCGAGGGCGGAGGTGGCGATGCGGTCCGGCTCGTCGTCGGCGAGGGATGCGGGTCGCTCCGGCTTAGCCGTCGGCCGCGGCTTGGCGACCGCAGTGAGCGTATAGGTCGGGATGCTGACGGGGAAGACTTTCTCCACCTCACGCTCCGCCTCTTCCTTGGCCTCGCCGAAGGCCGGCGTGGTGATGCGCAGGGCAGGCCGGAGGTTTTTCCGACGCTCCTTGAGCAGACGAATGTCGGGTAGGTCGAGCGGACGAGTGGAGTTGCCCTGGCGCTGCCAAACCACGTCGCGGAAGAAAACCACCTCGTGGTAGGCCGGGACAGAAATGGCGCAGACGGTCTTGCCGCTGAAGACGTGAAAGTCAAACCGGATGAGTCCGTTGATGTCCTTGCCCAGCTCTTTGACAATGTAGTTACGGATGATGAGCTGGTACTTGTCCACATTGGCATGCAGATAGCTGAGATCAGGCTCGATGCCCTTGGGATAGCCAATATCGTTCACGCCGATGAAGAGCACGCCGCCCTCTGCGTTGAGAAAGCCGCAGATGGCCCAGAGGATGCGCTCCATCTGCCGATCAATGTCGGCCATGCCATTGCTGTTGGGGGGGAACACGATGGTGGACTTAAATTCTCGGGTGTTCGTCTCGCGGCCAAAGTCAATCTCTTCGGCTTCGCCATCCGGGTCCTCCTCCTCTTCGACGGCCAGAAGGGAGCGCACTTCGGCGTCGGCCTCGGCATAGAGATCGGGGTAAGTCTGGCCTGCCAGCAGCCGGATGAGTAGCAGCCGCGCCAAGTCGGCCGTGAGCTTCCGCTCCGACTGCATACCCTGGCGCAGGGTATCGATAGCCGCGGGGTCGTCCTTATCCAGCGCCAACAAGGAGAGGACCGTCCGGGCGTGGGCCAATCGCGGAAAGCGCTGGATAGCCTCGGCGTCGATCACGGAGACTGTCACCGCCTGCCGGTTGATGAAGTGATGCAGCTCGGTGAGGTAGAGAATGCGTCGGTCGTAGTAGGCCACGATGTTCGCCTCCTCAATCATGTCGGCCAGCAGGCGGGCCGTCTGGCAGAGATTGAAGCGCAGGACGTGGTCGTCGGTCGATTCGGTGTAGAGATCGATCAAATAGATCAGCTGGCGTACGTAGTCCGGGCTGAGTCTGCCCGGCGCTTCGGCGTGCGGCTCGTGCAGCTCGTCCGCCACCCCCTCCTCGGTGTGGTCGGCCAGGCGCTCGTCCACGTAATAGCCCACCAGATCGGCGATGGCCTTCTGGGGGTCGATCTCCATGTCTTCCGGAGCCATTTCTTCGATCTCGGCACGGACGTAACCCGTGCGATTGACGTGGGTCAGGCGGAGCATATAGAGGTCATCCAACTCCGGCTCCACTTCGTCGAGGGGCGAGGGCACGGTATAGAGCGGATAGCCCTTTTCCGATATCCAGCGATAGGAGTTCTCGTTTTTGGAGATGAGTCGGGCGTAGGTGTACTCGCCCGGATGGAAACGCGTGGCGATGGATTTACTGATCTCGTCGAGGATGGAGAATCTCAGGCGTTTGTTTTCACTCACCTCGATCACGCGCGCTGTGACCAGATCGCCGACGGCGAAGATGCCGCTTAGCGAGGTGAGTTGCTTGATGCGTGTGACTTGGCTGAGGTGTATGGCCCCGTTGCCCTCGTACATGTCGTCCTCGACGGTGGCGAAGGCCAGCGAGGGATAGGCCGGGTGGAGGGCCGTGATGCGGATCTTCAGCAGCGCATTGACGGGGGGCAGCTCCTTCGTCTCGTGGCGTTCGAAGACGGTCTTCTTTCGCTTAAAGTCCGCCGCAGCGTCCGCCCATATCTTGGCCGGCAGCTCATTGTCCGCCGCCACGGCCGAGAGGTCTGCAGTCGGCTTTTGGAAGGAGTTGATGCGCAGACTGCCGTCCCAGAGCGTGAGCAGCTTGTGCATGCGACGGCCCGCCAGCGGATTGTCGAATGGGGCCAGCGTGATGCGTCGTTCGGCCAGTGTGAAGAGGCCTTTGCCCTCCAGCGTGTACGGTCGACGGTCTTCGGGGATATTCTCCGTGAAGTAGGCAATCTTCCCCACGAACGACGGCAGTGAGAAGCCAATCAGCTCCTCCCACGTGTACTCCGGCGGGCGACAATTATGCTTGAGGAAGGTGCTTAGCATAAGGTTTTTCAGCGGCGGCAGATGGCGCTCGTCCAGCACGCAGAGGTAGCGGTAGAACATCAGTCGGCGCACCATGTCGATCTCCCGATCGGCCGCCTTGCAGAGCAGGAAGAGTGCACCCGCCGTACGCACCAGCCCCTCGGCGCGTTGCCGGACTTCAGGCGTAATCAGCCCCGTGAGCAGCGTCTCATCCATCGCCTCACACTCCCGAGCGATCAGGGCCTCGCACGTCTCGATCCAGTATTCGGGTGGGCAAAGCCCGGTCTCCTGCTCCACGAAATAGCGGATGAGGCGCAGGTAATTTGTGATGCCCACGGTCAACGCCTCCGGGTCATGCAGCAAGAGGGCCGTAGTCAGATCCGCCTTCTCCTCCGGCTGATAAAGCAGGATGCCGGGCGTTTCGACCTTCTCCGCCAGGTCGGTCGTGAAGGCCTCCGCCAGGCCGGATCGGAGCATTCGCAGCGCCTCGCGTCGCACCTGTGCCCGGCGCAGCTTCTGCTCCGCGCGCGACCGGATAAGGGCGTGTCGGCTTTCGGGGAAATAGGTCAGGAAACGCAAATCCTCCAGCAGGAACTCCTCGATGCGTATATACAGCCCAAGCCCCAAAATAGCCCGATCCCAGCCACCCTGATAGGTTCCGCAGGCATTGTCCAGCGCCTTCATGAAGGGGAAGATCCACGAGACAGAGCTGGCATTCAGCATCGGCATAAAGTCCGCATCCGGGTGTGGAGGCACAGCCGCGGCCAGTTCATCAAAGAGCGCCACCTGCTCATCCGAGGCGTGTAGCATCTTCAGAAAGGCGTGCCCATTCGTATATGTTTCTAATAAACTATCCATAGAAGATCACAAAGCAATGGCCTTCCGCCCCCCTCGCAAATCGGAGGGACTGGGAGGCCCTTTTTTGAGTTGCCAAAGGTAGAGGCCGCGGGTGAAAACTTCAGAAGCTGCTTGGAATTTATTGAGTGATTGTTTGAAGGAGCCGCTTAGGCGAGTCTCCCTTATTTCCCCTTTCGAGTTTCGGAGTGATTCGGAGCCTATTTCTGCCCATTGAATCCTTCAACGAGGTTCGTACGGGCCTTTTTCAAGCTCGTTAAATGATGAAACGCCTCCTTTTCATGCCTTTCCGGGCAGGATATCCGTCTGCGGACTTCCATTAGGCCCTTGCTAAGCCTTGCGAAGGTCTTACGGACATGGATTTGCCCCCTGAGAGGCGTCGATAAAGAGCTATTTGTTTGCGTTTATTAGCTTCGGAACTTTCCGAGAGTGATTTTATTTATGTTCCACCTATTCGGAATGTTACGAACATATTATACGAGATGTGCCATCTGATCGGAGATTCCCGATAGATATATATAGATTGATACAATTGATCGGAAACTCCCGAAAGTATTACACGACTTTAATAAAGCTCTCGGATATTTCCGAAAGTACTATACATATCAGATTAGATCATTTGGATATTCCCGAAAAGCTTATAAGAGTATAATAAGCGTTTCGGAACTTTCCGAAGATTCTATATATAGAGAATAGATTTCTCGGGAATTTCCGAATAGATGGTGTGTGCTTGAATATATCCTCGGGAACTTCCGAATAGATTGTACATAATTGAATATGCTCTTGGGAACTTCCGGACGATTGATACATACTTGACTATACCCTCGGGAACTCCCGAACAGGTGAATAAATACCCCTTATACGCTTAGAAGGAAGGAGAGAGGGCCACGAGGAAGTCGGCGGGAGCATACAGGGCGCTTGCAAGCCTCAAGGGCATATCCTTGGTGCCATATCCATTCCAGCAAAAGCATTTTTCGCCTACGTATTGCATGAAATAGGAGAGCAACAAAGAAAATCCTACTATTTTCGCATGCCCTTATGGAAAAAATGGGCTGCGATGGCGGTCGAAAGGCTTCACCGGTAGAATATTTTCATTTTATGGATACGTTAGACAGTACAGACCTGCAGATCTTGCGTGCTCTGCAGGAAAATTCGCAACGGACCACCAAAGAGCTGGCCCAATGCGTCAACCTCTCCTCCACGCCCGTTTTTGAGCGACTCAAACGCCTCGAGAAGAAGGGATACATTAAAAAGTATGTGGCCGTGCTTGACGCTGAGAAGCTCAATCAGGGCTTCCGCGTCTTTTGCACCGTGAAGATGAGCCGCATCAACCGGGAGATTGCGTCCGATTTTACGCGTAGGATCCGGGCCATCCCCGAGGTGACCGAGTGCTACAACATCGCCGGCGACTATGACTATCTGCTCAAGATTCATGCTCCGGACATGAAGTACTATCAGACGTTCCTCCTGAACGTACTCGGAACGATCGATTATATCGGTTCGATCCACAGCATTTTCGTGATGGACGAGGTGAAAAGGGAATACGGCATACACATATAAAACTCAGACGACAATGAAGTATAAGATGATTGTGCTCGATGTGGACGGCACACTGCTTACGGATGAACAAACGATCAGCGCACGCACCCGCGCCACGCTGCTCAAGGTGCAACAGATGGGCGTGCGCTTGGTGCTGGCCTCGGGGCGGCCAACGCACGGCGTGATGCCGCTGGCGAGGGCGTTAGAACTGGATAAAAACGGCGGCTTTGTGCTGTCGTACAACGGCGCGCAGATCATCCATGTGCCGACTGGCGAGCGCGTGTTCGAACGGCGGATCGATCCGCAATTCATGGCCTATCTGGAGCGCGGAAGCGCGGCTTCACCATCTTCACCTATCGCGAGGATCGGATCGTGACGAGCAACGCCCAGAACGTGCATGTGCAGCATGAGGCCAAGCTGAGTGGGATGCGTGTGGAAGAGGCGGCGAACTGGGCCGAGGCGGTGGACTTTTCGCCGTGTAAGGTGATGCTGGTTAGCGACGATGAGGCGGCGCTCGTGGGCCTGGAGGAACATTGGCGGCGACGGCTGGCGGGCGTCCTGGACGTGCTGCGGTCGGAGGATTATTACCTGGAGGTGGTGTCCGAGTCGGTCGACAAGTCGAACACGCTCACGGTGCTGCTGGAGAAGGAGGGGATCGACCCGACGGACGTGGTGGCCATCGGCGACGGTGTCCGCGACGTGTCGATGCTCCAGCTGGCGGGCCTAGGCGTGGCGATGGGCAACGCGCAGGATTCAGTCAAGGCCTGATGCGCTGATGGGCAACCTCGGCATCCAATACACTTACGCCGCAAAGGGTCGCGTGGAAGCCACTATGCCGGTCGATGAGCGTACACGGCAACCGTTCGGCATCCTGCACGGCGGCGCCTCCTTGGCACTCGCCGAGACGGTGGCCGGCCTCGGGTCGATGATCCTTTGCCAGCCGGACGAGATGATGGTCGGCATGCAAGTGAGCGGCAACCACGTCTCCTCGGCACACGAGGGCGATACGGTGCGCGCCGTGGCCACGGTGATCCATCAAGGTCGCTCGTCGCACGTCTGGGACGTGAACATCTACACCTCTACCGACAAGCTCGTCTCCTCCGTCCGCGTGGTCAATAGCGTGATGAAGAAGCGCTGAGCCATGAAAGAGATCCTGTACGACATCGGCGCTAAAGACGTGGTGCTACTCGTCGAAGCGCTCCACAAGCGCGGCTATGAGCGCCTTCGCTTCTCTGGGAATATGTCGCCGAGCGGAGGAGCCTATCGCGTGCAGCTCCTGCGTAAGGAGGATATGGATTGGACGGGGTATTTAGAAGACTATCCCAACAAGGAGATCCCGGAGCAGATGGCGTGGCACGGCGCTGTGGGATTCGATAGCTGTGGGAAGTCGGCGGAGGAGTTGGCCGACCTCTTTGCGGCCTGTTATCCGGAGCTGCTGAGCGCCAGCAAGGGGAAGGATCCGGAGTACGCCTTTTGGTTTCGGAAAGTCGTCTGGCTGGCGCATCGCAGTGTCTTCCCGATAGGCTACGCAGATTATCTGGATTGCCGCGAAAAAGGCTGCCTCCCGTGCGTGGGCATGAACGAAAAAGATTGGGTGTTACCCATGCCGCCCACGGGCGAGCACCGTCACCTCGAACCCTATTACCGCTTCTACAAAGGCGAATCGGCCAATCCGCACGCGCCGCACACCGTCCGACACAACATCTGGGCGCACGAGCAACGTTTCGAGCAGCTATGGGTCATGCTCACGAAGCAAGAATGGAAGGCATACTTCAAAGGCTACGAGTCCCTGCCGTACATCGCTTATCTGCATCACCCCGCTGTCGGCCGAAAAGAGGAACACTTCCGGCGCTACATGGATATTCATCTGCCCTTCCGCCTACTCCCCATCTTGCCGCGATGCCATTACTACAAAGGCGAACTCCTCAACCCCTATCCCGACGACGACACGGCCAAGAAGCAGCGCCTCGGGTGGGACAAGGAACGCTCCGAATACTATCTCGGAATGAAAGAGGCGTCCTGCTGAGCGCTATATATAAAGGTACAGGGGGAACTCTACCCTCTACCCTCTACCCTCTAATCTCTACTTTTGGCGCCGTTTTGAATCATAACACATAAACCATACACGATGAATTTTATAGAAGAACTGAGATGGAGGGGCATGATCCACGACATGATGCCCGGAACGGAAGAATGTTTGCAACAAGGCATGACCTCGGCCTACGTCGGCATTGATCCCACAGCCGACTCGCTGCATATCGGACACCTGGTCGGCGTGATGATGCTCCGTCACTTCCAACGCGCCGGACATCGGCCCATCGCCCTTGTTGGCGGTGCCACCGGTATGATCGGCGACCCCTCGATGAAATCGGCCGAGCGCAACCTCCTCGACGAACCCACCCTCCGACACAACCAAGAGTGCATCAAGCGTCAGCTGGCCAAGTTCCTTGACTTCGACTCCGACGCGCCCAACGCCGCCAAACTGGTCAACAACTACGACTGGATGAAAGATTACACCTTCCTCAACTTCATCCGCGACATCGGCAAGCACATCACGGTGAACTATATGATGGCCAAAGACTCCGTCAAGAAACGCCTCAGCGCCGATTCGAACGTGGGCATGTCGTTCACCGAGTTCTCCTACCAGCTGCTCCAGGGTTACGACTTCATGTTCCTCTATCAGCACGAAAACTGCCGCCTACAGATGGGTGGTAGCGATCAATGGGGCAACATCACCACCGGAACAGAGCTGATCCGACGCGAACTCGGCGGCGAGGCTTACGCCCTGACCTGCCCCCTGATCACCAAGGCCGACGGCGGTAAGTTCGGTAAGACCGAGTCCGGCAACGTCTGGCTCGACCCGCGCTACACCTCACCCTACGCCTTCTACCAGTTCTGGCTCAACGTCAGCGACGCCGACGCCGCCAAGTACATCAAAATCTTCACCTCCCTCACCCGCGACGAGATCGACGCCCTCGAGCGCGAGCAGGCCGACGCCCCCCACCTGCGTCCGCTTCAGAAGCGCCTCGCCCGTGAAATTACCACGATGGTGCACTCCGCGGCCGAATACGAGACGGCCGTCGAGGCCTCCAACATCCTCTTCGGCGGCGCCACCTCCGACGCCCTCCACCGCCTCGACGAAGCCACGCTGTTGGCCGTCTTCGAAGGCGTTCCGCAGTTCGAGATCGCTCGCGACGCCCTCTCGGCAGGCATCAAAGCCGTCGACCTCTGCACGTCGCACGCTGCCGTTTTCTCCTCCAAAGGCGAGATGCGCAAACTGGTTCAGAACGGTGGCGTGAGCCTCAATAAAGAGAAACTCACCGACCCCGAGAGCGTAGTCCAGGCCGACGCCTTAGTCGCTGGAAAATACCTCCTCGTACAGCGCGGAAAGAAGAATTACTACCTCTTGATCGCAAAATAGCAGGCCGGGGACTTGCAAGAATGCGCCGTGTGTATACTTTTGCGGCGTCTTAAACATCACGTCTGTCTCATGGTGTAATGGTAGCACAACAGGTTTTGGTTCTGTTTGTAGAGGTTCGAATCCTCTTGAGACAACGACAAGTCCCCCTCCTTCATTTGAAGTGAGAACCTCGGATCCCTCCCTCCCCCATCCGAGGCTAACGTCTCTGGATGATCCATATCGCTTGAGTTCCCCTTGAGCCGGATCATTCGGAGCGTTCTTTTTATGTACCTCTTAAAACACTCCCACACCCTATGGGCTGAGATAATAAGCTTTCCGAACGCAGGTCGATTGCATCAAAATGACGGAAGCTCCAAGTACCGGTGTTTTTGATTTCTGTCGGTTGACGGAAGTCTCAAGTACTGGTGTTTTTGATTTCCGTCGGTTGACGGAAGTCCCAAGTACTGGTGTTTTTGATTTCCGTCGTTTGACAGAAAGCCCAAGTACTGGTGTTTTTGATTTCCGTCGTTTGACGGAAGCTCCAAGTACTGATGTTTTTGATCTCCGTCGGTTGACGGAAGTCCCAAGTACTGGTGTTTTTGATTTCTGTCGGTTGACGGAAGTCTCAAGTACTGGTGTTTTTGATCTCCGTCGGTCGACGGAAGCTCCAAGTACTGGTGTTTTTGATCTCCGTCGGTTGACGGAAGTCCCAAGTACTGGTGTTTTTGATCTCCGTCGGTTAGCGGAATGCTCGGGACACATGTGCTTTTGATGCGGTTTTCCCATGCCGAACGGGTGGCATCGTTTGGCCGTACTTTTTTGCCCTACCTTGCGCCCCCAAACAGAAATATATACATCATAACACGAACGATTTATGAACACTTTCCTTGGAAACACGCTGCCGGATTACCCCGCCTTCGTGGAGGGAATCCGCCGCGCTCCAGACCGCGGGTACACGCTTACCCCGGCGCAAACAGCCACCGCGCTGAAGAACGCCTTGCGCTACATCCCCACCGAATTTCACGCTCAGCTGGCCCCCGAATTCATGGAAGAGCTCCGCACGCGCGGACGCATCTACGGCTATCGTTTCCGTCCGGCGGGCGACCTGAAGGCCAAGCCCATCGACGCCTACAAGGGCAAATGCATCGAGGGGAAAGCCTTCCAGGTGATGATCGACAACAACCTCTGCTTTGACATCGCGCTCTACCCGTACGAATTAGTGACGTACGGCGAGACGGGGCAGGTGTGCCAGAACTGGATGCAGTATAACCTCATCAAGCGCTACTTAGAAGAGCTGACCCAAGATCAGACGCTCGTCATCGAGTCTGGCCACCCGCTCGGCCTCTTTCGCTCGCACCCCGAAGCACCGCGCGTGATCATCACCAACGCCATGATGATTGGGCAGTTTGACAACCTGCACGACTGGCACATCGCCATGCAAATGGGCGTGGCCAACTACGGACAGATGACGGCTGGCGGATGGATGTACATCGGGCCTCAGGGCATCGTGCACGGCACGTTCAACACGCTCCTCAACGCCGGCCGTATGAAACTTGGTGTGCCGCAAGACGGCGACCTGCGCGGCCATCTCTTCGTCTCCTCCGGCCTCGGAGGTATGAGTGGCGCACAGCCCAAGGCGGCTGAGATAGCCGGCGCTACAGCCATCATTGCCGAGGTAGACGCCTCGCGTATCGAGACACGCCACAGTCAAGGTTGGGTGGGGCACGTGGCCGAAAGCGTCGCCGAAGCCTTCCGTATGGCCCGCGAGGCGA
>QWCT01001661.1_pt1 | contig 10837 bp, 8 predicted proteins | sample 1972681 | NCBI WGS metagenome assembly QWCT01 (sample SAMN09866701, study PRJNA288562) | Human oral metagenome isolate pre3_saliva, whole genome shotgun sequencing... | isolation source: mouth | host: Homo sapiens | place: USA: California | reverse complement strand
ATTGGATACATTGGATACATTGGATACATTGGATACATTGGATACATTGGATACATTGGATACATTGGATACATTGGATACATTGGATACATTGGATACTCCAATATTATAACTGTTATTTGGGGCTTGTCAATGATTTTTAACTTATTTTTTGTTTATAAGATCTTTTATCACTAAGTTTTTTTACTTAATACTAAAAAGACAACCTTAATTTAAGATTGTCTTTTAAAATCAAAATTTACACATCTCTCAAATAACCTTCTACTTCTTGAAAAAATGTAACTTCATTATACAATGAATAATTTATAAAATCAAGTTGAAATTTAATAGTTTTCTACATCGAAATGTTGTTCATCTATTATTTTATATCGTCCTGTTTCTGTTTTAACTGCCAAATACTTCGCTACAATATGTAACATGCTTCTGTTAAGAGACTTTAAAAACAATGAGTGATTACATTCAAAATATCTTAATAGCGACCCGTTATTAACTGTTTTATAATCTCCAACGGCTTCGTTTATATCACTTGTTTTCAAATAATCAACACTTGATTGAAAATGTCCGTCTGTATAAACTAGCTCAATTGTAACTTCAAAATTTTCATTTCCTACAAATTCTTTTATTTTATTTATCATTTTTATTTCCTCCGTGTATTTAATTAATTTTTTTGCGATTTTCAACGTCATATTTTCTAATTTACTTGTATCATTTCTATACTTTTGAATAACACTCAATGTTATTCCAGTATCTTTAGAAATTCTATAATCTGTTAAATCACTATTGAATAATTCTTCTATTTGTTTAATTGCTTGATCTATAATATTAAGCTACCTCCTCGTATGCAAATGTAACGTTTGTGTGTTCTTTTTTAAAGCAACTTTTTGGAATCCATTTTTCAAAAAGTCCATACTCAGTAAAGAATGCTATTTTATAAGCTTTATCAGTTTCTTTGACAATAACTTCATCTTCAATTTTGATCAGTGCTTGACGTTGTTTTGTTGTGAATTCTTTGTGATAGAACCATTTAGCAATTCCGTGAATGTAATTTTCACTTTCTCTATCGAAAGCTTTATCTTCTTTGCTAGTCCCTAAATTGTAGATAGCGCTTGAAATAGCTTGTGTTCCAAAGCGTTTTTTATCATACATTTTAACTTGTCTGTATACTTCTTTTAAAGCCATTTGTAAAGCTAGTTGGTAGTTTCCTACTTGTTTTACAATTCCTTTTGCAATCTTGTGAGCTGTTGTGAAGATGTGTTTTTTTGTCATTGTCTTGTTCTCCTTGTTTAAACTTATATGTCTTCCTTACACTTATTATTATACCTATTATTAGGTATAATGTCAATAGGTATTTAAAACCTTTTTAAAAATTGCATAAAAAATACCCCCACTAAAAGTGAGGGTGTTGTAAGTGTTTTTATCCTTTGTTTTTGTAGGTTGAAAGGATATGTGTATTTTAGCACAAACTGATTTTAAATTCAATTATTTTATTTTCTCCAAGTCCCTTGATTTTCAAATGCTTTTACTTTATTTTTCCCCTCTTATTATTATCTAACTTTCTATTAGTTTCCCTAATTTTTATGTTTTTCTCTATATCTTTAGAATAATTATATTCGTTTAGTGTCTCTTTATATTTTATATTCAATATATCTCTTTCTACCTTAACCTCATTTAACAATTTTTCTACATCTTCTATTTTTATATCTCTTGATATTTTTAATTTCCCTAATATTTCTTCTGCCACTCTTTTTTGTTCTTCGCTCCCCCCTTCTATACCTAACAAAGCTGAATGCAGCTTATTTAATTCTGCTATTTTTGTATCTAATCTAATTAATTCAATATTTGTTTTTTCTAAACTCTCAACAAATCTCTCTTGAAAATCTTTAAATTCATCAGAATTTGTTATCCTATTTGTTGAAAGATAGTTAAATTCCTCTATAAGCTTTTCCATTTTACTTATATAGTAATTTTTGTAGATTACCTCTTCACCGTTTTCTTTTGAAAGTTGTTTTGCTAATGTAGTACCTTTTATATATCGATTTTCTTTAGAATTACCCTCATTAAGAAAATAGAAATAATCATTAGATTTAATGAACGCTTCATATCCCTTATCTATTTTATCAATTTTAGTATATGGAACTAAGACTATCCCCTTATTCGCAATTCCAAACTCAACTTCTACATATATTCCTCGTTTGGTTTCTTCTAAAACTTGCCATGGCTCGACTACAAATCTCATTTCAAAATTCTCTTCTTTTTCTTGTTTATGATTTTCATAGATTTCTTTTATTTTTTCTTTTGAAATGTATTGTTTGTTTCCAGCAGTCATTTTGTCGATGTTTTCAAGTGAATAATATCCTTTTTTCGATAATGTCCTATCTCTTACATTTCTTTGCTGTTTCCCATTAAGCAATTTATATTTAACTTCTTTCCCTTCAGTATTTACTTCTATACCAAGTAATTTTGCTTTCTCTATAAAATCGTCTACTGAATTAGAATTTTTTAATAGAAAATTTAACTTTTGTTTTATTTCATATCTAAAAGTATTTTGCTTTTTGTACGCTTCATATTTTTTGTGAGATATAATTTTATCTCTATCCAGAATTTTTGCTCCATAAAGATCTGCATATTTATCAGAAATATTTTCTAAACTTTTCTTAGTTCCTTTTTGCCATCTGAATTTTTTCAAAGTCACATTATTTGTAGTGTTAAAAATAATATGATTATGCATGTGGTTTTTATCAAGGTGTGTTGCTATTATAAATTCATGTTCACCTCCTGTAAGTTCAAGAACAGTTTTTCTTCCAATTTCATGAACCTCTTCTGGTGTCAGATTATCTTCTGGAGAAAAACTCTGAATTATATGATGAGCTAATACATCAACTTTTCCTCCTTGCCTATCAGAACCTAAAATCTGTTTGGCTTGCATTTTTGTCATCATCATTTCTTCAAAAGCATATTTCGGCGAAGTTAAACCGTAAGCCGATACATATTCTTTGTTTGAAAAGAATATTACATCGCCCCAATCTTTCTCATCATTACTTTTATTTCGATTAGTTTTATTTTCATCAACTATATAATCAATTTTATCATCTAGTCCATTTTCTTCTTTGTCATATTTAGATATTTTTTCTTTGTCGTCTATATAATTTACACCTTGTTTTAGTTTATTACTATTTTTAATTTGAAAAACTTTTGTTACTACCATACTTACCTCATTTTTAAAATACAGCTATAATTATTATTAAGTAAAATTTTATATTTTGTATTTATTAATTTTTCTTTAATTCCCTGAACTAAAATTTTAATATTAGTATAGGATTTTAAATCTATAGTTTTTGAAAATTTCAAAAGTAAGTCTGTATAATAAACAGTTAAATCAATGTTTTCTAATAAGAATAAAAATATCTTTTTTTCAATTCCACTTAAATTTATTTTCTCTACATCTTCCATTTTACTTCACCCTCTTTATTTTTTCATTTAATAACTTATTAATTTCTTCTTCTAATTGATTTTGAAATTTTAAAATTTCTACAAGTTGACTTTTTTCTACTTTTCCATCTTCATTAGCTCGCTTTACAATTTGATTTATATTATTCCCTATTCTATTTAATTCATAACGAAGTTTTTTTATTTCGTCAAAATTAATTAAATTTATTTCTCCAGTTAATAAAATTTCACGAGCGAATGCTCCAAAATTTTCTTTATTTGCTTTTTCCATTTTTCTTCTTATAAGTTCATTTTCATTTTCGTCAACATAAATTTTCTTTTGAATTTTTCTTTTTCGATTCATTTCATCATTCCTTTTTAATTAAAATTGGAAAAAATCGAATGTTACAAAATTGTTACAATCGATTTTTTTGATACTCGGAAAAATGTTACAGTCGTGTTACAAACACCACTGTTTAACATTTTTCCCTACTGGCAAGCGTAGCATGTGAGTACTCACTATGCTGTCTAAAAATGAAAAATTACCTTCGTTTTTAGCAAACGAAAGTAACTAATCATTTTTATTTTTGGGGAAATTCCCCAATCCCCTAATTTAATTTTTCTTTGAAAAATTATTTTTTATAAAATTCTATTTTTATTTTTTCTTTTAAATTTGAAATTTTTGAAATTTAGATTTGATAAAAATTCATTTTATTCTTTTAAAAAATTTATCTGTTCATATAATTTTTTCGAAGTATAATCGTTCTAATTTCCCAAAGAAAAAAATATCACAAAATTATTTCTTCACTATCTTTTTATATATTTTATTTCCAATATTTCTGGATTATCTAAATATGACTTTATTATCTCGTTCATATTTTCTTTTATTTGTTCTACACCAAAATTATTTAATCCGTATAAAGCGATACTATAAATTTCAAAGATGTCTTCATTTTCATTTTCAAAAGAAAATTTTTGTATTTCTTCTACTTTTATTTTTTCTTTTTCTAAATCTAAATCTTCTATTAATTCAAAAATATCTTCTGGAATATCATTTACATTATAATATTCTGGTGCGATATGTTCTAACATTAGACTGCTTGTTAAACTCAATATTTGTTCTTCAACAAGTGTTGAATTTTCATACGTTTCTAATATTAAGTTATTTGCCCATTCATAAATTTCTTCATCATTTATTTTTATTTCCATTTTTATTTTTCTCCTTCGTTTTCTTCTTCTTTATTCTTTTTATTTCTTTTCAATAAACTCATTATCAACTCTTCATCGCTCGCTGTGTTGGAAACTTTTTTTCTGATGTAACCTCTTGTGCCTTTTGTGATATTTTTTCTCTTTGTTTATCTATTGCTCTTTCAATTTTACTTTGAAATTTGTCTTTGGTTACTTCTTTTGATTTTACTTTTTCTAATGTTGTATCTATTTTATTAATTAAATCTTTTGCATCATTATGAATTTTATCAATGACCCTATCTAAATCTGTAAAGTCTTTTCTATCTTTCATATATGAATTTAAATAACCGAAACTTTGCTTACTTGTGTCTAATCCTAAATGTTTTGAAGTTATATAAGCTATACTTTCTGCGTGTAACTCATTTAAAGCATATTCTTCTGTTGTGATAATTTTACTTTGATATTTTGCATGAGCTAGTTCATGAATCAACGTACTAAGTGTATCTCCTTGTCCCATGCCTTTTCTTAATTCGATTGTATTTTTTGCTGGGGTGTAACTTCCATAAGCTCTTGGCATAAGTTCTTTATCTACAAAAACAATTTTTATATTATCTTTATCTGCAATTTCTTTTAATGCTTTATAAATATCAACATAATTCTCCACATTGTTTTCTAACTCAACAGAATTTAATGATAATTCCTTACCGTTTGTTTGGCTCACATCAAAAACTTTTACTGGAATAAAACGTATATTAGTTTTTACTTTTCCATCTTTATCTAATACAAAATCCCCATTTAAATCTTTAACCTTATACTCGCTCGGTGCATATATTGTAAATCCCTTTTCTCCTTTATTTATATATCGTTCAAAGCTCTCATTCCATTTTTTAGCTCCTGCGATTAAAGTTGCATCTGGTTTTTGTTGATGAATTAAGTCTATATTTCTTCTTGAGTAGTTATGAAATTTACTAATTGTATCTAAATATTTCTTATATTGATTAGAATTTACATATTCTTTTAATCCCATTTTTAAATGCTCATTAAGTCCTTTTACATCATTCCCATAAGCTAAGTTTTCTATTATTATTTTTTCTTTTTCTTCTTTTGAAGTGTTGTCTGGTAGTTGTTGTAATCTTATTTCACTTATCGATACATCTTTTCCTTCAAGTAAATCTTTTATATACTGCTTTTCATTATCATTCTTAGGAGGATATTTTTTAGATAATCTTAGTTTTCCATTTTCTAATTTTACTGCTACTTTTTTTAAACCTTTTACAAAATAATATTGTTGGTTCTTCGTCCATTGAGTAAGTTTTTTACTATCTACTAATTTTTCTAAAAACTCCTCCCTCGTTTTATTTCCTGTGTTCTGTTCCATGTTAATTTCTCCTTTTCTTTTCTCCAACTTTTTTTGGACTATTAATACCTCATTCCAGTCAGTTTTTTCTTTATTTTTTAATTGAGGAGGTAATTCTGTTTGGAATTTCAAACCTATTTTTTCTAATTTTTCAATAAAATTTCTTCCTGCACTATCGTTATCAACAGCTAGTGTTATTACATCGGTATTCTTATTGTGGTCAAAATAATCTGTGTCTTTGATTATAAAATTCATATAGCCTACTGCATTACTAAAATCTAAGGTCTTTCTCCTAGCTTCATCAGTAATAATGTGTTCTGTTAAATATCTTGCTACTGTACTTTCTTTTAAACCGTCCATTGAAATCAATTTTACATTGTTTAAATTATGTTTATTTAGTTCATAATAACTCATCATATCAATAGGTGCTTCAAAGAAAATTAATCTATCGGCTTTCTCTCCTACAGTAACATTAACTCCTGCAGTTCCATCAGAATTATAAATTATTTGTTTTAAATATCCTTTCCCCTCGTACCTATCTTTATTGGGTACGATACCTTGTAATGTTCCACCTATTATATTTTGGTTGTCATCAAAGTATTTAAAAACTAACACCTGTTCAGAATATCCATCTTGATATTTCCTATTGACTAAAGCTAATGCTTGTTCTTTTAGAAAGAAATCTATAGTGTTCTCTGAAAGCCCACGAACCTCTTTTAAATATCTTCTGCCATTATCAAAATCAGTTTCATATTTTTCTAATAGATATTTAAACGGTTCTCTAGTTACTTCTTGTACTTTTGCTTCTTCAAAATGCCCAGTATCGAGATAATTTATAGCTTCTTTAAATGATACTCCTCTAAGAGTTTGTACCATCTGAATAACATCTCCACCAATATCCTTTGAATACCATCTAAACATATTTTTTGAAGTATTTATCTTAAAAGAGTCATGTTCGTCCCAATAATATTCATTTCTACTTGACTTTAACATATTCATTCCTAAAGAATTTGCTACATCAAGTATATTCATATTTTTAGCTTCTTCTTTTGTTAAAGTCATAACTATCTTCCCCCTATAGTTTTACTTCTATTTTCCACTATTTTTTTATTATTCTCTTTTTCCTTATTTAATACTTCTTCTTTAGATTTAAATTGTCTTAAATGAGGGTACACCTCTTTTATTTTTTCTAATTTTTCTCTGTTATTAATTGGTAAAATATCAGTATTAATATAATTTATTTCCGTTGATTCACCTACAAATTTTCCCTTTTCAAAAGAATCAAATGAAATTGTCTGTAACTCTGTTAATGAGCCTTTATACCACGCACCTACAAAATTTTCTAAATAAGTTTCCACTACTTCTTCTTTCTGTTCTTTATCTGCCAAATAACTTAACGTCCATTTTTCATCTTGTGAATACCCTTCTATTTCCTTTATTACTAGATACTTGTTTTTTTCTTCTAGTATTTTTTCTATTTCATTTTTCTTATCATCTAAAATATCCTTTGCATAATCTGGGATATACTCTCTCGAGTAAATATTATTAAAGCGATTAAGTATATAGTCATCATAACTTAAATACTTATCATTAAAAGAATCAAATTGTACTGCATATTCATAATATTCTTTATGTGTTGAAAAATCAGCAATCGGTATTTCATCATAACTTATCTCGTCTATATCATAATAGTCTACATCTATAAGTCCTCTGTATGTATCTGAATTTAGTATATACTCTTTTTCTAATATATTTATTTCCAAATAACGTTCAGTTAGATAATCCAATGTTTGTTTTTCTTCACTATCTTGTGAACGATAACTAGTTATTAGGTTTTCATCTTGTATAATATCTTCATCGATAAAAACATTATTTGGAGATAGTAATAATAGTAATTCTTCTTTTTCTAGATCTATTCCTACTACTTCATCTTCACTAACTATAGTAACTGTTTCTAATGAATCTATTTTATTCTCTAGACTATTTTCTCTTTCTTTTAATTCCTCAAGTTCACGCTCTAATCCAAAGGCTTTTTTATTTTGTTCAACTAAATAATTATAATTTTCTCTTGTTATTTCTATTGGTTGAACTCTTTGAAACATCGCTTCATCATCTGGTACAAAACCGAAAAAATAATGAGCTATATCTTTAAATTCTTGATAACTCATATTTTTAACAGATTCTGTTATTAACATATTTCTCAACTCTTGTTCACTTGTATTATTGTTAATCCAGCCATTTAGAGCTATTTCTTTTATAGTATCTATCAATACTTCTCCTGGAATTTCATTTAAAACTTCCCAATAATAACCGATATTAATCGCTGTGTTTTGTGATATATCTACTTTTAAATCTTTATACGTTTTTTGATTTACTCCTCTTTCGTCCATTATCTTCACTCCTTTACAAAATAAAAAAGAGGTCTTTAGCTTTTCACTAAAGACCTCAAGATTTATATATTATGAATTTCTAACTTTTTTTCTTCTTGCGATAAATCCTGCAGTCGCTAATGCGGTTAATGCTATCGCTGTTGAAGTTCCATCATTATCAGCTACTCCTGTATTTGGTAATACTTTTCCTGTACTCTTATTCGGTGTTTTTTCTTCCACTTTCGGAGGTACTGACTGTTTTGGCTCTTCTGGTTTAACTGGTTTTTCTGGTTCAACTGGTTTTTCTGGTTCTTTAGTAAAAGTTGTAACTGTATTAGAAGTTTCTTCTACTCCATTTACCGTATGAATAAATGTATTTTTAACTTCACCACTTGCTATACGCTCCATTTGTAAGTAAACTTCAGCTTGGAACTCACTATCTAAATCAATTTTATCTAAGAACTCTTTATCAAACTCAATATCAACTTTACCATCTGTCATAATTTGAGTAGTGTATTTAGTAAGCTCACTGTCTTGTTTAATTATACTTCCATCAGTAAGTTTAATATCTTTCATAGAAAATACTCTATAATTAGCTTGATATTTATCGGCTTTTTCATCGTAATCGTCACTAAATCTATATTGAGTAAGTTTAGTCCCTCTATTAGATGGAATTTCAGTTCCAATTAATTTATAATTAAATAATTTATTTAGCTTTATTTCTTTTCCTTGTAGACTTTCTTTACCTTTTACATCAATTACTACATCTTTTATAGGATCAATTTTTGGTACATTATTAGCTACTACATCAGTTTCATATCCATTACCAAAGTCAATTTGGTATCCTCTATTTTTATATTCTGTAGTTTTTTCAGTACCTTTAGTGTCTTTCCCTTTTTCTTTTTCAGTTGATACTTTTGAAATAGTATTAAGAATATTGTTCTCTTTTTCTACAGCCTCATTAATAGCTTTATCTACTTCTGGTTTAATGTTTGTAGTTGTAACACTGTTATTCACTTTTGTTACATCTTTTACTGTTTTATTTTCAGTTTCCTTAGAAATATTATCTACAACTTTTTTACTATCTTTTCTAGCCAATTCTGGTTTTACTGTCATTGGATTAGTTATAGTAAGATTAGTTCCAGTTTTAACATAATCATTATAAAACTGTTTAGAATCAGTTGCTTTAAATAACTGGAATGCTCCTTTTGGAGTTACTTTAGCTTCTTTTAGAACTGCTTTAACTTCTTCTGGTGCTTTTTCTAAACTTTCGTAATTTACTACTTCTACTCCAACTACTGCTTTTCCTTTGTCGTCAGTAATAGTAATATTTTTCTCATCTAAGTTTAGTGCTTCTTCTGGATAATCGTCTACAAAATAGAATCCTTTTTTAATGTATTTGTCTGATGCTTCTACATTTTTGTATGCTGATAAGTTCCAGTTTAACTTATAATTAGTTCTTGAAGCTGCAAGTACCACTTTTCCATCAATTTTAACGTTATCTTCATTATAATTATGTTTTACAGGTTTTACTTTTGGAACTGTGTTTGTAATAGTATCTGTCACTTGAGCAACTCCAAAATCAATTTCATACGCTACGTTTTGATAACTTCCACCATTTTCTTTAAGTGCTTGTGTTACCTGCATTGGGTTAACAATCGTTAAGTCAATACCTTTTTTAACATAGTTATTGTAAAATTCTGTTGGATTTTCTGCTGAAAATACCTGGAACGCTCCTTTTGGAGTGATATTGTTTTTTGATAAAATAGCTTTAATTTCACTGCTTGCTTGCTCTAAATTATCGTATTTAGTAACTCTTATACCATTAACTACATTTCCTTTAGAATCTAATACTTTAATTCTGTCATCTAGTGTTTTTAATACTTCTGGATAATCGTCGATATAATAGAATCCTTTATTTATAGCCTCATTAGTTCCTACTACATCACGAAGATTGCTTAATTTCCATGTTAGCTTATATTCAGTTGTTGAACCTACTGGGACTAAACCGCCGTCAATAAGAACTCCGTCCTCGTTATAGTTATGTTTTTCTGGATTTGATTTTGGTACAGTATTTGTTACTACGTCAGTCTCACGTCCTTTACCAAAATCAATTTGATATGCTTTATTATTATAAACAGCTCCATTTTTATTTACACTATCTAACATTGTCATAGGACTTGTTATTGTGATTGAATTTCCAGTAAATACGTATTTATCATAAAATTCTCTTGAATTTGTCGCTTTATAAACTTGGAATGCTCCTTTCGGTGTGATTTTCGCATTCACTAAAGCTTTTTTAATATCATCTGGTGCATTTTCTACACTATCATAACTTAATACTTCTACTCCAGTTACTGCTTGTCCTTTACTATCCACCATAGTTACTTTTGAATTATTAATCGCAAGTGCTTCTTCTGGGTAATCTTCTACAAAGTAGAATCCTTTAGCAAGTTCACGACTTGTTGCGACAACTCCTTTGTACTGATCTAAATCC
>QWCT01001658.1_pt1 | contig 10846 bp, 18 predicted proteins | sample 1972681 | NCBI WGS metagenome assembly QWCT01 (sample SAMN09866701, study PRJNA288562) | Human oral metagenome isolate pre3_saliva, whole genome shotgun sequencing... | isolation source: mouth | host: Homo sapiens | place: USA: California | reverse complement strand
AGAACATTTTGGTTTTCTATAAGAAGTTACCAACTTATAACCCTCAGATGACAAAGGGGCATCCTCGTAAGGTGTCGAGTAAGTCTAGTAGGAAAAAGTCTGTAGAGAGACACCAAGGGAAATCAGAAGTTTTAGCTTCCAATTACAACTCTTACGGAGAAAGTCAAGTCGATTACGATTCGACAGAGCGGTATCCACTGAGCGTTCAAGTTTTTGCAAAGGATCAACAGAAAGAAAACTATCATCCTACTCAGAAACCTGTAGCTTTATTAGAGTGGTTGATTAAAACCTACACTAACGAAGGAGATTTAGTTTTGGATAACTGCATGGGTTCAGGTTCCACTGGAGTTGCTTGTGTGAACATAAACAGAGACTTTATTGGGTTTGAGTTGAATGAGCAATATTTTGAGATTGCTAAAGAAAGAATAAATAAAGCAGTAGAGAAGAAAGCAGTGAGGACAGAAAATGACTAAACTAGTCTTGAAAAATCCTTATTTTGAAGAGGATATTAAAGTAAAAGAAATTCTTAGTCGTATTCAAGACATGTTGCACTATATGGAAACAGGTAATTTGCAGTATTTGACTTTAAAACAAATTGAACCAACTGAGTGCTTAGTAACTATAAACCCTAAGAATTTTGCCAAAGTTGAGTTTTATGAGGAGGACACAAAATGATTCCAAAATATAGAGCTTGGATTTCTGAGGGTGATACCATGACATATGACATTAAGGGTATCGATTTTGAAAATGAAACTGTTGTTCTCAGAATAACTTCTTGGGATGAAGAACATTCCGTAGAAGAGGAGATTTTTGAGGTTGAGGTAGGGAATGCCATTCTTATGCAGTCTCTAGGTTTGTTTGATAAATATGGTGTTGAGATATTTGAAAGTGATATTTTAACCGATGGTCGAGAGATTGCATGTATAAAAAAGCACCCCACATTAGGTTTTTATGCTGATAGACATGGTTATGTTGAGTATATTGCGCGTAGTTTATCCTTAAAAGATTTTGAAGGTGCGGTTAAAACCGTTGCTAGGACTTTAGAGGTTGTAGGTAACATTTATGAGACGCCTCAGTTATTAAAAGTGGATAACGAACTTGACTGAATTAAATTTGCTTAGGAAAATAAAAGATGAACAAAAGACAGAAAAAGAAGATAGGACTCATTCTTCCCAAGAAGATTAAGAACTTGGTACGAAGATATTCTACCTTGCACTTAAATCAAGATGAATTAGGTGGTACTTTTGATTATGCTTATTCCTTTGACGAACGTGGTTTCGGAAACGGTTTAGCTCCATATAGTACCTTAACGGATAAAACCAACTCCAAGATTTACAAAGATTGTGCTATTTTATATGAGTTTGTAAACCGTTTAGTAGGTACTTGGTACGGAGAGTATTCTTGCGATTCTGTAGAGAATTGCAGAAATTATCGTATCCTTTCTCGCATAGAAGATGGAATAACTCCTGAGTATGTAGATTTTGCTTCTTCTAAGGTTCCTTATTATGTTTATCAAACTAGTTGGGATGACTATTATAGTGGTACAATTTATATACCCTTACGGAGGGGTAAATTTTTGGCTTATGATTATACTTGTTGAGGTGATTGAATTATGGTTTATGTAATTAGCTTAGAAAAACTAACCGATTTGCGTTTAAACTTATGGTCTCATGATGTTTTAGGTGTGGTATCGTCAGAACAGTCCGTTCCTCTTGTTTTGTTGGATTTGACACTTCAACAGTTTCCACAAGTAGTAGAGTTTATCCACCCAGAGGAATTACTCTCTCGTTTGATAAATGCATTTGCAAATAGAAAAGATAGAGACTATTTCAAATACACTGTTGAAAATGACGGTAAATTTGAGGGTAATTTCTATGTAAATGCAGTTCAAACTCTTGGATAAATAAAAGAAAGTGAGGGTTTACCTCACTTTTTATTTGACAAAATAATCTAAGTTTGATATAATAAAGAAAATAAACTAGAAATGGACGGTTTACATTTATGTCAAAAATTGAGAAAATTACTTCTTATCGTGTTGACGGTAATGTTTTTGAAACAAAGGAAGATGCAGAGCGTTATTTGGTCAAGAAGGAGATTGATTCTGTACGGAGTGACCCTAAATACAGAAAAACTGAGTTTTATAACACTTCTTACTATGAACATTATATCTATAAGGGTGCAAGTCAGGAGTTTCGTAAGTGTGTAGGTACATTTACTAACTTAGAAGATGCTTTGAATAATATGCCTCTCCACAGAAATCAGGTAGGTTCAGACGGTTCTGGTTATATTCAGTTTGTTACGATTAAAGAAAATGAGGGTGCGCACGGTCTTGTCGAAATTGAGCGTAAAACTGTTATAGACGTGCGTTAAAGAAAGGGGCGTGCTTATGAAAACAAAACAAGAACCAAAATACACAAAGAGGGACTTTCAAGTAGGTCAAACTGTTTATATTGAGCAAATAGGGGCTTCAGTGCATTACTTAAAAGACACAATAGGTAAGATAACTGAGGAAGTAGTTGAGAAAGTTGGGGTTAAGTTTGTCACTACCAATAAAGCTCGGTATCGTTTAGAGGACGGCTTGGATGATTGTGATACAAGTAAGGACTTTTTATTGCACTTAACGGAACAAGAAGCTAAAAATAGCGCATTAGAGCGAAAACTGAAACGAGATATTTTAACTAAAGTGACGTTCGATTTGGTTAAAACTTTAACTTTAGACGAACTGCAGACTATAAGTTCAATTTTAACTAGCGCAGAAGAGCGTGCAAACGGAGGTCTTAAATGAAACCAATAGAATTTACATTAGCACCAACTCTAGTAATTGAAACACCTAAAAGTTTAGAAGAGTTGGTTTTTGACTTAATTGGTTACAGTTATACAGTGCAACATCTTAAGTTTAACTCTCTGAGTGAAGTGAGTGCTTACCGCATACAAAAAGCGCACTTAGAACAAGAAGATAAGGTTTATCTTTTCAACAAGAAAACATTGGAATTAGCATATATTCCTAAAGTTGGAGTGGAAGCACTGACTATTTTATTTAGCACCAAGGGTATCTCCGTTTTGGAAACTCTCCCAGCAAATCCAGTAATTTAAAGAGGTATAAAAATGAAACTAGAAGAAATCAAACAGTACAAAGTAGGTTCAAAAGTTTTTGAAACCAAAAAAGAAGCAGAAGCTTATTTGAAAGAACAAGAGATAGAAAAACTTCGCCAAAACAGTTCTCAAGTTGATTTTTCATTAACTCCGATTGTTTATTATGAAAACCTCGTCTCTATAGATGACCGTGGAAACTTAAGAATTAAGGCTCGTTGGTTTAGTCTAGATGATGCGATAGCTGCTATGGAGAACTATGCAGACTTTTTCCGAGAAAAAGGAACTGGTTCTATTAGAAAAGTTACAATCTCTTTATCTGATAACCCCTCTCAAGGTACTGTCTCAGTCCATAACGAGACAGTGGTAAGAAAGTAGGTACCTTCAAATGAACAAAAGAATTAAACGAAAACATGCAACTAAAGAAAACAAAAACATGATGGACAGTACCTTGAAGTATTTAAAGACATTAGGTTTAACTCCATTTAATGTTGAATATCCAAAAGGTTACTTTGTCTTTGAAAATAAAAACCCGTATGAGATGATGCACTTCCAACTCAAAGAAAATCCAGAGTTTTTGTTTGGTGTTTGGTATAAAGAAGTTAATTTGAAAACCCCAACTAGAGTAGTGAAACTACCTGTTATTTTTGGTGAGCGCCTTTGCATTTTAGATAAGTTCAAACCTTCACGATCAGAATGGTCTCCTTTGTACAATAATTATATTGATAAAAATATGGAGTTTGGCACTTCTGATTATTGGTCTACTTTGCGATTATTACCAGAGTTTGTAAAAACACCTTGGAATTATATTCCTTATGAGACGGAAGAAGAGTTCCAAAAGCTCAGGGAATATTTCACATTGAAAGCTCAATACATTGAAGAGGTGTCACAAATGCTTTATAAGAAAGTAGAAGAAAAGCTGAAAGAATTAAACATCCCACTCGGTATTCTTGTTTCCGATTCGTTTTGGTCTCATAAAAACCTTTATCTGATTTTCGAAGATGGTACACCTCAAGGACAAATCGACAGTAGTTTCGAGAAGTTAGATGAGTTTGTTCAATTTGACTTAACGGATGTAGTTAAAGAACTTTCACGACCAGCTCCGTATACGGAGTATGTTAGTCCTTACAGTTCAGAGTTCAACTGGCACTTAAATTATTATTGGTTTAGCACGAAAGAAACTCTTGACAAAGCTAAGTCTATGTCCTTTATGGAACTGAATAAACAGTTCAAAGACCTTAAGTTAAAAGGTTCTAACTTTGTACGTTTGATTGGAGAATAGTAAAGGAATTTTAAATTATGTCTATGTTTATATCTAAAGAGAACATTGCACAAGCTTTGCATTATATAGGTCATTACTTAGATTCAAATGATAAATCTAACTTGTTGAAAGCAAAGGTTTGGGTATCGAATCTTGAACAAAATCTCAAAGAAGTTGAAATAACTGCTTTTGAACCTTTTGATTTAAGTGATTTTTCAAGTGAGGTTGTTTGGGTTATTTTGTGGTCGGATAAGTTTGAAATTGATGATGATTCTCTTCCTCACTTAATTACGTTGTATTATTTTTTATCTGTTAATTCTTATGATTGCTTTAAAGCTCTAGTAGAGTTCGTTATTTCAATTTATAATCAATTAACAAAAATTTAGGAGAGGGTACCCTCTCTTTTTATTTGACAAAACGAGCAAGTTTTGATATAATAAAGAAAATTAGGAAAAGGAAGTAAACTAACTATGGTGGATTATACAGTAAAAAGATACTCAAAAGAATTAAATTGGGTGATAGATGATGTGTTAGTAACGGTAGATAACTTTGATAGAAATTGTCCGTACTATGATGTATCTAGGATGACTTCCGCTTTAACAAGACTCGAAACCTTAGTTAATTCTATTGTTATTTTTCCCGGTTTAGAGATTAAGTGGTCTGATTATCATAGAAACATAGAAAAACTTATTTTATTTGATGCTAGGGTTTCCCTAGAAAAAGGTTTAAAAAGTTGGTATATTTTTAAATATAAGAATCAAGAAACTATGTGTAAAACTCAACGAACTTTAAAGTTTAAGTCGGATTTAATAAAGTATTTGAACGTTCTAAAATGCGTTGTAAACAGTCTTGTAGAGTGGAATAATGGAGGGTGTAAGTGGTGAACACAGTAACAGTAAAACAATCAGACATTCAAGAGCTTTTATTTTACGCTCAACAAAACCAAATTGACTTCTTTATTGCAGGTTATGGAAAGAACCCTCTAATTGCCTTTTTGGAGAAATATGCAAATCACTTCACATTCAAGACTTATACGATTGGTGGTTTAGAGTGTAACAAGAAGTCCGACTTTAAGTCACCTTATCACAAAGGTTTTTGTACACTTGATGAATTTATAGCAGAACGTAAACATGCTGAAGACTCCAAATTTGGTATAACTGAGATTGTAGACTTCGAAGATTACACTTACTTGACAAAAGATGAAGCAGGTACTTTCCTTATTGAGTTTTCTGACTTCGGTATCCAAAACTCAAACGAGTTTGCTGAGGTTTTAGTTGCAGATTTAGAAAGTTTAGTTGGTTTTGCAGAGAATAGTGATACTCCTAATTACATAAAACATGAAGATGGTAGTTTCGTTTTAAATGTTTTGTATGCTTTTGTTTTGGCTTATACACCAAGGGAGTTGCATTTTTGTTCAGTAACTTCTACTGACAAGTCAACAGGGTTTGCTACTAAAACTTTTTCTCTTATGTCTTTAGCTAAGTTCAAAGAGCTATGGTACAAACTAGATCGAAAATATGAGTGTGAATGTAAGCATGATTGGGGTCGTAACTGTGACTGTGAAGGTTACAAAGAAGGTTATGATTTGTTTCCTATTCGCAAAGTTAGAAAGTTGAAAGAGGGTCACACTTTTAAGTTTGAAACTCCATGTACTTCTGATAAATATACTCATTCTGTATCCTTCCCATCTAATTTGTCCTAACTTGCTCGTAAACCGTCCTAATTTGCTCCAGTTTCGTCTCAAATATCAAAGAGGTATAATTGCACCTCAAAGATTTAAAACTCGATACAGAGCAAATTAGAGCGTTTAAATTGTATTGATTTTAAACAAGCCTTGCGCTTGTTTTCTGTTTATGATAGACTAAATTTAGTATTGAAACGGAGGGTCTTAATTTGGAACAACTTGATTTAATCGAAAAAATGCGCCTAATTCTAAGACACGAAGTTCTGTATTTTTCGTTGGATAAACCAAGGCAAAAAGAAACGCTTGATGCTTTAAATTGGCTTAATTCTGAGGAAAATTGTCAGTTAGTTTTAGATGATTCTGTGGATTTACCTAAGAGGATTTGGGTAACAAGAGCTGTAGCACTAAAGGAGAGGTATAAAGATGTATTTAGGCTTACCGATGTTGTCTCTTTCTAACATTTTAGAAAACTTAGAGTCCTTAAATAAGCACTTACAAGCAGTAGGACAAACTGCTAAAATCATTATCACAGGCGGTTCTGCGGTATCTATACTTTCAGGAGGTTTGCGACAAACTTCAGATATTGATTATCTTGGGTCTCTTCCTTTAACTGAAAGAGAACTATATCAATTTCAGATGTCGAATGATGTCGAAAAGATTTTCGTAGTCCCAGATATTTCTGAGGTCTCTTTCGATAAAGAATTGAACTACTCAAATCTAACTGTTCTTGTTCTTTCTTGGGAAGACTTAGCAATCATGAAGTTCTACTCAACACGTGAAAAAGACCTTCAAGACTTGAAGACCTTTATTTTACCTAATATCTATGACTTTGCTAAATTGAAAACTCGCCTTAATTACTATAAAGCAGACTATATTTTCGATATAGACAATCCCGATTTAAACTTAAACCAATATCACTCTATTTTGAGTGAGTTGAAACACTCGCATCATATTTTGATTGTAGACCCAACTCAAACTTTAGAGCAAGTCCTCAAAGCAAACCGTCTTTATAGTAAGTTTATTAGATTTGCTGAAAACTATGTCATTCCTTTGGACTTGAGCGTTTGGCTCCTCAATTCGGTATCGTTCTGCCTTTCCGACTACGGTTTCGCTGAGTTTTTCCAAGCAGCAACCTCTTATCAGTTAAGGATTTAATTATAAAATGTTAAGAAAGTCTTTATAATCATTGACTTTCTTTTTATTTTTTGATAAAATTAAACTATAAAAATAAACAGAAAGAAGTTGGATAGTAAATGACACGACCTTCCAAAAAGAAAAGTAATCGAAAACCACCTTTGTTTTCAAGAAAATGGCGCAGAGAGTTGGATCAACGATTTGCAAACATACCTAGAAATGTAGAACAAGAAAAAGTTGAAGTAGACCACTTAGATGCTTACTTTACCGATTTTAAAGATATGCCTTTTACAACTGTACTTTCAGCTTTTGGGTATCATACAACATTTGACGGTTCTCAGTTTAGACCTGAAGCAGAGGTTTCCCTCTTACATACTGAGAAAGACTTTTATTTGAAAATTCAAGGTTTTCTTGACACTTTTGAGTTTACTGATTCAGATAAAGCTGAATTGTGGTTATTAAGACGAGCTGAGACTGCTTATTTCATGAAAGCTAAGTTGGTTGAGAACTACTTTCTTTCATTAGTTGTGATGATTCGTACTGCGAAGTATAGAAATGAGGTAAACAAAACATGGCAAACAAACTAAGAGAGATGGGTTCTCTTTCAGCGGGTAAACGAGAGGAAAACATTTATAAGGTCTTTGTTTACTTGCACACAAGAGAGCAGTTTCACCCAGTAAACTTGAAAACAAAAGTTTTGGTGTCAGACAAAACGATTTTGTCTTACTTGAACCAAATTCAAGATGCACAGTTATTGACTAAGCCTTATCGTCAAAGATTATTGGAGTTAAAAGCAACTGAGCAATTCAGACAAGGTTCTAATACTGAGAAAGAATTATCTATTTTGGACCAGTTGGAGAACAAGTGGCTTTCACTTGCAGAACTCAACCACAAGGGTATTAGTGAAGAACGCAAGCGCCAGCTTGAGCAATTTGTGTTTACACGTGAAGATGAGTTGGAGACTTTGTGGCAGCGTTTGGAGTTCTCTATACTGTTCTTTGAAATGGTGAAAGGGTAAGAAAATGGCAGATAATAAGACGATTAGTAGTGGAGAAACAGTAGATAGTGTTTTGATTGAAGAAAAACCTAAAGATTTCCAGTCTTTGTGGTTGCGGTTTAAGAGTAGTCCAAATCGTATAACTTGGGGTAGTTTGGGTATTTACGGAGTCAGTGCTATCTTGGTTTTACCTTATGTATTTTTCGCTAAACACGCAGGGTTATTTGCGCTTGGTTCTTGTCTATTAGCCTTAACTACTTTGTGCTTAGGCTTTATGTCAGTAGGTAAACACCCATTGGAACCTAAATCGAAACTTAGGTCTTTTGTAACTTTTTTACTAATGGTTACAATCTTTGGTTTAGGTTTTCGCATAATGAATTGGGACAGACATGTTCTTGTAGATTACCATGAAAGAACAGAAGACTTTCCTTACCCTCTTTTGACAAATGAAATAGCGAGTCCACTTATAGGTTGGACTGATTCGTTCACTATTTTAGTGAAACACGAAGATTTAAAATTCAAAGGTCCCGACTTTACAACTCTAGCGACTGAGGTTCGTAGTAAAGAGAAAGAGTACCATGCAGGTACGATTCAAGAGTTCAAACCGTTTACCATTTATTACGGTTCGGACGCTCAAGGAAAAATAGGCGATATTCACGGAAAACGCACCGTTTACGGTTGGTTCGGTTCAACTTCAACAGACTTTGTAATTGAATTTGAGAGGTAACTAGTATGAGTAAACAACTAATTATTTCATTTGATGTTTCCTCTATTCCAGTCATAAGTGAGTCTTTAGCTTTATCTTTCTTACACGCATTTAAGGAAGAGCTTAAATTACCTATTCCGAAGTTAGAGAGTTTCAGAGTTGCTTCAATTTGTAAGGTATTGAATTGGTTAGAGTTTCAGTATTTAAACGATTTATTTTTAACAAAGGATGAGCGGGATCACTTACGTTACATACACTTTATGTTATATAACCTCTATCAGAGTGGTGCAATAACTGAGGTACATTTTCGAGTCTTGCAAAATGATTTTACAAATGAAATTACGATTAGAAAGTGAGAAGGATTTGACACAAGAAACAGAATACTACAAGGCGATAAACTGGAACGCCATAGAAGATGTGGTCGATAAGGCGACTTGGGAAAAGTTGACTGAGCAGTTTTGGTTAGACACTCGTATTCCTTTGTCTAATGATTTAGATGATTGGCGCAAGTTGTCTGAAAAGGAAAGAGACTTGGTAGGGAAAGTGTTTGGTGGGTTGACTTTGCTTGACACGTTGCAGTCTGTTGATGGGGTATCCGCGATTAAACCGGATGTTCGTACACAGCATGAAGAAGCAGTGTTGAACAATATTGAGTTTATGGAGTGTTATACGAAAGACCATAAACTTCTAACGATTGATAGAGGTTGGGTTCCTGTAAATCAGATTAAAGAAGGAGACATTGTTTTAGCTTATAATAAAGAGACTGAGACAACTCGATTTGAGAGAGTAAGTCAAACTTCTAGTCATTTTGCGGAGTCTATTTACCATATTCATGCGAAGAATTTTGATTTGAGAGTTTCAGGCGGTCACCGTATGTTATTTGAGAAAGCCCAGAACTCTCGTTACCGTAAAGATTCGTGGGATACTTATACTTCTCATGTATTAGAAGCGCGAGAGTTTGCAGATTTACCTAAAAACCCCTCTAGACGTTTGGTGTTAGCTCGCTCCTTTGAATCTGAAAAGAAGATTCCTTTAAGCTTACAGGAACAATTCTATATTCTATTAAGAGAGCGTTCCCACATTAACCCTACAGATCAGATTAGAATCAATCGCTATATAGAGAATAAAGGTAAGGTTCGAGCAAACACTTGTACAGTTATATTTACTTTTCAGTCAGAAGATAAGATTCAAAATTTGTATAATTTGTGTGAGGCTTTAGGTTATTCAGTTAAATTAAGTTCTTTAGAGGTAAGGTCTGAGACTTATAAAAGATTTCTGGTATCAATTCCTTTGGAGGATTATGTAAAGAACCGCTATGACATTTTAACCTACCAAGACTTCTTTTCTTTAGATGACTTTGATAGTAATAAAGCAGATTCTTTTATTCAATATTTAACTTATTGGTGTACTCGACAAGAAGTTGGAGTTGATGGTACTTTGAGGAGAGTTCTCTACTATACACGAAGTTATGAAGATTGGAATTTTGTACAAGCACTTGCAACTTTAGCGGGTCATGCTTTCAGAAAAATGATTGCAGATTCCACATCTAAGTTATCGAAAGCTAAATTGTACACAGTTGGAATCTGTATGACTGAGAAACAGAACTATCTGCAGTTGACAAGAGTTAAAACAGATATACTTGAAGGAGAGCAAGTTTACGGTATCGAGGTTCCGTCTAGTTTCTTGGTGGTCTTAGCGGGAGATAAACCTGTAATTTCAGGTAACTGTGTCCACGCTAAGTCCTACTCATCAATCTTCTCTACATTGAATACCAAATCAGAGATTGAAGAAATTTTTGAGTGGACTGCAAACAATCCTTACCTTCAAAAGAAAGCTGAAATTATCAAAAGTATTTATGATACAGGAACACCTTTACAGAAGAAAGTCGCAAGTGTCTTCTTAGAGTCCTTTCTTTTCTACTCTGGGTTCTTTACTCCGTTGTGGTACTTAGGTAATAATAAACTTCCTAACGTA
>QWCT01001657.1_pt1 | contig 10848 bp, 27 predicted proteins | sample 1972681 | NCBI WGS metagenome assembly QWCT01 (sample SAMN09866701, study PRJNA288562) | Human oral metagenome isolate pre3_saliva, whole genome shotgun sequencing... | isolation source: mouth | host: Homo sapiens | place: USA: California | reverse complement strand
GAATTGATCGGAGAAAATTTCTTTGAAAGAATATTCGTGTGTACCAGCAACAGATTGAGCATTCTCTGAAAGCTGATCAAGACGGTTAGAAAAATCATCCAGTCCGTTGATTTTGAAAGTCATATTGTTAACCTCCTTTCTGTTTAGATTTTGACTAAAACGGTGAGAGGTCTTAGCCAAAAGTAATTATAACATGGATAACAGAAAAACACAACATATTGGGGAACAAAAGTATTTGCATCCCAATATATAGTGTTTTGGAGGAGATATAGATGTGGGAACAATTAAATAGAATCATGCAGGAAAGAAATTTGAATGGTTATCAATTATCTAAGATGTCTGGAGTCAACAGTAGTTTCTTTTCTGACTTAAAAAGTGGGAAAGTAAAAAGTCTTTCTTGGACGAATATGTGCAAATTAGCTGATGCGCTGGAGGTCAGCTTAGACGAATTTAGATAGGAGGTGAAAAAATGCAGATTCTGCTGTATAAATTGAGAAAAGAACACGGCCTTTCTCAAAGAGAAATGGCAAAATTGATAAATAAAAGTGAAGTTTCTTATCGAAATAAAGAATTAGGGAAGACAGACTTCACTCAAAGCGAGATGTTTATAATCGCTCGACATTTCAATAAAGAGTTGGGCGATATATTTACACCCTAAACTTCACGAAACGTGAATTTAAGGAAGGAGAATTCATGAATGAATTAGAAAGAACAGCCCTCAATGAAATACTGAGGACCGTGACGTATATTGCAGAAAAGTTGGATGAATTGGATATTAAGATTTCTCAATTAGAAGAAGTGAAAGACAATGCTTCATCAGCGTCGTAATCTGCTGCGATAAATTGAGCTGCTGAGAGAATGAATTTCTTTAAATCTTGGATATCTTTGTCGTCATGTCTGCGGACATAATGAGTCTCATCATTACCGATCCAGGCAACAGATTTTGCCAAGGCTTGAATTTTCGGAAAATCATTTAAGTAGTCAGCGATTACTTGACCAAGCATAATTGTTTTGATTTTTTCTTCGTCGTCTTTATTTTTAGATATTGCGTAATCTTTTATAAGAAATTCTGCTGCTTTGCGATAGCCGACGCCTGCAATTTGATTCAATACCTCAGCTTCAGCAACGGTTGCTTGGGAATAGATTTCGACAAAAACAGGAGAAACTTTTTCTATATTTTCAGGGAGTTTTACTTCGATAGGTGGACGGTAGCTGTATTTAGCAATTGAACAAAGTTCAGATCTAGATGTGAAAATATACTCGACAGCAAAGTATTTTTTACAAGCTGAGCGTGAGCAACGAAAAGTAACAACAAAGCGAGCATCTCCACTAGAGTAACTGTCCTCGCTATCTGAAACGTATATTATTTCAGGCGAGATATTTTTTCCACAATGTGGACAATATTCAGGGTATTCAAATTTTACTGTCTGGTGACCTGCACCATGGAACGAAACGCTAGCCGTTTTCATATTTTATCTCCAATCAAATTATTATCTTTATTATATCAAATTTAGAAAGGAAAAAGCGTGTGAACGAAATAACTTTATCAAATAATCTATCTCAGATAGAACTTGAAATCAGCCATCACAAACAAATAGCTGGCCAGTCCATTTGGGAAATCGGCAGAAGGTTGAACCATGTGAAGGAAAACGATCTTGCTCACGGACGATTTATAAACTGGGTCGAAGATCAAGGTATCCACATTCGGGAAGCACAGCGAATGATGAAAGTTGCTTCTGAACTTCCAAATACGACAACGTTGTCACATTTGGGAACAACAGCACTTCATCTGATCGCAACTCTTCCAGAAGAAGAAAAGCAGGAGCAGATCCAACGAATCGAGGACGGCGACACTCCGACAGTTCGGGAACTGAAAGAAGTCAAAAACAAACTCAAACTAAGCCAACAAGCAAATGAGCTTCTAAGGGGTGAGAATGAGACTTTAAAGGCTTCTAAAGTTGAGGTGAGGGAAATAATCAAGGAAGTCATTCCAGAAGATTATGGAGCTACACGGGAGCTAAATAAGCGATTGTTAGTGAAGAATAAGGAACTGTCCGACAGCATGAAAGCGATCGAGGAGCGTTCCGAGTTTATCAATAACAAACTAAATGAGATGATGGCCCAACGTGAAGAGGTAGACAAGAAATCTGCCCAGTATGATGAATTGACCAGAGCAATCGAAGAATCACAAGGTCAACTAAACAGCGTACAGAAGCAGATCTCAGCTTACAAGAATATCACGAGCCTATTGCAAAAGGGAAATGACTTCTTGGCAAGCATGGGAGGCCTAATCTATGCCGATGAAAAGAATGTCTTAAAAGCCGATGGAATCGTCCGTGATGAATTTGATAGCTTCATCAGTCGAGGCCTGAGATTCTTCAACGACCTGAACGACATTCGGAAAGAAAGCAATATTTTAGAAGGAGAATTTGAATAATGAATGAAATTGCTATGACACAAACAGAATTAACAGTAGAAGATACAATGATCCACGCATTGCAGGAATTGAAAAAGCTGAAAGAAGGGCAATCCGTTCTATCAGCCGATGTAGATTATTTAAAAAATGAGCAACCAGTGAATCCGTCAATCTGTTTAGCACTTGAGAAAATGCGAAAACAAAAAGTTGTCGAATTGCTGGGTGGCAAAGATAGCCAAGCCTACAAAGACCGAAAATTTGCACAATCGGTATTCTCGCAGGCTGCCAAAGAATTCAAAGAGTATTTCCGAATCCCACGCTATGACTTGCTGAAACGCAAAGATGAAGAACAAGCATTTGACTATTGGGGAAGCTGGGAACCATCGGCTAACACTAAATTGGAAATCAAAAACCGCAATGGTCAAATGAGCTTGGTTGGTTGAAATGGCTTGGCAAATAAAAAAAGCACTTTTTGGGGAAAAGCGCTCAAATAAATTAACCAAGTCAATTATACCACAGATTGGAGAGGTGGACAATGATTGAAGAAAAAATAGTTATTAATAAATCAGATTTAGAAGAACTTATAGCAAAAGAGGTTGCTAAAAAAATGACCGCAAAATCAAGTCAATCCATTTTTGCAGACTTGGATATTATTGATGAAAGAATTGCCGAAATAAATAGGAGCAAACCAGAAGTCGTTGAGTACGTTAAAAGCAGGAAAGAAATGCCACCAGCTTATTGGGAAAATCTCACAAATCTAGTCAGAGAAAGAAATAGATATGGAAGTGGTTTTGATATGGTAAGTCCACCGACTTATAGTGATCCTCATACTCTCATTAGGAAACTTGTGCTTTTGATGTTTGGTTGCAGATATCAAAAAGGAATAGATGGTAGAGATATAGATAAAGCTAGAAAATTATATTCAGAAATTTCAGATCTATTCCTAATAACTTATGAAGAACATTTAAATGATGTTATCAACGATAGGAATGAATTACCAAATCAATGTGAGGTAAATCAATGATTGAAGAACTAATCAAAGAACAAATCAGAGAAATTTATCTCGAAGCGAAAGAACAAGCTAAAAAGGAATTGCTACCAGTAAACCAAGCAGAGCTACAGGAAATATTTGGCTTTAGCAATGAATACTTGAAACGTTTAAAGCGCAAGGGCTTGAAATTTCGCAAGCAAGGGAAGTACATCATGTACGATCTGAACGACGTACATGAAATATTGGAATTAGAAAAGGAAATACAACATGTATAACGACATTATTGCAGGTCTAACGATTGCAGGGACATTCTTCACGGCTGGCTATATTGGAGCTGTTTGGGATTTTAAAAAGGCCCAACGGAAGAAATTAACTGAGCAGAAAATCAAAGCCGTCACAGACGCACTAGATGAGGGAGTGCTGGAAGTTAAGCTAGAGGGTGTGAATGAATATCTGACGGCATTGGCAGAAGCGCGCAAACACTCATATTCTGATAACGATTGGAGTAGGGACGTTTATTAGGAAGTGCACTCAAATTCTGTCGGGCTTTACAAAAACAAAAAGCGCCTTTGAGTAAAGCGCCTTGAAAGAACTATATATTAATTATAACACAGGAGAATTAAAAAAATGAATAAAAAAATCGCAATCACTACAGGAACAATCGCACTTGTCGCTGTAATGACAGGCATTATCGGGATTACCTTAGCTAATCTGATCGTTAAGAAAGAGGATGAACAATGAATCCGATTATGAAATTAGTGAGAATGATGGATTGGGAAGATGCTCATCGACCTTTTAAAGCAGAAGAAAAAGCTGAATTGATGGAACTGCCAGATAACGAATTCGAAGACAGACTTCGTCAGATGTCTCGAGATTTTAATAATGATGGAGTGATTAGAGTATGAGTTTTCCAAAACAAGTTTATGCTCTTTACAGGGGCGATACTTATGTGACTTCAGGTACAGCAGATGAAATCGCTGAAGAGCTGGGGATCGATCGTAAAACGGTTCTATTTTACAACACCCCGGCGTATAAGAAACGGATAAAGCATAAAGGTTATCAATTGATTAATCTGAAAGGGACTGACGATGACGAATAAAGTGGAAGGAATGATGACAGCATATGATTAATAATGTAGTGCTAGTTGGTCGCTTGACCAGAGACCCAGAATTAAGATACACGCAATCAAATACAGCAGTTGCAACGTTCAACATGGCCGTCAACCGAAATTTCAAGGCGCAAAACGGTGAGTACGAAGCGGACTTTATCAATTGTGTGATGTGGAGACAAGCTGCAGAAAATTTGTCGAATTGGGCTAAAAAAGGAATGTTACTAGCTATAGTTGGACGAATCCAAACCAGAAATTATGAAGACAACGATGGAAAACGCGTCTATATTACAGAGGTAGTTGCTGAAAGTTTTCGATTGCTTGAGAGCCGAGAAAAACATAATCAAGCCAGCATGGATCAACAAATGCCTCCTGGTTACGAGGTCAACGAAGATAATTTACCATTTTAGAAGGTGATGAAATGGCTCAAAGACGAATGTTCAGTAAGAAAATAACTGATACAGACCATTTTCTTGAAATGCCTCTATCTACGCAAGCTCTCTACTTCCATTTGAATATGGGAGCAGATGACGAAGGATTTATCGACCGTGCGAGAACGATTCAACGAACCATTGGCGCCAGCGAAGATGATATGAAAATCCTTATTGCAAAAGGCTTTCTAATCCCATTCGATACTGGAGTTGTTGTAATTCGGCATTGGCGAATCCATAACTACATCCAATCTGACCGTTTCCAATCGACAATTTATCAGGATGAAAAGGCTAGATTAGAGTATGATCAATCAAAAGTAGCGAATCTTAATAATGAGAAAAAATGTATACAAAATGTATCCATTCCGGAGCCACAGGTTAGGTTAGGAGAGGATAGGTTAGATAAGGTTAGATTAAATACCTATAGTGCTGATTCTAAGGAATCACACGATGACGCTATCCCTTATAAAGAAATCGTTGAGCATCTAAACAATACATGCGGAAAAGGTTACACCTACACAGGGAAATCCACTCGCAAATTGATTCGTGCTAGATGGAATGACGGTTTCAGATTGGAAGATTTTAAAAAGGTTATCGATACTAAGAGCCGAGACTGGTTGAAAAATAAAGATATGAATAAATATCTGAGACCAGAGACCCTGTTTGGAACTAAGTTTGAAACATATTTAAACGAAGGTCCTCGCTCTAATCTAACAAGTAGCAATGACATAGGAGTTTAACATGATTACATTAGCAGATGTCATCGAAGCGTTTGAAAAGGAATTTTACCCTCTCAGTGATTCGATGAAAGAACGTATGTTATCCCATTCTGATCCAAAGGCTGTGCTGGGGAAGCTGGCACATCTCATGGATTGCGCGAGGTGTTGATATGAATCAAGATGATGTAATTACTTTTGGTAGATGGACCATGGTGAAAATTGACAAAATTTGCCAAAAGCATGGCGAACAGATGTATGCTGTAGGACCGAATCAGGTCGAGGTTTGTCAAGCGTGTGGGAAAGAAGAAATAGAAAAAGAGCAAAAAGAGCTTCAGGACACTTACTGGAAGCAAGAAGATGAACGTCGCGAAAAGAAGAGATTGGATGTATTATTCAACTCTTCTATCGTTAACGCTGAACTCAAAAATGCCACATTAGGCAATTACGAGGTTACCACTGTTAAGCAAAAAGAAATGCTAACTGCTGCTAAACGAATTGTCGATGAGTATGTTGATGGAGCTACTAACAATGTTCTTTTTTTAGGGCCCGCTGGTGTTGGGAAAAGTCATTTAGCATACGGCATTATCAAATCTGTATCAGATCGAACGAAGAAGCACGCAATGTTTATCAAGTTGCCAGAATTGTTGGCACGGATTCGAAACGATTTTGGGAACGAAGCTAACACTGAACAGAAATGGATAGCAAGGCTGTCTAAAATACCATTTTTAGTTTTGGATGATTTAGGCCAGGAAAAAATCTCAGATTGGTCTAAAAGTATTTTGTTCTCAATTCTTGATAACAGAAATTGCACGATCATTACCAGTAACCTAGCAAGTAGCGCCGATATTGAGTCAGTCTATAATCAAGCAATCATGGATCGGGCATGCAAAGGTGTTGATAAAGATCACGGTTTTAGATTTGATGGAATGAATAGCATGAGAAGAAAACACTATTGAGGTGGAAGGATGAATAAACAGGAATTAATTAAAGCGATTGAAACATTGGATAAACTGTATGGTGACAAAACTTATATAGTAAGAGATGATGTTTTGAAGCTAGTTGGACAACTAGACGAACCGCAGAAAGTCACAGTGCCGAAGTTTGTGGCGGAATATATAGAATTTAAAAAGAAATATGATTTTCATGTTTATGGAGCGATGAGAGAGATTGAAGATCATTACGATAAGAGAGTACCTGAGTGGTTTTATGAAAATAATATCGAAACATTCGTTCGAGCATGGCTTGACGGCTATGAGGTCGAGAAAGAACCGAAGTATACAGTTAAGGTTAAAGCTACTAAACAGTATTTAAGTAATGATGAAATAGGGATTCATTTTGATCCAAGTTTTAGATCTAATTTTACAAAATCTGATCTTGAAAAATTAGGTTTAGGTTGGGTGTTCGATTGTGAAGGTATGGAAGTTGAGAAGGTGGGGAAATGAATAAACAAGAGTTGTTTGAGAGAATTTCTCATTTACCTTCAGATTGTAGCGGTCCATTACCAATGATTAATAAATTAGCAGTGTTGGAATTTATTAAGTTGCTAGACGAACCACAGAAACCAGTAGTAAAGCAGTTTGTTGCGGATTGGTACGAAGATAATAAAGATATGCTTGAGACAAATTTGTTTGAATGCATTTATGGAATTTATAAAAAACGTGGTCAAAACATATTCACAACATTTGAAGAGTGGTTAGTCGATGAACATACCACTCCGTTTCAAACCATCGTCAATATGCACCAGTTCGGCTACACAGTCGAAAAAGAGAAGCGCTATCGAGTGAAAGCAAAAGGAGTGTGCTTTAATAGCTGTCTAATTTTTGAAAAGATAAACAAAACGTGGCTTTTCTCTTCGATCTATGAAACAGATCATCAAAGAGGAAGCCACACCCGCAAACAGCTTGAAGAAGCTGGGTTTGGTGATGTGTTTAACAGTCCGCTGTTTGAAGTTGAGGAGGTGGAAGGATGAACGTTGCAAAGTATACACACAAAGCTTTTGATGGCACGAAAACCATAAAGGGCTGGGTTTTAGTAAATAATTATGGTGAAAAGGAATTTGTTTATTACAATGGTACGGAATTATGCGTCCACCCTGCCAGCGATTGGGATGGAGAGTTGAAGGAGGTAACGGAATGACAGTAGTACAATTCCTTAAGTCTTTATCAGACCTAATGTGGTCTTGCTTTTGGGCAGTAGTGACATATAACTTTTTAAAAAAGAAATAATCAGGAGATAACAGAATGACACGACCAAACAGATATCCATACACTAAAAATCAATGGGAAGAAGAAGTAACGTTAGTATGCTTTGGCGAGGACGGCAGTCTTGAAATGAAAGTTGAAAGAAATCGGGTGACAGGAGAAATAAAACAATGAGGATTTTATTTTATCTGAAAGATGGCCATAAGTTTGAAGCACTCGGGTGTAGCGAAGAAGATGTGATCAGATTAGCTAGCCAATTTAATAACGGGCATCTGATGCGTGTTAAGGGGTTATATATTAACCCGAAGGAGTTAATCTCTTTCGTAATATGCGATGACGAGGAGAACCGATGACCCTACAAAAATTTATATATCTACTATTTGCAGCAGTCTGGATCTCTGGCTTGATCTGGGCTGGTGTGATTGCATTTAAATGCAGAAAGGGGAAGCATGACTAAACTATTTTATACGACAACCGCATTCATATCGCTGGTATTTCTGATCGTGTGCATTAATCTCAACGCACGGATTGGAAGTCTTACGAAACGTGTGAGCGATCTCGAATGGACGGTACAAGAGCATGAGCTGTCCATCCAACGGTTGGCTGATCAGAATAATGCGCAGGATGTTATTTTAAACAAGCTGAACAGCGAGTATCAGATGCGTGAGCGACAACGAGCAGAAGAGGTTAAGGAAGCTGCTGAGAGAAATGGAGTGGGTGGATAACATGACACAAGATGACGAATTTTGGAAAGAAGTCCAAGAAAAGAAATTCCATTTTAAAAGAGAGGGTCAAATGAAATCAAAACTATTTATCGAGGGAGCATTTAGCAGTGTGTCACTCACAGCTCAGATGGATGCGTTCTTTTATGAGAATCCTAACATTAAGATCGAGGCAGTCGATTATAAGGTGAATCAACGTGTAGTGGATTGTGTTCCACTTAAAGACCGCGAGTGTCTATTAATCTATCGCGAGGGTGACGAATGAACATACTGAAGAAAAGAGGAAATTAAGAAGTATGAAGGTATATGTTGTCAGAAAATATATGGGTCACAGTCCCTGGGCTGGATCACATCCAGCTAAGTCTAAAGATAAAGAGTTTAAAACATTGCATGAAGCACAAGCCTACAGATCCACCTTAACTGGAATGGTTGAGATTTTTCAAAAGGAGGTAGCAAATTGAAAGCTACTCCAAAATTAAAAGAGTTGTTGCATTTAACAAAAGAATGGTTCTTGGCAAGGCATGTGGATCAAGGTAGTCCAGACAAGCAAATACTGAAGTTGTTTGAAGAGGGTGGAGAATTATCTTCAGGATTTTTGAAAAATAAAAAGGATCTCACGAAAGATAGTATAGGAGATGCAACTGTCGTATTGATTGGTTTATCAATGATGTTAGAAATCGAACCAGAGAATATTTTGTTCTCAGATGACAAAACGCTGGAAGAGAATGTCGATAAAGCTATAACAATGATTTTCTTTTATGCATCAGAATTATTCTTGTCGAAAGACTTTTTAGATAAGATCAATGTAGAGTTTAATTTAAAACGGATACTTGCGCATCTTGGACGTATCTCGGTGTTGCTGGGATATAAATTTGAGGATTGTCTATCAATTGCCTACAACGAAATTAAGGACCGAAAGGGCCAGTGGGTAAATGGGAATTGGGTCAAAGAAGAAGATTTGGAGGAAGTTAATGAGCATTAGAGGTAGGTACGGTTATTTAATATCAGCGTTAAATCAATATCCGTTTGAGAAAGAGATTGCTAGTCGTCTCGAAGAAATTGAGACACCGTGGAAACCATCCGATTCCAATAGTACAATTACAAAAGGGACAATGATGACTCCTAAAGCGCTGGCCGATATTATCAAAAAAGAATCAGATCCAGAGTTGCATCGTCTTGATTTGATGAAAAAGGCAATTTCCGAAGTGAAAGAATCAACACCGGCACAGGAATGGTTGGCGATCAAAGAAGTATATATTGACAATACATTGACCGTTGAAGGAGCATCCATTAAATATCTGCATTGTAGTAAGTCTTTCGCCTACAAAAAAGTGATAGAGCCATTCTTTAAGAATCTTGAAACAAAGATCTATGAACTATCGCTTAGTAAAAAATTTAACATCAGCGTGGAAAAATCTTAAAAAATAGCTCAAAATCGTGGAAAAAAATCAAAAATAAGGTGATAAAATAGTAACATCAAGAGATTAGGGGTAAGATTAACTTACCTTTTTCTCTTGGGCATCTTCTCGCACTATATTGGTTAGGAGCTAGCTCAAAGGGAGAGCGATTGATTTCGAATCAATTGGTTTCAGGTTCGATTCCTGAGCTCTTAATAAAATCAAGTCAGTATCTACTGGCTTTTTATTTTTACCTAGGAAGGAGGTGACACTGTGAACATTGTGGATCCTATTCGTGATAAAGATGATATTCAAGCAATGAAGGAATATCTGCGAGAATGGAATGAGCGGAACTACTTGCTGTTTTTATTTGGCATCAATTCTGGATTGCGTGTAGGCGACATCTTGAGGATACGAGTGAAAGATGTTCAAGGATGGCATATCAAGATAAAAGAGCAGAAGACTGGTAAGCAGAAGCAGATCAAGATGACAAAGACTTTGAAAAAGGAAGTCAGAGAATATATCAAAGACATGCCACTGCATTATTACTTATTTCAAAGTCGTATTGGAAAAAACAAACCACTGGATAGGCGGACAGTCGATTGGATATTGAAGACCGCAGCTATCGAGTGTGGTATTGAAAACATCGGCACCCACTCGATGAGGAAAACATTTGGGTATCATTACTATAAAAAATACAAAGACGTGGCAATGCTCATGGATCTATTTAATCATTCATCTCCTGCGATCACGCTGAGGTACATTGGAATTAGACAAGATCAACGAGATAAAGCCATGTCTAATTTTGATTTATAGTTATCAATTAGACACAACGAGTAAAACGCTAATTAGTTTTATTAGTT
>QWCT01004995.1_pt1 | contig 10856 bp, 8 predicted proteins | sample 1972681 | NCBI WGS metagenome assembly QWCT01 (sample SAMN09866701, study PRJNA288562) | Human oral metagenome isolate pre3_saliva, whole genome shotgun sequencing... | isolation source: mouth | host: Homo sapiens | place: USA: California | reverse complement strand
TTTATACAGTTGAGCTTGAGAGAAAAGATTCTTTATTGTCTGTTTTAGATCTTTATGTGGCATCGATAAAACTTCCGCCGAAAATATAATAACAGCCACGTCTTGGTCATTTTTCATATTAGGTAACTCCAGGCGAATAATTTCATAAACACGTCGACGTATACGATTCCGACGCACTGCTGATTTTAAGACTTTTTTACTAACAACAACCGCAAATCTGCTATGACTTCGATATGGGTTCTTCACATATTTTATCGTGGCTATAGACGAACGAACCGCTTGTCCATTTTTATATACAAACTTCAAACTGCCATGACCGTGAAATCTATTACATTGTTGTAACATATTTTACAATTATATCAAAAAATCCCGCCTTCATCGACGGGATAATTTTTAGCTATTAAATAGCAATTTTAGCGCGACCCTTTAGGCGGCGGCGCTTCAAAACCATTCTACCAGCCTTGGTAGAAACTCGTGCCCTAAAACCATGCGTCTTTGCGCGATGTCGGGTGTGTGGTTGAAATGTTCGCTTTGGCATATCAATAGATAGTATATATTCTTTCAGTACTTTTTGCAAGTCGACAATGACTTTTCCACTGTCTCTGTATATTTTTCCACAGTTTTAACAGATAAGGTTTCTAGCTGTGGAAAACTCCACCCCTGTTTTAAGTAGAGTCATTTCTACTACGTTTATACTTGTGGAAAACTCCATATATTTGCTATAGTAAAGATAGTTAACAGGATTTGAGGGAGTAGTTTTCGTGGATAGTCATGCGGTTTGGCAAGGTGTTTTAGGTGAGATTGAAGTGACTGTATCATCTTCGTCGTTTACTGCGTGGTTCAAAAATACCAAATTGGAAATAATCTCCGACAAAGAAGTTCTTATAATTGCGCCGAATATTTTTGCTAGGACTCAACTTGAAAAGCGATTTCATCCGCAAATATTGGAAGCTCTGTCACATAACGGTATTAATGCCCCGTCTATTTCTTATAATGTCGAATCTAGCAATAAAAAACCACGCGTTAATCGTGAAGTTGATAAAAGTGATCAACCAAAACCAGCAAAACCATTAATCTTACCATCAAAAAGATCTCATTCTAGCAATCTTAATCCTAGATACACATTCGACAGTTTTATTGTTGGCTCAAGTAACGATTTGGCCTATGCCGCTTGCCAAGCGGTCGCCGCACATCCGGGGGAAAAATATAATCCGCTTTATCTTTACGGAGGTTCTGGACTTGGTAAAACTCACTTAATGCAGGCTGTTGGTAACGAGATAATTAAAAAACAACCTTCGGCGCGCGTGCTTTACATTACTACGGAAACGTTTGTTAATGAGTTTCTAGATTCTATTCGATTTAAGAAAAAAGGTTTTTCTGATAAATATCGCAATGTCGATGTCTTAATTGTCGATGATATGCAATTTATCGCTGGTAAAGAAAAAACTCAGGACGAATTTTTCCATACATTTAACGATCTTCATCAGAACAATAAGCAAATTATTATTAGCTCAGACAAACCTCCAAAAAGCATTCCTACTCTAACCGATCGTTTGCGCAGTCGATTTGAATGGGGTATGGCAATCGATATTCAGATGCCCGATTATGAAACTCGTTGCGCTATCGTTAAGGCAAAAGCTGAACTTAGTAACACTGAACTAGATTCCGATGTCGTAGAATATCTAGCGACCAACTTTAAGACAAACATTCGCGAGCTGGAAGGCGCCTTGAATCGACTGCTTGCTTATGCGGAAATGCAGAATTTCACACCTGATTTAGCGGCAGCTGAAGGAATTTTAGGAGATATTAAACGTAACAGACCACAACATATAACCGCCAAACAAATAATTGATAAGACGGCGCGCTATTATAATATTGATGTAAAAGATATATGCTCATCCAGACGAGACAAATTTATCGCGATGCCAAGACAAATTGCGATGTTCCTTCTGCGTAGTGAGCTGAAAATGAGTTTTCCGAAAATTGCCCAAGAGCTTGGACGAAAAGACCACACAACCGCTATGCATTCAATCGAGAAGATTACTAAAGAAAGTCTTACTAATGTCAGTATTCGCGAGCAAATTAACGACATCAAGGATAAATTATATGTTCATTAATTGTGGAAAAGCTGTGCAGATGTTGTGTTTTCGCGGTGACTTACCAACACACAGATCTGTGGAAAGAAAACGACAAGTCAGCAGGCGGTGGAATAATACACAAATATCCACTATAAAGTCCACAAACAACACACAGAGTTTTCCACCTATTTTATCGCCATTTTACCCCTGTTTGAACACATTTTTTACCCAGTTTCCACAGCACCTATTACTATTAAGACTAATTAAAAATTAAGGAAAGTATAATGAAGGTATCAGTCACCCAAGAAAAACTTGCAAAAGCACTTAATCTAATTAAAGATATCGCATCAAGTCGTAATGAACTGCCGATATTGAATAATATTTTACTTCGCACTGATGGAGGAAGATTATTGATTGCTGGAACGAATTTAGAAATTGCTTCCACTCAATACATTGGCGCGAAAATTGAGGATCATGGATCTATTACAATCCCCGCCCGATTGGTGTCCGAGTTCATCACGAACTTACCAAGCGGCCCAGTGGAACTTGAAACTAAAAACGAGCATCTTCATATAACTTCTGGAAAATTCTCATCAGTTATCAATGGCGTGGTAGCTGACGAGTATCCTGAGCTGCCTACAATTGACGAAAAGACCGCTATACAATATGAAATTGACGTTGAAGATCTTAAGAAAGCTATAGTCCAAACGAAGTTAGCTGTCAGCTCTGACGTCACGCGAGCAGTTCTTACGGGAGTTTATTGGCATAATTATGAAGGATCGCTATATCTGGCTGCTACTGATGGCTACAGGTTGGCAGAAAAGCGTCTGATAAAGTCAGACAATGAAGTGTCGGCCATTATTCCCGCCTCTACTTTAGCGGAAGTCAGTAAAAGTGTCGGCGATGAGAAGAAAATTACGGTTCTTTTTGACGATTCTCAAGTTTGTTTTAAGACGGGAGATATGGAAATTGTTAGCCGATTAATTGATGGGAAATTCCCTGATTATCGTCAATTAATTCCATCGACTGCTGAAACTGAGATTGTTATTAAGAAGTCTGATTTTAGCCGAGTTACGAAAATTGCAGCGTTATTTGCGCGTGAATCTGGTGGTGGAATTACAATTACCGCGTCAGAGGAGGACTCTCTGCTTTCTATTCATTCGATTGCTTCTGAGCTTGGCGAGAACACCTCAGAAGCAGCAGCTAAGATATCCGCAGACGGTCAAGTAACACTTAATTCACGCTATCTAACGGAAGTTTTGAATATTATTGACGCAGATGAAATCGTATTCTCGTTCAATGGCAAATTGTCGCCGTGCGTAATTCGAGAGCAGATAAAAAATCCTGATTATACGCACATCATTATGCCGCTTAAGAGCTAAATATCTCTGTATGTGTAGCACCAATCAGGATTTGAGCCTCTACATTGAACTGCAGCTCCTGTAGACTTTTCTTTCTCTGTTGGCCAAATACGATTATTTACTTTGATGTCATAATCTTCTTGGTTTATTCCTTTTTCTTTTAATTTCGCGAATGCATCATCAATCTGAGATCGATTGAAATAGTCGGTAACAGTTATGCAGATTCCTATTGTTTTATCTCCTTCAGATCTGTATCTATCACATGGAAATATGTAAAAATCTTTACTATGGATAGGTAGTGATTTAATAGCGGGATTTTTATTTTCCAATTGACGGGTGGCTTCTCTACTTTTTTTACCAGCTATACCCTCTTTAATATCAGTATATTTGTCTTTTGCGTATTCTTTTTTAGCTTCATCTGTAATAGGTTCTAAGGCGAATATGATGTTTTTCTTCTCGTTTTTGTTAATATTTATTTCTGTAGTATAACTTTTAAATCCGTTAGCTAAAAAAGTAAATTTATGGTTACCGTGCTTTACTTTAATATCTTTCCTGGATGAAATTCGCTGGTTTTTTACGTCACCATAAGACATCGTCAAGTTGTCGGGTATGGAATATACATATATCGTGGCGTCGAATTGCAGTAGATAAACTGCGTAGATTATAAGTGAGATGGATAGTCCCACGAATGAAATAATAGCAATCTTAACTTTGCGATCTAATTGCGTAAAAATATTGAACATAATTATTTATTTAACCTCGCTACTACGTTATCTGAGAACCCTAATTGTGTCTGCACGCGACCAATATTAGCATATCTAGGCGGATGGTCTCCAAGTGATGCTTCTGCTGCAACATTTCCGTTACCTTGATCTCCTATATATAACATGGTGTGTCCGTTATTTACTAATATATCGCCAGGTTGGAGATCACTGGGTGATTTAGTATTTATGATGGTGTATTTTGGTGAATTCATTACATAATTCCTTTGGATGCTGGTACCTGCTGATGGATAATCCGGATCAGCTCCACTAGCCCTCATTACTGTAGCGATATACTTTCCACAGTCATTCATATCGCCACCGGCTTCAGGGTTGTATTTAGCACGAGCATCTACATATGCCTGTGAGGGTGTGCCTGGGTTGTCTTTCTCCTGAAGGTGCCGGATCTTTGTAATTTGGGTGGCCTGATTTTGTGAAGTCACTGTTAAATAGTTCGTAGATATTTTTAAGATAATTTTGAGTTTCTTTTGGGGAATCTGTAAGTGGACTAGAGTCGGATGTGTGGTTTTGAATATTACCTCCACCCCAGTTGTAAGCACCTGCTGCATAGAGAATTGTCATAGGTTCCCTCTTCCATGGATTTCCAATGTCTCCTAGTGGAGTATTCTTGTCGGTGCTCATGGATTGTATAAGATGTGCAGCTGCAAAAACAGCGTCATATGGATTCATGATATCGGCTTTACCGTCACCATCTCCGTCTTGTTTATGTCCACTCCAGGTGCCGGGCATGAACTGCATTGGGCCACTCGCGCCGACTGGTGATGACGCCCACTGAGAATTAAGAGGCTTCCAGGTGTTTCCTTGTTCTGTTAGATATAGCGCTGCTAGAAAATTAGGGTTAACGTTAAATTTTTCTGCTGCTGCCGAGAAAATCTTCCCCCAATCTGATGGGATATTTTTTGACAGTTCAGCTGACACTGAGCCTGCAGCTTCAGTGCAAGCTGAACTTTTTGAGCTGTATAATCGTATATTTTGAGCGGGATAATCGGCCTCTGTTAAAGCTGAGGTGTTTTGTGATAGTAATAATACTGTAATCAGAGAGAATATAATAGACTTTTTCATTTTTAACTAAACCTTTCTTGCATACTCCCAGTGCCATGCCTCGGGCTTACTGCCGCCAGGTTTTGCCCAAGGTGGATTAACGTACCCGTATTTATGCGCATTTGCTTCTAGCCATTTATATACAGGAGAATTAAAGCCTCCGACATTAATATCTGCAGCGAGACCCCATCCGTGATTTGATCTACAAGGAGGAGCTGGTGCAGCAACAGCTCCCAACTCTCGAGCGTACCTAATTTGTGTTGCGCAATCTCGGTAAGCCTCATTAATAGATAAATTAGAGCCAGTATCGGATTTGTAGGCCTTGTTCATTTCTTCCATAGCCGCTGCTGCCTGTTTATTCATTTTGCTTTCAGGAGAAAAAGATAGAGGTTGTAGATCTGAATCTGGAATTTCGCCGTTACTATGATTACCCCATCCTGATTGAGCCTCTTCCAGTTCGGGTTCTCCGACGGCTTTACCGGTTGATGTTGAAGATTTTGAACTACCACTACCACCGCCAGGGTCTTTAATGTAGTATTTACTATCAGTATCTCCAGCTCTTTCAGCTAGTATGCCGGCTACTACCTCCTCTAAAATGGCGACAATAATAAGGCTGGTGTTTTTGCTAAGAAATTAATGGCAGATTTTTTACCGATTGGCATTATAGCAAGCATTTGATTTGCTACTGAATTTTTTAAGTTTGGATCAAATATCTTTGCTAGCATTGGCTGTTGCTCAAAATCTTCCTTATCTTCCTTTTCTGTTTTTGTTGCTATCATCGCCAATTCATTATCGCTCAATAATTTACCACCGATACCAGACCCAGACTCTGTTTTGCCGTTTTCTAGACTATCCGCCGTTGAGACCATCTGTGCGCCAACTAAACCTTCGTAATTATTATTTCCTGGAGCGTCAATACCAACGTTTGGAATATTAAATATGTAGCTAATTGCCCATTGCACTAAGGTGCCCATTATGTCCTGCGAAAAGTCCATTACCTGCTTAATTCCAGGTAATTGAGTTACAAAGTTTATGATAGGTCCCGTTATTTGGGATACTATATCACCAGCTACGTCAATTACAGCTCCTATAGAATTATTCCAAAAGCTAGCTACTGCGGCTAGTACTTGCCATGCTGGATTTTTGGTAAATGCTGTATAATCCTGGACAACTTTCTTCTCAGGACAAACAAGTTCGCCTGGATCTAACGTAACAACCTTCTCTTTGCCGTCAACAGTACATTTAGTTCGTATTCCGCCAGATGCTGATACGCTGTTTCCGGATAGGATCGGAAGTATGGATGATGTGAGCCCGCCAGCCTGAATTTCACTGTACAGCGGTGATGATTCTGCCCCGTCAAATAAGCTTGTCGCAAGCTCTAAATATCGAATATCTTGTAAGTCTCCAGTTTTCATCATGTCATTTACTACAACTGGACTAATACCTTCATCGTAAGCGAAAGAGGCGTAGGTTTGGGCGACTTGAGCTCGTCCTATAACTTCAAGAGTACCTGAATCTAGGGCGCCTATGAAGCCAGCAGCCATATCAATGGCTCCTACGATAGCTGAACCAGTTGTGAATTTTTTCATTAGCTCTTTGTTTATTATTTTTGCAATAAGACCGTCGCCATTAGCTAGATTATCGGTAAGTTTACTAAAAGTATCTTTGTTGGATTTAGCAGCTTCGTAATCCAATTTTGCTTTAGGATCGTTGGGTTTTTCCTTAAGGGCATTCTCTTTTTTTTCTACATCTCCATCTAGTTTGGTTTTAACCTTATCGAGTGTTTCTGCACAACCTAAGGCATCTCTACCATTAATACACGATAAGACGGCGGCAAGTTTTGGTGATATTTTTCCGATGGCACGAGAAGCGAATTCGGATTTAATTTTCGCTTTAAAATCTTTCCATGCTCTAACATGTTTTTCGGGTATAATATTAAACGATTTTACGCCATATTTATTATATAGAATACGTTTGGATATAAAGCGCATTAAATAATTACGACCGTGCACTCGTTTTATATCATTATTAATTCTTTTCCTTATTTCCTTATGTCCAACCTCTTTTTCTACGCCTTTCATTACACTGTCAAGGTCTTTGTTAACGTTTTTGATAGTGAAATGAGAAGCCTTGCCTCCTAGGCCTGAACGCCCGTGAGAGTTTATGACTACTTTTACATTGACGCCTTCTTTTTCAAATTTAGCATCAAGCATTTTTTCAAACCAAACAGAATATTTTGTTGAAGTTAGTGAACATAATATGCCGCCGCCCTTACAGAAAACTATATGTTCGTCCCCTGGGTAAGCTTCTTTCATAACTCTCATAGCTAACCAGCGTGTGGTTATATATTGCAAACGCTCCTCTACTGAATAATGAGCAACACTTCCGATTTGCTGATCTATATTGTCTAGTAAAGAATTTAATTTCAATGGTAGAAGAGCCGAAAAAGTAGCCGCTATGGAAAGTAGAATACCAACTATAGCTATTATGCCTCTACTTTTTTTTGCAAGCTTTAGGGTAGATTTTAAATTATTTCGTTTTTTGTCATTGGACGGTTCATAAAAGCCGTTGTCAGGAATAGAAGATTCCTGGTCATTAACGGCAGCGCTGGCAGAATCATTTTGGTTAGGGTCGAGGTCGGAATTATTATCATTAAACTGAGACTCAAGATCATTAATGGCGTCTCTTTCCCGATCGCTTAGTTCCGATCCGCTATCAACCTCGGCTGCGATTTGATCAAATTGAGCCTGTTCAGCAGGATTTAATCTGCTATCAGTCTCGGAATCTGTCGTATAATCAACTCGCGCCATATTTTTTCGTTATTTTTTTACACTGCCCCGTAGCCGCCGATCGGTGAATCTGACGGTTTTACTTGTTGTGATGCAGGATTTGTATTAATCAAATTATATTCGGTGTCACTAGCCTGAATCTGAATGTGAACGTGATTTTGTCCAGCAAAGAATAATCCTTGCCCAACTGGGAAATTAGCTAGACGTTTCTGCTCTTCATCTGTCAATTTGAACACTTGTGCTAAAACATCAACGGCGCTGGCGGACTGCTTCAGAAGTAGCTGCATTGAGGAGTTGGAAACGATTGCTCGACCCATTTTACTTCCGACGAAGTCTTCCACATCCTGCGTGATAGTCGTTAAGCCTAATTGATATTTACGGGCACGTTTAGCTAGAGAGAATAAGAAGTTGGCGGAATCATCATATTTCATTAATTGCCAAGCCTCGTCAACGATCAACATACGCTTTCTTTGGTCGGTACGCGTAATATTCCAGATGTGATTCAGAACAATATACATCGCCGTCGGTCGCAACTCATCTTCCAAGTCGCGAATGTTAAAGACAACCATATTATTATTAATATCAATATTACTCTGTTGCGAGAATATTCCAGCAAACGTTCCAGAGGTAAATTTGCGAAGTCGCTGAGCTAGGCTTGGACCAGTTCCGCCCATATGAAGCAAGGTGTCGTATAAGTCGGAAATCGTCGGTGGCGTAGAATTGTGCGTTAGTGGATCCGAAGTAATACCAACGCGCGCGTAAGTGTCGATCAATGCTTGATCAATGTCAGCTTCTTCCGCTGGTGATAGTCCCGCTACGACTTGCCCACCAGCTCCTACTCCTGCGCCGCCCAGCATTTGCCTGAGTAACCCGTGCAGCGTCACCAAGTTGGCTCGCAGTGCGTCATCCGCTTCATCAGTATCAATTACACGAGGCAAATCGAATGGATTAATTCTCGTGTCACTACTTAAGCTCAATCGGATATAACTACCGCCAACCGCGTCGCATAGTTTTTGGTACTCATTTTCTGGGTCAATAATCACAATATCAGCCCCGACCATCATACTTCTTAAAGCTTCCAATTTAACAGTAAATGATTTACCAGCACCAGACTTAGCAAACACGACCATATTGGCGTTTTCCAGAGAGAATCTGTCAAAAATCACCAAGCCATTATTATGCATATTAATTCCGTAAAGTACGCCCTTATTGTCCGTTAAATCGGCTGAAGTGAATGGAAAGCTGGTTGAAATTGCGCCAGTGTTCATGTTGCGGCGAATCTGTAATTCATCAGTCAATTGTGGAATAGAGCTATTCAATCCCTGCTCCTGCTGGCTGGAAGCTACTTTTGAGAATACCAATTGCTGGCCAAAAATAGTTTCAATTTTATGCTGGATGAAATTCAATTCATCCAAGCTGTCGGCGTAAAGTGTAATATACAAGCCGTAACGGAAGAACTTTTCAGCACCAATCTGTAATTGATCGCGCAATTCTTCGGCGTCTTGTAATGCCGCTTCTAAGCCTGGATCGCGCACCCTTCCCTTTTCCGTGTTTATGTTCATGGTTGCTTCCAGCTGAGTAACTTTTTTGCGCAGGTTATTTAGGACAATTTGCGTATCGACTGGATAAATAAACATACTAATATCCAGCACTTCATCGATGTTAATTATCGAGCTAAGCCATCCAGTGTAAATTTGACGAGGATAGCCATAAACATACATCGTGCGGCCATATTTTGAGCCAAGTCGAAAATGGTCAGAATGAAGCTCAATACTACTTGGCGCAATAAAATCACGCAAAGTTCTAACACCAGTTAAGAAGGCTTGTTCGACTTCGGCTTGCTCTCGTGCTCGTTGCTGAGCGGCAATATCAACAGCATCTAATTTCTTCTTTGCCATTATTTTATACCTCCTGATGGCGGTTGACCTGTACCCTTAGTTACGTAAGTTGTTGTAAGTTCACTTGGATCAATTGCCGCCAATGATTCACGCGATGAAGTGTCTGGATTATATGAGGTGTAGAACAGCTCACCCAATTGCCTGGTATTTAATTGCCAGCTTTTTACGCCCATTTGGAATAGACCATTCATAACCAAATCAATACGGTTCTTAATTTCATCTTTGGCTTTGGTATAGGTGACTTGGTCAATTTTTGTTACGGTTGCCTCTTTTTTTCCACTGAAGAAGCTATTGAATAATCCCTTAGTTTGCTGCTTGAAGGTATTTTCCTCGCCAGCTGGATAATATGGAACGACAACATAAAAACTTTTATCCATAATGTTTGCCTCTTGTGCCAGAATATCAATGAAATCCATATAATCGTCCATTAGGACATTGAGAAGCATATTGTCTTGATTGCGGCGAATCTCAGCCAATCTGTCCAGATATGGGCCAATGTCCACGCGGCGTGAACGGATAAGAACTTGAATTGGGAAATATAGAGAGTTAATGAAGTTTTGATAGCTAAACTCAATTCCCTCTCTTTCGCGTGAACTCATCAGGTCAAAGTTGATTGATTCACACTCCACTACCGCCCGAAAACTGCCATCGCTCATAATGATCATATTTTCGCGCATCTCAGAGAAAAGTAACGTATTCTGGGTGCTAATCGGTCCTTTTTGCTTCTTGTCATCAGGGGTTTTATCTGGAGCTGGTGTGGCTGGATTTGGTCCCGAACCAATTGCTACTGATGGCTGCTGAGAGACATCAGGAAGAGCCGCATTGGTTTGCGGAACCTGCTGATAAGATTGTTGATTTTGTAACTCTGGTTGCATAAACCCCACCTAACGTAGTGAAATCACCACTT
>QWCT01002507.1_pt1 | contig 10902 bp, 8 predicted proteins | sample 1972681 | NCBI WGS metagenome assembly QWCT01 (sample SAMN09866701, study PRJNA288562) | Human oral metagenome isolate pre3_saliva, whole genome shotgun sequencing... | isolation source: mouth | host: Homo sapiens | place: USA: California | reverse complement strand
GGCCAGCTCCGTCTTACCCACGCCCGTCGGGCCGAGGAAAAGGAACGAACCGGTCGGACGGTTCGGGTCGGACAGGCCCGCGCGAGAGCGGCGGACCGCATCGGACACCGCACGCACGGCATCCTTCTGACCGATGAGGCGCTTTCCGAGCTCATCCTCCATATGCAGGAGCTTGTCTGTTTCAGTCTGCAGGAGCTTACCCGTCGGGATTCCGGTCCACGCCTCGATCACCTCGGCGATTTCAGCGGGACCGACCTTCTCGGCGATCATCGGCTCTTCATCATCCTGGGCATCCTGAGCCTCGGCCTGAGCTTCAGCCTCGGCGATCTGACGTTCGACGGCGGGGATTTCGCCGTTCTGGAGTCGGCCGGCCTCCTCCCAGCGCCCCTCTCGCACGGCCAGATCAAGCTGGGTGCGCAGCGAGTCGAGCTGGACGCGCAGGTCACCCACGCGGTTGTGTCCGGCCTTCTCAGCCTCCCAACGGGCCGTCAGCGCACGCAGGCTCTCCTCACGGTCGGCGAGGTCGGCGCGCAGCTTGCTCAGGCGCTCCTGGGTGGCCTCGTCGAGGCCCTCCGGATCAGACTCGGTCAGGTAGGACTCCTCCATGCGGAGGCGATCCACGCTGCGGCGCAGCTCGTCGATTTCGACGGGCGAGGAGTCCAGCTCCATGCGCAGGCGCGAGGCGGCCTCATCGATCAGGTCGATCGCCTTGTCGGGCAGCTGACGGCCCGTGATGTAGCGGTTCGACAGGGTTGCCGCGGCAACGAGCGCGCCGTCGGAGATGGTCACCTTGTGGTGGGCCTCGTACTTCGGTGCGATACCGCGCAGGATGGCGACGGTGTCCTCGACCGAGGGTTCACCGACGAACACCTGCTGGAAGCGACGCTCGAGCGCCGGGTCCTTTTCGATGTTCTCGCGGTACTCGTCGAGGGTGGTCGCGCCGACCATGCGCAGCTCGCCGCGGGCGAGCATGGGCTTGAGCATGTTGCCCGCATCCATGGCGCCTTCGGAGCCGCCGCCCGCGCCGACGACCGTGTGCAGCTCGTCAATGAAGGTGATGATCTGCCCGTCCGAGCGAGAAATCTCGGCCAGGACTGCCTTGAGGCGCTCCTCGAACTCACCGCGGTACTTCGCGCCGGCGACCATCGATGCCACATCGAGAGACACGAGGCGCTTGTCGCGCAGGGATTCCGGGACGTCTCCCGCGACGATGCGCTGGGCGAGGCCCTCGACGACGGCCGTCTTGCCGACGCCAGGCTCGCCGATCAAAACCGGGTTGTTCTTGGTACGACGGGACAGGACCTGCACGACGCGGCGAATCTCGTTGTCGCGGCCGATGACCGGGTCCAGCTTGCCTTCGCGCGCAACCTCCGTCAGGTCGCGTCCGTACTTGGACAGAGCCTCAAAGGACCCCTCGGGATCCGCCGAGGTGATCGGCTCGGGGCGCAGCTGGGCGAGCGCCTGAGTCAGCGCGTCGACCTCAACACCGCCCTGAGCGAGGATTCGGCCAGCCTCGGTCTGCGAGGCGGCCAGAGCGATCAGCAGATGCTCGGTGGAGATGTACTGGTCCCCGCCAGCCTCGGCGCGCTCACCCGCGTCGCGTACGACCGCGAGCAGAGCGTTCGAGGGCTGAGCGCTGCCGGCGGAGGCGCCCTGCGTGCTCGGGAGTGCCACGAGGGCGTTGCGGGTGCGCGCGCCAATCGCGCGCGCATCAGCGCCAACGGCCTCGAGCAGGGAGAGCGCGATGCCTTCGCGCTGCTCAATCAGTGCTTCGAGCAGATGGATGGGTTCCACCTGCGGGTTGCCGGCTGCAGCGGCAGCCTGGAGCGCAGAGGAGACGGCCTCCTGCGCCTTTGTTGTCATTTCACGTGCCATGAAATCACTCCTCAACATGTTCTTGTCTGGTCGCGTCGAGCCCCTCGACGCCTTCTGACAGACACAACGAAGCCAGAGTTGAGTCTATTCCACTCAACTTCGAGTTTGAGGAGGATGTGAGTCAGTTCTCGGGAAGCCAGGCGGGGCCATCAAAGCCGCGCTGATGCCCACCCCCAGGACCGAACCCCTCGCCACCGTCGAGGCCATAACGCTCCTCGAGCGCACGGAACAGCTGAAGGGTCGTCGCCAGCGCACACATCACCTGCTGCACGAGCTGCGCATCCGTCGCGCCATACTCGTAATCGGCGTTCACCTCGGCGACGACGCGGTCCCCTTCACCCTGATCGGCCACGTAGGCCTTCGGCCACAGGAACTCGCCGTGCCACGCCTGCAGGAAGTCACGCAGATCCTCACCGAATTCGATCGGAACGAGGCTCTTCATGAAGGCGACAATCGACAGCACCTCGCGAGAGTCCCCGAGGAAGCGGAAGCAGAACAGATGCCCCTCCCACAAGCCGCAGAGGTCCCCATCGCTATCAATGCGCCAGGTCCACCCCTCAGAGTCGAAAAGGAGCCCCAGGCGCTCCTGCGTGATGGGGCGAACCATATCGAAACGATTGGCTTCAAACTCCGAGTTACCCGTAACAATTCCTTCCGGAGGTGCTGCGTTGCTACCCTCCCATTGTTCCATATCAGGGGCGGTATCGTCCGGCAGTTCGCGGCGACGAGGCGTCTCCTCGCCGTCGGCTCCACCGTCAGCATCCGCCCGCCATAGCCAGCCCATGATGCACCCCTAGTCGTGCCGATGATTGATGACGCGCCACTGCGTCGCTATCGATGGGGCGAGAGCGCGCCGATCGCCCCTGACTGCGGTCTGCATATGCATACCCATTGATACCCATTGGCGCCTCCTCAGCTCACCTCATCGTGTTACCAGCACGTGTCTTGGTAACTTCACAGTAGCGCAGAAACCGCGAAAAACCAACGCCCCCAACAGGTTCAGGCCCTCTGAGGGGGCGCGCAACGAGACAGCGCGTCACCATCGTCGCAGCTCACCCGGGGGAGCTCACGCCACTTCTCAACAAATGTATAGTCGCTCACATTTTGATATAGCTCTTGCGAGCGGCGCTTATTTCTATTAAATAGGAAAATTTAACTCGCCTTCGCGCGTACTCCCCTGTGCGCTCCCACTGCGCTCAGCGCTCGGTGCGGCGACCGGATCCGCCGTGGCCAACGAGGTCTGCGTGACTCCTGCGGGCACGTCCGAGCGAACACCGGGAACGGGCACGAAGGCCGGCATCGGCCTCTTTTTCGCGCTCTTCGCAACCAGCCATCGCAGCGCCCACTCAGCGGGACCGCGCGACGATCCCAATGCCTCGGCAATGACACAGCCGAGGCCGATCAGCGCCCATACCCCCGCAGCGATCAGTCCGGACACCGCCACGCCCAGCGAACGCACGCCACACGCACCGAGCACGCTGAAGATGAGAATGAAGAGCAACGTCTGCGAGAGATAGGCCGTCATCGAGCGTCGGCCGATCGCGCTCAGGAACGCGCACACAGTGCCCAGCTTCTCGCGCGGACTGCCACCCACGAGAGCCAGAAGCGCCAGCCAGCCGCACGCACCCGCGACCCCCGAGGCATGGAACAGCGGGTAGGACCAGGCGGCCGAGCCGGCAAACGCCCAATCCAACTGCATGAGCGCAAAAGGCAACCCTCCGAGGATTCCAACGCTCAGGCCACCGACGGCAAAGCAGGCAAGGACGAGGCGATGCCCGCGGGGATCCTGAAGGACGCCCCAGCGCGCCACGCCCACACCGATCATGACGCACGGAACCACGAGGGACATCAGAACCGTTGCGATGGTTGCTCCCAACCAGTTCCCCAGGGACGTCAACGGGTAGAACATCGTCAGCGTGAACGGGCCGTGATATTCGAGCACCATGGGCGTGCCACCCATCGAAAACCCCCTCCCCCACAAGCCGAAGAGGCTGAGCGCAGCAACAAGGGAGCCCACCAGGACGCGAGGCCACGCGCGCTTCATGACGATGATTTCGGCGAAGACTACCGCGACGAGGCCGTAGGTTCCGATGATGTCGCCGGAGAATAACAGGGCATGCACAGCGCCGAAGACCAGCATCCACCAGCCGCGGCGACGGATCAGGCGCGCGGCCACGCGGCGAACGTGACGCTCAATGTTCTCCTCGGCAATCTGTCGCTGGACAGGATGCCAGCCGGCGACCACCTCGGCGGGGAAAATCTGCTCGATGGTCTTGCGCTCGCGCTCCATCGCGCGCGAGGCCATGATCGCCATGCCGAAGCCGAAGAGAATTGAAAACAGCGGGTAGGCTCGACGATCGACAAGCAGAGTCCGCGCCAGATACCACCACTGGTCGACGCCATTCATCGCCTCGAGCGCCGCATGTCCCGCCTGGGGAGTCTCCGGGAAGAAGGCAATCCAGAAGGGGACGTTCGCCAGCGCAATGAGCGCAAGCATGAAGCCGCGCGCCACATCGGGTGCCGGATATCGAAGCTGGCGCTCTCCCGTGAAAGATAGGGTGTGCATGGCGTCCTTACTCGTCGGGGTATCAGTGCGACAAAGGGGCGAGGCCGGAGAGCGTTTCCGGGCCTCGCCCCTGATTGCGTCGCGCGGGTCAGTACATCGCTGACATCATGGCCTGCTGCTGAAGCTCTTTGCGCTTGCTGCCGGCTCGAACAACGAGGACGATGCCCACGATCAGCAGAACAACGCCGGACACGCCAACCACGGTGCTCCACAGGAATGCGTAGCCGATCGTGTTCGCAAAATCATTGGGGCTTACGCTCATGCCCGACATGCTTGCCTTCTGATCGACGCCTTCGCAGCGGACCGTGTAGGTGCCTTTGTTCAGGCCGTCGATGAAGTAGATCGACTTATCGCTCTGGTACGGGGACATGTCGTACGCGTTGTTGCCCGAGTCAACCATCTTGCACGTAGTCGCCTCGCCGCCCGAGATCATGATCATGTAGCTGCCGACTCCGCCGACCTCGACGGTGCCGCCATTCGAGAAGGAGGCACCTTGAGCCAGAGCGCCAGTCATATCCGTGAAGCTCTGGAACCACAGGACGAAGAAAAGGATGGGAGCGGCGACGAAAGACGCGAGGACGCCGAGGACGATGAGGATGGTGCCGGGGGCTTTGCTGGGACCCTTCACGATGGGCATCGCGACCGGACCACCGTAGCCTCCACCCTGGAAGTTCTGGGGCCCTCCCTGCATCGGCATACCCTGCATCGGAGCGCCCGCTCCGTTCTCACCGTACTGGGGCCAGGGTGTGCCCTGATTGCCGGGAACACCGTAGGGGGAATTCGACATGTGCGTGCCTTCCTGAAGGAAATCTTACTTAAGCATAACAATGCGGAACACGGACTGGACAGTGCACCGACGCAATTGGAACGCTCAGATACCCCTCGATCGTACGCTGTTTCCTCCCGTGGGGGAAAGCGCCAGAGGGAACCGCAAAGGGGACGAGGCCCGGGATAGTTCCCCAGCCTCGTCCCCTTTCACGGAGCTTGAGTCAGCGCACGGCGCGCAGCATGGCTTCCTGCGTGATGCGGCGGCGCTTGCCGTTCACCTGCACCAGGAGGACGATGCCGACGATCAGGACGATCAGGCCGGCGACACCGACGACAGTTCCCCACACGAAGGGCATGACGAAGACCTTTGTCACAGCCTCAGGCGACGCGTTGAATGCGGTAATGCTCGCGCTGCTGGCAATGCGTTCACACCGCAGCTTGTACTGGCCTGCAGGAATACCTGATGCATTGTAGACGCCCTTTTTATCCTTATAGGGGGTGAGTTGGTACAGCTTGCCACCCGCATCCATGAGGAAGCATGCGGGGTCAGCGCCGTCAGTGGTAACCGTGAATTCGCCATCCGCAGTCACGGTCACAATGCTGTCGTTGGCCGTCGTACCGCCCTTGACCGCGTTACCATCAGTGCCGGCCACACCGACGAAAATCGTGGCGACGAAGACGATCGGCGCGATGGCGACCATGAGCACCACGCCGAGAACGAGCGTTGTAATGGCGCCGCCTCGACCGGGCAGCTTCGGCATGACCACCGGAGCGGGAGCACCGTAGCCCTGCGGAGCTGCGGCACCCGGGTAGGAAGTACCATTCGTGGGCACCGCGCCCGGCTGGCCCGCGGGACCGTAGGAGGGGTTCGACATGTCTGTGCCTTTCTGATGAGAATTCTGCTCGACCGGGAGTGAGGCGTGCAGATTGATGAGAACGTGCCAACATAGCACATCGATGTCCCCCGCGCAGGATCGGCGGGGGAAAAATTCCGAGTTCTGGTCGCGTGTCAGCTCAGCGACACTCCGCTCAGACGCTCCTCGCGCAGCTCGGCAACACCCGGCACATCGAGCGGCTCCAGCGTCGCACCCGTGGCGCGCTCAAGCAGCAAGTCCGCCAGCTCGGGGTTACGAGCGAGGGCGGGGCCGTGCATGTAGGTGGCGATGACGGAGCCCTGAACGGCACCGTCGTAGCGCACCTCGGGCGCTTCTTCCCCCTGGGGCGTGCCGTTTCCCACACCGGAGATGACGCGTCCCAGCGGGGAGGCGTCGGGGCCGAGGACGGTGCCGCCCCCATGGTTTTCGAAGCCGGTGAGGGTCTGGGTCAGGCCGTCGAGGACGGGCTCACAGACGAGCTCGCCGATCGCTCGGTGCCCCTGGGGGCGCGTCGTAATGTCGAGGACGCCCATGCCGGGAACGCGCACGCCGCGCGCGTCCTCGTACCAGTGGCCAAGAACCTGCAGCGAGGCGCAGATCGCGAGGAGCGGGCGACCCGCGTCGAGGGCTCGGGCGAGACCGGAGGTGCCACGGAACTTGTCGGCCGCGAGCGCCTGGGCGGTGTCCTCGCCGCCGCCGAGCGTGTAGATGTCCAGGCTGTCCGGAATCTCCTCGGTCAAACCGACATGAACGACCTCGGCGTCGATACCGCGCCTGCGGGCACGCTCGGCGAGGATCAGAGCATTACCGCTGTCGCCGTAGGTACCCAGGACCTCGGGCATGAGGACGCCGATTCGCAGCGTGGAGGCGCTCATCGCGTGCCTTCCTTTCGATCGAGCAGGACCTTGAAGTCGCGCATAGCCGTGTAGTTGAGGAGCATCTCGACGCGACCGGGCTCGCACGCGGCCAGGGCGTCCATGGGCAGCGGAACGAGGTCGCAGTGGACGCCCGCATATTCGAGGCGCACGGCCAGGTCGGCGCCACGCTCACCGCAGGCGACGACGCGGCGGCCGGGCTGTTTGACGGCGGAAAAGTCGACGTCCCACAGCCAGGAGAGGTCCTGACCGTCGGGCACCTGGCCGTTGACGCCGATGACAACCTGATCGACGCGCGGGTCGATCATCGTCATGGCTTCCTGCCATCCGGCGGGGTTCTTGGCGAGCATGAGGCGCGCGCTGCGTCCGTTGACGTCGTGGACGGAGTAGCGTCCCGCGACCTCGGTGACGCTGCTGACGGCCGCGGCGGCAGCCGCAGGGTCGATGCCCATCGCGACGGCGGCGGCGACGGCCTGTGCAGCATTGCCGAGGTTGGCGCGCCCGGGAAGCAACAGGTCGAGGGGGACGCTGACGCCGTCCGGTCCGCGTAGCGTCGCGCGCGGACCCTCGGGGGCCAGCTCGATGTCCTCGAGCCACCACTGAGGCTGCGGACGGGCGCTGAGCTCAGGCAGAGCCTCGCCGTCGAAAACGGGGATCAGGTGCCAGTCCTCGCCGGAGCGGACGACGCGGCCGCCGCGCGGGTACGCCGCGGAGTCACCTCCCCAACCGGCACCCGCAGCCACCCACACGACATTCGGGTTGTCGGCGGCGGCCGAGACGATGAGGGGGTCGTCGCAGTTCGCGACAACGATGGCATCCGAATGGGTCGAAGCGCCGTCACGCAGGCGACGCTCGACGGAGCCGATTTCACCGACGCGATCGAGCTGATCGCGCGAGAGATTCAGGTACACGAAGACCGCTGGATTGACGTCGGCGGCGACGGCAGGCACGTGCATCTCGTCGACCTCGAGGGCGGCTCGCGTCGCTCCCTTGCCCTGCATGAGGGCCGTAATAACGCCCGAGGTCATGTTGTCGCCGTTGATGTTGGAGGCGACGGGACCGGCGCTTTCGAGCGCTGCGCGCACCATGCGGGTCGTCGTCGACTTTCCGTTCGTGCCGGTCACGATGACGGAGGAGTAGGGGGCTGCCAGCTCCGAGAGGAACTTCGGCGAGATACGCATGGCAACCTCGCCGCCGATCATGCCGCCGGATCCGCGTCCGAGGGCCCGGGAGGCGAAGCGGGCGGCACCGCCGGCCGCTTTGGCCAGGCGCGAGCGCACCGACAGGTGATGCGAAGATTTCGTCATGCGTCCACGTTAACGCATGCGGGGCGTCGCTCGCGCCGCTGACGCATCTCAACCCTTTCTCTCTGGACACAGACGAGGGGCACCGAGGGGACCACTATCCGCGCGCGACACGCTGATACGCGCCTGACCTGCGCAGATAGTTACGCATTGCATACCAACGTTATCCACGCCATCTCTGTGTGACGGTATCGATATATCCCACCGGTTAATACCGGCCAGTCAGACACCGAACAGCGCCGCCCCAACATCTCACAACCTGAGCAATCACAAGGAAAACGCCCACCCATTGACATAATTGCAGGTCAGATGGTATTTCCGAAAAAATAGTCGCAAATCTGGCGCACGGATTTCACGCACCCCCTGCACGTTTGTGCCAAGCGGTCCACGCGCCACCAATCGACTATCGAAACCGGTCGTGACCTGGTAAAACTGTGTTCAGCAGGCGAAAGCCTGTTGCCTGTTCCAGGCTTCGGTCGGGGATCCTGTGTGCCCCCGGATCCTCGATCGAATATGCTGCGGGACCCATCCAGTGGATGGGTCCCGCAGTCCTTTATGTCTCGATGCCCTAGCGGCCAGAGACGATCGTCCCCTCAATCACCGCGCGCGCCTTCGATCGCGGCGCAGCCGGTAGGGCCGAACGCGCCGGGGCCTCGGAGGAGGCGAGCGCCGCGAGCGCCCGCACCGGATTCCACACGGTGAGGGAGCCACCAGAGCGAGCCTCAGACCTCGAGGAGCTATCCCACGGGCGCTGGCCTCGCCGCATCGGCATGACCTGACCGTCCGCAGACGCAGCGAACACGCGATTACGCCTGGCTTCAGCAGCCGTGACCGCCTCGCGCAGGGCGTCCCGTTCCTCCTCCAGGGCCTCGACGCGGCGCTCGAGCTCGAGGATGCGTCGAATCCCTGCGAGGTTGATGCCCTCTTCCTGGCTCATCCGCTGCACGTCGCGCAGACGCTGCACGTCCCGCTTCGTATAGCGGCGACCCCGCCCCTTGGTACGGGCGGGGATCACCAGGCCGAGGCGGTCGTACTGGCGCAGCGTCTGCGGGTGCATGCCCGCCAGCTCGGCCGCGACCGAAATGACGAACGTCACCGCATCGTCTGTTCCAGTCGGTGCCACGGCTTACTCCTCCACGGCCTCGAACAGGGATGCGCGCACGTCGAGGTCACCCTCGGCCTGCGCCATCTCCTTCGCGAGCTTCTTGAGATCGCGGCTCGGCTTGTCAGGAACCTGGATGGCCACGCGGGCAATCAGGTCACCCGTCGCCTTGGAGGTCTTCACTCCCCCGCCGCGCACGCGAATCTCACAGCCCGAGGAGGAGCCCGCGGGCACCTTGACGGTGGCCGTATTGCCGTCCACCATGGGCACATCGACGACGGTGCCGAGGATGGCCTCGGACACGGTCACGGGCAGATCCATGACCAGGTCGTTACCCTCCCGCGAGTACACGGGGTGCGGCTTGACGGTCACGGCGACCTCGAGGTCGCCGGTGGGACCGCCGTTAATGCCGGGCTTGCCGTGGCCCTTGACGCGGACCTTCTGGCCGTCCTTGATACCCGCGGGGATACGGACCTTGATCGGAGAGCCGCCGACCTTAATGGTCAGGGTCGCGCCGTTCAGGGCCTGACGGAAGGAAATGGCCAGCTTTGCGCGCACGGTCCCACCCTTTTCAGGGGTGGGCGCGCCCTGCTGGGCGTGACCAGCGGCACCGAAGGGCGAACCGTAGGGGTCGCCCCCGAAGCGAGCGCTACCGCCGCCACCGCCGAAGAGGCCGGAGAGGATGTCCTCGAAACCAGCCCCGCCGCCGGGCATGCCGGATGTCTGGAAGCGCACGTTTGGACCGCCGCCACCGAAGCCGCCGCCGCTGAAGGCCCCGAAGAGATCCTCGAAGCCGCCTGTGCCGCCCGATCCGGCGGAGAATCGAGCCCCGCCGCCGGCCATCGCGCGGATCGCGTCGTAGCGCTTGCGATCCTCGTCGTTGGACAGGACCGCGTATGCCTCACCGATTTCCTTGAACTTGGCTTCGGCTGCCTTGTCGCCCGGGTTCTGATCCGGGTGCCACTTGCGAGCCAGCTTACGGTAGGCCTTCGTGATGGCCTTCTTGTCCGCCGTCTTGTCGACTCCGAGGACCTTGTAGAAGTCCTTGGAGAACCAGTCCTGTTCACTCACGCGCGTGTCACCTCTCTTTCAGTTGCGAGCGTGTCGATGTCATTCAGGGTTGTTCACCAGCACCTTCGCGGCGCGCACGACGCGGTCTGCGCGGCGGTAGCCGCTCGCGAGGACCTGCCCGATGACGGGGTGGTCGACGTCCGGGCTGGTGGTCGCCATGAGAGCGTCGTGCAGTGCGGGATCGAAGTCGTCGCCCTCGGCACCGTAGCGCTCCAGCTCGAAACGCGTCTTGAGCGTCTCCTCGAGCTTCGTGGCGATCGACGCGAAGGGACCGTCCTCCAGGTCGCCGTGCGCGCGGGCGGCGGCGATGTCGTCGAGAACGCTGATGAGCGACTCGATGACCTCGTCCTGGCCCGCGGTCTTATGACCGGGGATGGCCTCCTTGGAGCGGCGCACGTAGTTGGCGTACTCCTGGCCCTGGTTGTACAGCTCCGCGTTGGCGCGGGCCAGCTGATCCTCGACGCTC
>QWCT01002001.1_pt1 | contig 10934 bp, 16 predicted proteins | sample 1972681 | NCBI WGS metagenome assembly QWCT01 (sample SAMN09866701, study PRJNA288562) | Human oral metagenome isolate pre3_saliva, whole genome shotgun sequencing... | isolation source: mouth | host: Homo sapiens | place: USA: California | reverse complement strand
ACAAACGAATTGAACATTCCTCTTGTAGTATCATCCTTTACTACAACGCCCATTGTGTTGTATGAATACGCTTCAATCTTATCCAAATACTTTTGATAAGATGTACCACTTACAGCACCGTTAGTGCCACCGGTAAGTGGTGTTGCAGCAGTTACAGCAAGTGTAGCTCCACTCTTAAACTTAACAAAATCATTTGCAACCAAGTCTCCAACTACCGCCACCGTCTGACTGTCTACAACCGTTGTGTCGACTATTGTCTTTACATCAAACTTAGACTGATCATCAGCGTTCTTCTGAATTGATATCTTGATGTCGTTTCCACGAACACCGCTGCAAACGGCCTCAGCCAATGCGTTACTTGCTTTTACTCCACCTGATGTAAGCTTGTAAGCATACAGTGTCTTGGTATTTAAGAAGAGATCACGTAACCCTTTCATCTTTTCATGTGTATACTCATACCCAAAGATTTTCAAAGAATCCTCATGAAAATCCCCATTGTTTACTTCGAATACCTCTCCGTCTATACCCCAATCAAGTTCAAGCGGCATTGTTGCAATACCTCTTTCAGATAGGTTAGCAGAAGCGGAATTCGCTGAAACAAAGTTTATATATGCACCGGGCAATTCTTTCTTTTGATTAACAAAAGTACCACCACCTAAAGCCATATTATATTACCTGTCCTTTCATATATTTCTCAATTTGCTCTTCTACAAATTCAATTGTGTATTCTTCACTGTCAGAAAGAATAGCCGAAACTAAATCTATTCTGTCACGGAATCTGTCACTATAAAGCAATTGTTCTTTTGTAAACTTTGATTGCTCAATAGCGCTTTTTTTCGTTCCTTTTTCAATATCCATTATTCACCTTGCCCTTTCACTGCAACATTCCTTAATACTTCATCCATAGCAGCTTCTTTATTCTTCAGCCTCAATGTAAACAAGTCGTAGTTCACAAAGAAATTTAAAACTCCGTCAACTATTTCAGCATTCATCTTTGAGCCCCTAATCAGGCCTTCACCCACTGTTATGTATTCAAGGCAATTAAAAAGTCTTTCTGTAACATCATTGCACTCTTCTTTTTCTACACTTTTATTTGTAGGAATGTACTGTATGCACATTTGATTTGTTCTGAAATACCTTTCGGCAAGAAACACTTTACTCGTTGGATTTAGACAGGATATAAAAAAACAAGGTTCTTTTAAACCTTGCTCTACACTCTCTGTATAAATGCTATATCCGTCTTCAAATTCAGTATTTATCGCAATGCTGATGCCCTCAATAATTGAATTAATCATCTCATATAGCCTCCTAAAAATCTTCTGACCTTATTCTCGAGAACATCAGGAGCAATATTTTGAATCTCTTGCACTGAAATCGTCATCATAAATTTCCCCGGAACCCATCCTGTATGATTTCTCGTTCTGTGGCCATATTCAACATAACTGGCATATTCAACCGGGTTTATGATTTCAATAACAACCATATCTCCAACGTGATTTACAGTAAGTGATTCTGCATAAGCTTTTGCGTCTGCCCTACCACTTCCACCTGCAGCCTCTTCGTGTGTCTTTGCAGTCCATCCTCTTCTAAGTGTTCCTCCAACTTTCCCGGAAGGATTTACTCTCTTTGTGTATTTGTCGCCTTTTTTATGATTCTTTGAATCCCTCTTTGCAACAACCTCAACCTCTCTCGAGTAATCTCCAGGAAGCGTTCGCTTGATAACCGTAGCCAAAAGCCTTGCTGCTAACTCCTTTGCACAAGCATCTATAAACCCTGATACATCTTCCGGTTTGATTTCGTTTAGTTTTCCCCAAAATCGTCTTAATTGATTCGCATTAAATCCACCTAAGTTCCCCATTATGCCCACCTGTCAAACATATCAAGCATAATTTCTTGATGTGTATCCATATATACTGCAGGTACTCCACTCGCTTTATAAGCGTTTTGGCCTACAACTACCTTAGATCCAGGCTTTATAGTGATATCCGGCGATATAAAAAGCTTAACTGTTTGCCTATTGGTTGCTCCTGTTCCTGTCTGTCCAACAGTATTTAAACTTCCATACGAAACCTTACACGGCTGATTTTCAAGCACTTTTATTTCTGAAGCTTTTGTTATTTTAGTTCTTTCATCACGGACGCTTTGCATCTCAATAACATCGCACTTTTCTGTAAAATAGATGTCTTCCATAGCTTTTTTTGCCAAGGCTCTTGCTCGCTCCAATACATCTACCATTTAATTCTCCTATGTCTCATAAGCTCGGTTTTAACATACGACTTAAGATAGTTGATAAATGCATCAAGTCTCTGCTCATGCGTTTTTGAGCCTTCACCTACAGCAAATGTAGTATCCATGTCACCAGCTTTTATTTGCTTTACAGCCATATCAAGATTAAGCATGGAAAGTGCGTTCGGAGCAAATGTCTTTTTATGTTCTAAAAATTCACCGATAGCATAATCAACTGTCACAAATTTCAAAGCACCCGGAATATCATCCGGGCACTTTTTAAAGTTGCAATAATTGCAAACATATTGCGCAGCCTTTTCAGCTTGATACTCTATTGTAGACTTATCTCCATCTGTGACGGTATACCCAAACATTTGTAACCGTAAGTTTATCAAACGAATCAAATCTTCTAATACCATACGGTCCTCCTTTTTTGACTATCCTATCTTGTGCTTGAATGCTACAATTCTGATCTGCTTTGGCTCGTATACCATCTTCCAGTTTTTCGCATTTGCAAGCTCTGCTTCTGTAGGTGTCTCCTGATTTGCTCTTGCGAGGTTCTGCCATGCAATGCCTCTTGGATGCATAATAAATGTTTTTCTGTTGATCAAGTAATCAACTCCTGATCCCTTCTTCTTATCTCTGTCAACCTCAGTAGGAACAAAGCCCACAGGAGAACCATTTCCGTATGCTATAGCTCCCTGACCGAACAGATATGTTGTATATGTGCCGCTGTCAACAGGGCATCCATCATCTACAATTACTCTTCTTCCCTGATATACATCAAACTCTACGTCGGTGCTATCTCTTTCTGTCTGAATAAGGTTTTGCTTCTTCAAGAAGGCCTTTGTTGCACTATGCATAGCTACCGCTGTAAGCTGTCCCTGTGCATCTCCTAAGAGTTGACAAGCATCAATAAAAGCTGAAGCGGAAATGTTCTTTGCCGCAACACTTGATGCAGTAGTAATATCAAGAATATGGTCCTTTAAAGGCACTTCTGTAGTACCTCCATTTACCCAAGATCCGAATACACCTGATAAAATCTTAATCAATATTCTCTGATTCTCTCTTGCCCAGTATCCCGCTACAAGGTCTCCAATAGCGGCCATAGGATCTACTCCGGACAATGCAGCAGATAAATCTGTTGCAGACCACATATTGGCCTTTCTAATAGTAGTAGATACATCATTCTTTGATGTGATTTTCTTTGCTGTAAGGTCCTGCCCCTCAATTACATCCTCAGACGCTCCGGTCAGATCCTCAAAGAATGGCATATTGTGTATAGGTGCCGCCTCAGACGCAAGTGCATCAAATTCAGCATTATTAACTGCAATACCTGATTGAAAAAGCGCTGATAAAGCCATTGTTCTGTTAACCACATAAGGGTTAAATAGTGTAGGTACAATAACATCCGATAAAGTTGTTCCGTTTGCCATAATAATTTAATTCCTCTCTTAAATGTTTAATGTTATTCCTGCTGCAGATGCCAACTGTTTAGCCTGCACAGGATCGTTTCTCAAAATCTTTCCTTGCTCAGTCATGTTAAAGCTTTCCTTTTTCCAAGGATTGACTATACCGCCTGAACCACTACCACCGGCAGGATTATACCCATTCGGTTTGTTCTCGGTTTTGAAAAGATGCGGTAAAGATTCTCTTAAAGGTTTAAGTACATCATCAATGCCTATTGGATTACCGTCTTTATCAAAGTTAAACTTATCAAGTCCACCCTGCTTATAGATTAAGTAATCAGAGTCCAAAGCACCTGCTTCTGTAAGTTTTGCTTTCAGTGCATAGCTCTTAGCAGTATTGGCCGCTTCCGTCTGCATAGTCCTTATTTGCTCTTCATAGTTCTTAATCTTTTCTGTAAGCTCTGTATTATCACCGGCATTCTTTTTCAGTTCCGCAATAGTACCTTCTGCTGTTTTAAGTTCCTTTACCTTGTCATTGAATTCTGTTTTAGGTACAGCATTTTTAGGGAATTCCGACTTAACTGCGTTCATGACCGCTGTTACATCAAGCTTTCCATCTTCAACCTTTGCACCTTCAAGAATTGTTTGTAACCATTCCAACATGTTTCTTCTCCTCAATCTTTTTTATTCCGGTCTGTTCCGGTCATTAGGATTACCAATTTATTCACTTGGCCAGTGTAGTCGTACAAGCGGTTTTATGCCATGCTTAGGGCAATAAAAAAGCACCCTATCCGGATGCTTTAAAAATTATTCTATCGATTCCATATGTTTTATCTTGAACGTCTAATACTTTAGCCCATCGGGGATCAAGTTTGCTTCCATTCCTGGCAATACTTTCATCCTTGAAGCATGAAATGCACTTTTACAATCATTGCACCATACCACACAATAACCCATATTTGTATTATCTTCTACTACACGTGCCGAATATCCTGTATTTTGGCTGCCGCACATTGGGCATTTACCAGCATCACCTTTATTAACAATTGATTGCAAATTTTCTAGCCATCTCACGGTTTTATCCTCCTCATCCATTCAAGCGCCTCAGTTTCGTAGGCTTCTTTTTCCATCTCAATCAAATTTGCTTGAACATATTTAAAGCCATGCTCTTTTAATTGATTTACATGGCATTTTTCATGTATCAGTGTTCTTACAAGTTGCTCTTCATCAATAAAAGCATTTGGGAACAAATCTATTCTCCCTATATTTTTATAGTCAGTTGAACCAGCTATGGGGAGTGTAAGCAACTTTTCGCTTCTCTGAATTTTAATTGTTAAGCCCGTTAAATCAATATCGTATCTTTGTGCTATTTCTTTCACCTTCCTTTTCTGCATTGGAATCTTCAAATTAGAAAAAGCACCTATGTTCATCTCTTTCCTTTGTATATCTCTCTTTAGTACCATTTTATCATTCAAAGGAGCTATATTCAAGTTCTTTACAAACCCTTTCTCCCATTCATTATAGCTCGTATCTGCAGGCACATAATAGGTATCTCCATTCTCATTTCTTGCTGATCTTTCAGCATTTTTGCTCCACTCATCGTTAAAGTACGGAACGGTGGTTGTACGACAATTCACATGAAAAGGAGGTGCATTTAGCCCGATCTCCCTTTCAGACATCTTAAATACTTTACCGTCCATGTCTTGGCAAATTTCTGAAGTATGAGAATCCAGAGTGGCTACAATCTCATATTCTTCTACATCTAATTCTTTAAAGCAATCTTCCTGGGCTCTGCTTGCAAATGCGGCAGATTCAGTCATCACAAGCCTTCCTGCTGCTGTCTTTGAAACATCAAGTTTCTTTGACATAGCATTTATTATCTTGCCTGGATCTTTGCCAAGAATTATACCTTGAGTAAGAGTTGTATTTAATTCATTAATCAGCTTTTGTTTATTGCTCCAAACACGGTCAGAAAAGTTCTTTCCATCAGGTGCCCAAGGACTATTTAATATTTTACCAATAAGCGTTTGATTAAATGCAGCAAGAGTGTATCCTATCCCTGTACCTTTTTGAATCTCAAAAGCAGTGTGTAAATATCCGGCGCTGTACACGGCCCTCATAGCTTTATCTATCCCGTCCAGTTGATTTCCAAATGCAACTTCAACCTGCTGTTGCAATTGAAGCTTTAATGCCTCTAACCTGCTTATATGCGCTTTTGCAGAAGCATTTTCAAGTTGCTTCATCCACTTACCGTCAATAGCATTTTGCTGGCCATACTTAATATACTCATTAACATCCCACTTGAGTTCTGCCAATTCCCCGGATGTTAAAAGCCTTCTTGCTTCCTGCATTGTAATACCGTTATTCACAGCGAATCTTTGATACCACACTGAAATCTGGCTTTCAATCTCTCTTTGCGCTTTTCTATACTGCGCTTCAATCTCTCTATATGTTACAGCTCCCTTGTCATGACAAATCTTTTCTATTTGTTCGAATCTGTCCTTCCAGTAATCAGCTGTCTTCATCCTTCTTCTCCACAACCTTTGCGTTGCCTATAGGCTCTTTATCCTCATTAAAAGGATCATAGTTTATTTCTGTAGCCTCTTTTTCTTCTGCCAGTTTGTCAAGTTCATCCTGTGCATTCTTAACCCAAGGATGATTTCTGACAATGGTTTCGGTACTTATAATACCTGTAGACTGTTGAGCAATCTGTGCAGTCTCCTGGTCATTCTGAACCTTCGTTCTTGCCCATGTTTGCAACACCACATCATCTTTTATCGGAATGTTTAATACTCTGCAGATACACCTTATAAATCGCCCAAACGAAGGCCTGAATTCCGTTTCAAGCAATCCCGACTTTAACTCCAATAGAGCATACAAAAACTGCAGGGCCACACCTGAACTATTCCCAAAGTTTTGAGGATCCGGATCAATACCCATTCCCTGCTCAAATATACACTTGCGTGTTGTAGTTAAAAGCTTTTCTCTTGCATCTACCGGTAAATCAATGGTTAATGTTGAAACACCCGACCCATCTCCTTGCTCATTGTCAACTTTTATAGTCTTATAATACTTTAAGTCTGATAAGAACTCGTTCAAATCAGTACCACCGTAATTTGTCAGTACAAATATTACTTCCTGAATATCTTCAAGGTCATTTACAAATCCACTGAATATCTTGCAATAAACATCAATTAAGGGCTTTATATTCTTTAAGTCGTCTGTATGCACATTGCTGTTGTCGAATGCAAAGAACGGCACTTCTCCCAAATCATGTGAGTATTCGTTTGATGCTTCGCTCATTCCGTTGATTTCTACAAAGAACTTAGGATACGTCTCTAAATTATCCTTTACCGTTCCTCCTGCAAGAACTCTGTATGCTGCACATTCTTTATCATTCCATAACTCATAAACATCAAACTCATTGCCGGTATCGTCTATGTCGTGATAAATTCTTAAAACTCCTAAAAGCTTTCTGTCAAGGGACTTCGACCAAATAGGCTGTATCTGTTCTGAAGGCACTACCGCATACCTATAATTTCCGTCATCTGCAGACTTCCATACATGAATCCACCCTGTTTTTTTGTTGGAAGCCTCAATGCATAAATCCTTGCATACCTTTGGGTATTTATCACTCAAAAAGGCACTCAAGGCCTTATTGGAGCTGTCTGCTCCGATATCAAAAACAGGCGGTTCTGTAAACAGATAAGATGCCTTTTGATTTACAAGTAATCCGTGAAAATTAAAAGGAATACGATTATCCGCATTCCTCATAGGTTGCTCTATATCTCTTGTAACAAGTTCTCCATTTCTGTCTTTTTCAGCTCTTTCCTGCTTCTTTTTAGGTTCAGACAAAATATCAGTCTCATTTTTATAGTATCTTTCCGCCCTCAAAGCCTCAGTTTGATACTTCGCATGAACATCTGCATATGAAAGTATTAGTTTTTTTACAATTTCTAATTCCACAATCAATTTCCTCACTTCATGATAGATAAGCCTGAAGGCTTTCTAATAATCGTATAACCAAAGTATCTTACTGCGTCCATTGCATGGTCAAATACCTTCACGGGTTTATCTTCGCCTCTTTCCGCTGCTTTTTCATCCCAAACATAAGACACAAATTCCTTTAAAGTCATTTCGCACTCTGTACTAATCTTCACATTTAAATCCTGTAGAAGTGAAGCAAAGAATCTAATTCCATCAAGTACATCATTATTGGCTTTTTTCACTCTATACCCCCTCTTCTTTAGCTCTGCAATAAAAGATGCAGCAGACGGATCCACAACAATTCTTTGTAATTTGATACCGTTAAGCCATCCTTCTAAGTCATCTGCATACTCTGTATCAGTTTTTTGTATATCGCTGTCTCTACCCGAATAATAGTACTCTTTAATGCAATACCAAATGCCATCAAAACCTTTTCCCCACAACAGGAAAACTGTAGCATTTTGAGTACCATAGTCACATGATACATAATAACTGTTCGGCTGTACCGGCGGAATCTCTTCGGGCTTCACTGTGTGTTTCTCGTGGTCGAACATATCATATATAAGACCTTCAGCCATTACCCAAAGCCCTAAGATATATCTCTTAAAGAAAACTCCAAAATACATGTTCTTATATCTGGCTTTAATACGCTCTGACAAATACGGATTATCATCCATGGTAAAATGAAGATGTAACAGGTTCTTTTCTAAAATCTTATCAAGCCACTTAACTTTAAACCAATGATAAGGCGAACCGGGGTTGCAGTTAAACCAAAACTTTGAACCGTCAACAGAACAACGACCTGTAGCCTGATTGACAAACGATTCAGGCATCAAGGCAACCTCGTCAAAAAAAGCTCCTGCAGCAGTTATACCCTGCACTAAGTCTTGAGATGCCTCGTCTTTACCACCGAAGACAAAGTAATCATTCTCTCTGCCATTTTTGCTAATAGTTAAATAATTCTCTGAACGGTGGTCCTGTACAAAATATCCCAAAGCTGCAAGCATCTTTTTAAGTGGTCCAATAACATTTCTTCTGCAAGAACCTACCGTCTTACCTGCTATTATGAAATTCTCGCCATCAAAGCATTCCATTGACCAAGCAATATAGGCCATTGACATACTCATTGTCTTTCCAGATCTAATTGCTCCATCAGCTATAATTCCATCATGCTCTTTGATTTTATCGGCAATCCACCATGTCTGAACTTTTAATTGCTTTTTGGACGGGGGGACAAACTTAAAGGGTTTACTTTTTTTAACTGCTTTTTTCATCATCCCACACCTTATCTGCTAATCCCTTCAAGGCATCAACATATGAACTGTCAGTTTCTTCAGGACTACTTGTAACAGTCTTTGCTTTCAATGCCGCAATACGTGCCTTTTGCTCTTGCTTATCAAGCGTGGTTTTATTCTGCCCGAGCAAATCACGGATTTCTTTAAAAGCTGATACGGCATTCTTATTACCCGGATCCGCTGCAATGTCTATCAGCGACTTGATCATCATCTCAGATATATCTCCCGTAATCATGCCCTCAGCAATCTTTCGCAAGTCCGCTTTTCTTCTACGGGCAACTCCTGAAGCTTTACCGCCTTTTCTGCCACTTTCTCTTGCTTCGTCCTCGCTTCGCTCGCTAAACGGTATTAAGTTATCCTGCCCATTTGCCACTCACCTCACCTTCCCATCTGTCTAATTCGGCAACAAAAAAGAAGGCTTTCACCTTCATATTTATTTAACTTTTCCACATTCCTCTTAGGTTCATTACAACGATTTCCTCCGAAAAACTGAGAGCGGTAAAATGTCCAAACCGCTCTCATACCCAAAAGGAGGATTATGAAAAAGTATACTTGCTTTAAACTTTTCACGTATACAGTATATCACGCTTCCAACTTTATTTTCTTCATTTTTATTCACTTTTCTTCACTTTTTCTCACTAAATACTTTATCAAACTCTTTCAGCCCTCTTGCATGCAGATTATGTATTGTGCCTAATGAGTAATGCATGGTCTCAGCTATCATTTCGAATGTCATATCGGATATATATCGCATAGATAGAACTGCTTTATACCTCTCATTATCTAACTTATTTATAAACCCCCTTGCCTCTTCTACTAATTCGACAAGCTTTTTAATATCTGCAGTAATCTCTTTCTCTAGATCCACACTATCCACTATTGCATTCTCTGCTCCACCACCTGTGCCACCTTGCACCTTCTCTGATAAACTCACGCTGACTTTTTCAGCCAATGATATAAGTCTTTCCTTCTCAAGCTCTTTGGCTTTTATAAGGCAATCAAGTGTCTTCAATTGTCTCAGATATTCTTTAGCTGTCATTACTCACCTCCTGTATTTTGCCTCTTCCCCGTCTTTCGATCTCACCAGTATCCAATTCGGGAAACCTTTTGCGTTATGCTCGTGTGATAAGTATCCGGTCCCAACAATCTTTAGCCCCGTCTTATGCGTTTTTTCGCATTGCTCCGCCCTGTTCTTATCGTTATAACTTGTTCCACACAGCTCACACGTATACACTGTTTTTATCTTCATGCTTCTACCTCTTCGATTGCTTTTTTCATCTCTCTAAGTCTTTTAATCAAATCTTTTTCGTGTTGCTCTGCTTCCTCTTCCAGAATCCTTGCCCCTACCTCTGCAAACAGCATTTCTCTATCAGTTGTGAATTCTGCAGGGAAGCCAACATCTTCATATCCAGTTCCCTTTTTAAAAATTTTAAAGCTTACAAGTAATTCATCTTTTTTCGCAGCAACTCTAAGCTTTTCAGCTAATTCGCGAAACTTGCGAGATGCACTTCTTGAAAATTTTACGCCTTCGACTCTTTCGATAATCTTATCTATGCCACTCTTCATTTACTCACCCCTCTTTTTCAGCATACCTGCTTTTATTAAATCGTACAAAATATCTATAGCTGTGCGATTGTCTCTGAACCTACAATTTGGTTTAGTATGTATCCTTGAATCATCTTTTCGCCAGTCATCAATCATAAAGCATTTAGGGCTAACAAACATAAACTTACATCCTCTTGCAACGCACAAGTAATAGCATTGTGCGTTCCTTGAAATTCCCTTGCACGGCTTAAATCCGAATTTTTCAAACTCTTTCACATCTACATCTGGTATTAGCATGTCAACTCCTTTTCCAACGCCTCCGATATAGCTTCTACCCTCTTTTCTCCAAGGCCTTTTACACTTAAAAGAGTCTTTTTAATTTCCGCTATATCTATTCCAGGCACTGACTTCACTCCTTCAGCGTAGCCACTCTTGTATATCTCTTGCAAATACTCTTCATTAGATAAGCTGT
>QWCT01001641.1_pt1 | contig 10938 bp, 7 predicted proteins | sample 1972681 | NCBI WGS metagenome assembly QWCT01 (sample SAMN09866701, study PRJNA288562) | Human oral metagenome isolate pre3_saliva, whole genome shotgun sequencing... | isolation source: mouth | host: Homo sapiens | place: USA: California | reverse complement strand
ATCTGCAAGGGCAAATACCTGCTCATGAGCAAATCCGCCTACGATGGTTCCGGTCTCGATTTCTGTTGGAGCGGGGCAGGACTTAGCCTGTTCAATGATAGCGGAGAAATCTTTAATCTCGCCGTACTTTCCGCCGATGTGCTTGCAGCCCGGGTATCCTGCCGCACCGGTAGTCCAAAGTCTGTCCTTGTAGCTGTCCTTTGGAGGAACGATACAGTTTGTGGTCATCAGGATCGGTCCGTTAAAGGGCTCGAACTCTTCCTTCTGCTTCCACCAAGCATTTCCATAGTTTCCTGCGAAGTGCTTATACTTCTTAAAGAAAGGATGGGAGTGTGCAGGAAGCATCTCGGAGTGGGTGTAAACATCTACGCCGGTTCCCTCTGTCTGGTCGAGGAGCATTTCCAGATCCTTAAGGTCATGTCCGGAAACGAGGATTCCCGGGTTGTTACGAACACCGATATTCACGGTAGTGATTTCAGGGTTTCCGTAAGCGGAAGTATTTGCTCCGTCAAGAAGAGCCATACCCTCTACGCCGGCCTTACCGGTCTCTAAGGTAAGAGCTACCAAATCATCTACGGAAAGACTGTCGTCCAATGTTTTTGCAAGAGCCTTCTGGATGAAAGCGTCAACATTGGCATCATCCTTTAAAAGCGCATTGGCATGCTTAGAGTAAGCGGCAAGACCCTTGAGTCCATAAGTAATTAACTCTCTTAAAGAGCGGATATCTTCATTTTCCGTAGCTAAAACACCGATGCTCTGGGCGAAGATCTCGTAATCCTTCTCTGCGACTTCCACGGTTGCGGCCTTGGGAAGCTTTGTGCTGTCGGAAAGTGTTGCTCTAACCGCATCTCTCATCGCGAAGGTTTCCTTGATATTATCCACGATAGCATCTTTATCAAAGTTTGCATTGGTAATGGTGATGAAAAGGTTCATCGTTACGCGGTGATTCAACTCCGGAGAAACTTCTTTTCCCTCGGATCTTAACTGCTCAGCCACAGCGGACAAGCCCTTGGTAGCGTAAACCAAAAGATCCTGCATGGCCGCTACATCCGGCTTCTTTCCGCAAACACCGGATACGGTACATCCGGAACAGTTTGCCGTTTCCTGACACTGATAACAAAACATCTTATTCTCCATTTTTTCCCTCCTAAGAAAAAGTTTGACTCAAAATTACTCTGCCAAAAAGCGATTAAAGTAAGAAGAAAGTACAGAAATCGCTCCCGGCGCTTGATGTTCTTCATTTTGCAATAAAGAAGGAAGAAAATATGTTGCGCGTGCAACAAAAGAGAATTACACTATGCATAAATAAAATACAAAAAAGGATAAACTGTGTATGTCGGAAGAGAAGAATGTTTGCTGCGGTTGCGCTTGCCATGCCATGGAAGAACGGAAGAGTTTGAATAGGGAGGATAGAAAGAATCAGAACAAGCAGAACAACCTGCTTAATCCGAATAAGCTCAACCATTTGCATAAGCTGAATGAGCTGAACAAGGAAGAAATTCTCCGCTACTCGGATATGGAGATTTTTAGAGGGATTGAGAAAGAAAATCTGAATGCCCTGCTCTACTGTATGAAGAGCTATCTACGTTCTTATAAAAAAGGGGAACTCATTCATTTGGAGGAAAATCACGAGAAGCATGTAGGTGTAGTGCTTTTCGGGAGTATTCACATGATTAAGACGGATGTTTGGGGGCGGGAAACTCTGCTCACTTATATGGGAGAAGGGGAAATCTTCGGAGAAACTTTTGGAAACAGCGCTTCCGAGGATGAATATGTTTCCTTCCTTTCCGTTGCAAAGACGGAGGTGCTTTTCCTTTCTTTTGAAAAGGCGATTCATGTCTGTAAAAATCAATGCAGTTTTCACTTCCGCTTAATCGAGAATCTCTTTGATTTAATCAGTAAAAAAAATATCCAGCTTATGGAGAAAATAGAGGTTACTTCTCGAGGCAGTCTCCGGGAGAAAATATTGGCTTACTTATCGTTACAGGCACAGAAGCAGAGATCGAAGTATATCGAGCTTTCTTTGAGTCGTACGGATATGGCACAGTTCCTTTGCACAAACCGCTCGGCCATGACGAGAGAGCTTTCCGCCTTAAAAGAGGAGGGAATCATTGACTTTGATAGAAATACCTTCATTTTAAAAACGCAGAAGGAGATATAGAGCGAGATAACCATCCCGGGCGTTAGTTTTGTCGCAGGGTAAAAACAGGAGGTCTCGGGCGTTATTTGCCGTCAGTTAAAAACAAGAAGTCTCGAGCTTTTGCTAAGTTACTTGTTTAGCATAAAAAAGAGGACAACCACAACGGGAAGTCCTCTTTTTTGTATTTCTTAGCAAATTGCTGTTAACCGGTTGTCTTTTCGGTAGAGTCGTACGGGAAAAACCCTGTACAACCCGCTTTCTCGACTGTCGCTAAAGTTCACGACAGCTTGTTTATAAAAATACTCTATACGCCATATATAAGTATAGCATAAACCGTATAAAAGAACAGTAAAAAAATAATAAAAATAGAAAATCCAAAAATAGAAAATGGAAAGAAGAAACTATCTTTTTAGCCATCTTTTTACCATAAAAGAATTCCGTAGCAGTTACTATAGATACTTTTTTTCCAGGCTTTTCAGTATATTCAAGTATTTTTCCTGTATGCCTTCCGCTTTTTTCTCAGACTCAAAGGCTTCGGATTTTTCATTGATCAGTTGAAAATCTTCCGGACTTAAGCTTCTCTCTGCAAAGGGGTAGACCACACTGTTTTCTTTTTCGATATGAAGCTGTAAGAGGTGGGCATAAGCCATAGCATAGGAAAGGATATCCAGCCTAAGCTCCGAAGTGGGCGTTTTCCGATATTCATTTAGCGCTGTTTCTAAATTGAGGATATCGGCTCTTCCGAGATCATGCTCCACAAGCATACCGTGGGTGACCAGTTTATCCGCGACGGGACCCATTTTTTCTACCATAAGCGGAAAGAGGAACTTTTCTTCCTTTCCGTGATGATGTTTATCCGCATAGTTCCGGATAAAGTCGATAATCAGCCGAAAATCACTGTCCGGCACTTCTTCTCCACGCATAAGCTTTAGGCAAATGCTGCGAATCACGGCAAGAGCTCTATTGATATTGCTGTGCTCTTCTTCCATAATGGTAATACTTGTATTCATCTTCCCCCTCTTTCCGGTATGCCATTATACGAAAGAAGTATTTTGCTTAAAGATGGGAAACCGCGTCCATAAGCAGGCAAACCGCGTAATATTCCGTTTTCTTATCCGGCCTGTCGCCGTTCTACCGGATGTTTTTATTGATATAAACTGTAATGCCATTCCTCGTCAGAGTCGAAGTGGAGGGCAGTTTTAGAGAGCATTCCTTCCATAATTTTCCTTCTGAGCCGGTAGTATACGGAAGGATCTCCGCCTACAGCATTCCAGAACGGAGCGTGAATGTCCTCTTCCTGCACCCAAGAAGTACGGGAAGGATCCTGCTCCGTGATGACATTTACTCTGTCACAGGGCATCCCGTTTAAAAGCGAGTCGTCTAATTTCCTGTAGGCGTCAACGGCATCGGAGGAAGGATCAATCGCCCTCTTTTTTCCGAACTGAAAGGCAAGTTCCTCCAAAGAGGAAAGTCTTTCAGGGTCTTCCGACAGGATACTTGTTACGAGAAGAGCGTAGCGCGATTCCGCATCCTGCACTCTTTCCTGCAGCCAGCCGTGGATATTCATCACATCGATGAGTTCGTTCAGGGGACGGAGCTCCTTGTTTACCGTTTTTTCCTCCAAGTGCTTTTCGGAAAATACTGCCCAGCCTGATTTTTCACCGTACGCGGCGATATCCCTGATAAGCTCTTCTTGTAGCTGAATTTTGTTATAAAGCCAATAGTGAATTGGTCCTAAGAAAGCACTCATTACTCGGAAACCTCACTTAATTTTTGGTTTAGACTCTCGAGAACCGCATTCGGGTTTAAACCGTGTACCATGCAGGCATCCTCAAGAGACTCCATCTGGGAACTCGGACAGCCCAAGCAGTGCATGCCTGCTTCCAGTAAGGTATCAATTAACTCCGGGTGCTCATTTACAATCTGTCCTACTAACATATCGCTGGAAATTTTAGCCATTTTACAATCCTCCTCAAATTATCAATCGATTCCGCGGGATATCTCCCGGGATTTACGAAGCAAAGAAATCCCTGCTCCGAATCACGAAGGTAGTATAGCAAATCTCCTAAAAAATTGGTGTTGCAAATGCAACAATCAGAATTATTGCCATGGATGAAAAGTCACGAGGGAGAAAAATGCAGTATCTTAGAGGGAATTTGTGAAAAAATAAACTTAGTAAATCATCCTATTTTTTTACTTCTCAAGCATTCTTCTTTCCTGTATAATGCTTCAAGGTAGAGAAAGGAGATTTTATGGCGACAAATAAAGCGACAGAGATAAAGAAGCTGAACAGAAAGCTGATGGATTTTTTGGACAAAAGCGTTAACGCCTTCTTTGCAGTGGAGAACATGAAGAACACTCTCGAAGAGGAAGGATTTCAATCACTATATGAGGGAGAAGATTGGAAATTAAAGAAGGGGGGGAAGTATTTTGTAACAAGAAACGGTTCCGCGCTCATTGCCTTTGTCCTCCCGGAAAAGCCTTTCAAAGGTTTTCAGATGATGGCAAGTCACAGTGATTCTCCCGTGTTTAAGATAAAGGGGGATCCGGAGCTTGACGTTGATAAGGCTTACATTCAGCTCAATGTTGAAAAGTATGGCGGCATGATTTGCTCCCCTTGGTTGGACAGACCTTTGTCCGTTGCGGGACGTGTGCTGGTAAAGAGTGCGAAGGGGGTGGAAACAAAGCTTGTTAATATCGACCGTGATTTAGTGATTATTCCGAATCTTGCCATTCATATGAATAGAGAAGTGAACGACGGCTACAAGTTCAATGCACAGAAGGATATGCTCCCCTTATTTTCCACGATGGAAGGAAAAGGAAGCTTTAAGAAGACGGTGGCCGATGCCGCGTCCGTAAAAGAAGAGAATATTCTGGACTGGGACCTGTTCCTTTACAACAGACAGAAGGCTACGATTTTAGGGGGAAAGGAAGAGTTCATCGGAAGCGGAAGACTGGATGACCTGCAGTGTGCCTTTTCTTCTTTACAGGGAATCCTTTCCGCAAAGCCGAAGGAGAGTGTAGCGCTTCACTGTGTTTACGATAACGAAGAGGTAGGAAGCGGTACAAAACAGGGAGCGGCATCCACTTTTCTAAAGGATGTACTGCATAGAATTCTTTATGCCTTCGGGATGGGCGAAGAAGACTATATCAAGGCTTTACAGAACAGCTTCCTCGTTTCCGCGGACAATGCCCATGCTGTACATCCGGCGCATCTTGACAAGGCGGATGCCTTAAACAGACCGTATATGAATAAGGGAATTGTGCTGAAGTACAGTGCGAACCAGAAGTATACTACAGATGCGGTTTCGGCTGCCGTTTTCAAGAGTTTCTGTGAAAAAGCGAAGGTGCCTTACCAAAGCTTTGCCAATCGCTCCGATATGCTGGGGGGATCCACGCTGGGAAATATCTCGAACAGTCAGGTGGCGCTAAACACCGTGGATATCGGACTTCCGCAGCTTTCCATGCATTCCCCGTATGAGACGGCAGGCGTGGAGGATACCTTCTACCTTGTGGAAGTGGCTAAACTTTTCTATTCCTCTTCCGTGCTCGGAAGAGGGGACGGCAATTTGGAAATCAAGTTTTAAAGCGCTGTCGCAGAAGCGGATACGGCATGCGACAGAGGACAGGAGCAAAAGGATGTTTTACAGGAGAGGAATAGTCCTTTTACTGAAAAAACGATGCATTTTTATTCATAACGAGTATCGTGCGTGAGGCGTGATATTTCGTTTAGAGGAGAGAGTATGGAACAAAAAAAGATTAATTGGAAATTACTTGCGTTTATGGCGTTTTCCACGGTTTGGGGTTTTGGTAACGTCGTAAACGGCTTTGTATGGTTTAACGGAATTCAGGTCATTTTCAGCTGGATTTTCATGTTTGCCTTGTACTTTGTACCCTATGCTTTAATGGTGGGAGAGCTCGGTTCCGCATTTAAGAACGCGGGTGGCGGAGTAAGTTCCTGGATTCGTGAAACCATGGGGACCAAGCTTGCATACTATGCAGGCTGGACATACTGGGCTTGTCACATCACCTATATTGCCAGCAAGCCGAGTGGCGGTTTGAAGGCGCTGTCTTGGGTCATCTTCCGTAGCGCAGAGCTCTATGATCGTCTGCCGAGTATTTACATTCAGCTGATTACCTTTGCCCTGCTCCTACTTTTCTGCTATGTGGCAAGCAGAGGCTTGAATCCCTTGAAGAAGATGGCAACTCTTGCGGGATCCAGCATGTTTATCATGTCCCTCTTGTATATTCTGATGATGTTTGCCGCACCGGTAATTAATCCGAAGGCGGATTATGTCAGCTTGGACTTTAGTTTAAAGAACTTGATTCCGAATTTCCGTTTGGAGTATTTTACCTCCCTTTCCATTCTGGTTTTCGCGGTGGGCGGATGTGAGAAGATTTCTCCGTATGTAAACAAAGTAGAGAACCCGAGTAAGGGATTCCCGAAGGGGATGATTGCGCTGGCTATCATGGTTGTGGTTTGTGCTATGCTCGGAACGATTGCCATGGGTATGATGTTTGATCCGACGGTGATTAATGCTTCGGAAGAGAGCTTTAACTCTTATGCGGCAAACGGTGCTTACTGGGCATTCCAGCGTCTGGGAGAGTACTATGGCATTGGCGATACCCTTTTGGTGATTTATGCACTTTGCAATATGATTGGACAGTTTGCCGTTCTCATTATGAGTATTGATGCACCGCTTCGTATGCTTCTCGATAATGAAGATACAAAGCAGTTTATTCCGAAGAAGCTCTTAAAGCAGAATGATGTTGGCGCTTACACAAACGGGATTATCATGGTGGCTGTACTTTCCGGTTCCATTATTCTTGTGCAGTCCTTTGTGCCGGGTGCTGCAGCGGTATTAAAGCAGCTTACCAAGTTAAACTCCGTATGTATGCCGCTTCGTTACCTCTGGGTGTTTGCAGCTTATATCGCGCTTCGTAAGGCGGGAGATAAATTCCATCCGGAATATCGTTTTGTAAAGAACAATGCTGTGGCTTTAGCTTTCGGTGTTTGGTGTTTTCTGGTTACTGCAGTAAGCTGTCTCCTCGGGATGCACTCCAAGGATACGTTTACTATGGCATTAAATGTCATTACTCCTCTTGTGCTTTCCGTCTTGGGAATCATCATGCCGCTTCTAGCGAAACGAGAAGCAAGAGCTTAGGCTGATAAGTCCTGTTTCACTCTGTGCTAGGCAGTGTGAAACAGGGCTTTTTTATTCTTCACAAATGGCTGAAGTAAAGTCCGATACATCTTGTTCATAAGTGCTTGAAGTAAAGCTCGATACATCTCTTTCAGAAGTGACAAGTACGAAGGACATCTTGGTGTATAATTTTTACGGATTATTTTCAGAAATTTAGGTATAATAAAACGACAGGCCTCTTGAAAGAGATTGTGAAGAGATAATTTTCTTTGTAAAATTGGTCGACTTATATTTTATAATCTGTGCGTCAAAGGCTTGAAAATTTGCTTTTAAGGCAAGCTTACGTCAGATATTAAAGCGTTCGATTTTGGGATAAGACTTAAAATAAAGAGTAAAGCCGGAAGGAGAAGAGACAATGAAGGAAAACAGACAATGCTATCGGAACAGAGAATTATCCTGGCTTTTATTTAATGAAAGAGTTTTAAATGAGGCTGCCAACCCCAGAGTTCCTCTTATGGAACGCCTGCAGTTTGTTTCCATTTACCAGACCAATTTAGACGAATTTTTTATGGTTCGAGTAGGAACCCTTATGGAGCAGACCGGAGGGAAGAAAACAAAGGACAATAAAACAGGCTTAAGCAGCAAGGAACAGATTAAGCTCATTTTACAGGAAGTAGAGCGCCTGGAGCTGAAACGAAAAGAAATCTATGAGCAGCTGATGGGAGAGCTTGAGCCGGCAGGCATCCATATCATTAACTTCCAGAAACTTTCCAAGCAGGAGCAAAGTCAGTTGGAGGCTTATTTTGATAAGGCGATTCGTCCTTACCTTTCTCCCATGATTGTCGGGAAGCAGCAGCCCTTCCCCTTCCTCCAAAATCGAGAGCTTTATGCGGTGGCAAGGCTAGAGACAAAGGGCGGAAAGAAACGACTGGGGATTGTGCCCTGTTGGAACCCCGTCTTTAAGAGACTGATTGAAATTCCCGGTAGAAAAGGCTACCACATGCTTTCCGAGGAACTCATTCTCCATTTTGTATCGAAGCTTTATCCCGCTTACCAGATTCGGGAAAAATCCATTATCCGCATTACCAGAAACGCGGACATCGATGCAGGGGATGTTTACGATGAGGATCTGGACTACCGCGGGATGATGGAACAGCTTTTAAAGAAGAGGAAGCGCTTGAACCCGGTCAGACTGGAACTGAGTAGAGATCTTCACAAGTCAATCCGGAAGAAATTGGCCGGCTTCCTCGGAATTTCCGAAGAACATGTCTTGCATTGCGGTACTCCGCTTGACTTATCCTATATGTTTACATTGCAAAACACGATGCGAGAACATCAGGAATGGTATTACCCGAGGTACAGTCCAAGAATGAGTCCGGAGATTCGAAAAGAGGAAAATATCCTTTCACAGGTCGAAAAGAAAGATATCCTCCTTTCCTATCCTTATGAAAGCATGAAGAATTTCATTGCCTTCCTGCAAGCTGCGGCGGTGGACAAGACGGTGCGTTCCATCAAAATCACCCTCTATCGCATGGCAAGCCACAGTCAGATTGTCGAGGCACTTTGTGATGCTGCGGAAAATGGAAAAGAAGTGCTTGCTCTCGTGGAATTACGTGCGAGATTTGACGAGGCTGCCAACATTGAAATGTCGAGAAGACTGGAGGATGCGGGCTGTCAAGTGATCTACGGGCTTCCCGCCTTCAAGGTACATTCCAAGCTTTGTCTCATTACAAGACAAACGGAAGAGGGGGTTTCTTTCCTCACACAGGTCGGAACGGGAAATTACAATGAGAAAACGGCAACACTGTACACGGATTTATGCCTGATGACGGCAAACCGGAAGATTGGACAGGATGCGCAGGAGGTTTTCCGCACCCTGCTTCTTGGGGAAACGGTAGAGGAGAGCTCCGCCCTGCTCGTTGCACCGAAGGGTCTGCAGAATGCGATATTGGAGAAAATCAAGGAAGAGGGGAGAAAAGCGGAAGAAGGCCGAGGAGGCTATATCGGCTTGAAACTGAATGCTCTTACGGATAAAGATATTATAGATGCTTTAATCCTGGCTTCACAAAAGGGCGTAGTCATTCAACTATTGATTCGCGGTATCTGCTGTCTCATTCCGGGAATTCCCGGGAAGACGGAAAATATCCGGGTGCACAGTATTGTAGGGCGTTTCCTTGAGCACTCTCGTATTTACCGTTTCGGACAGGGCGAGGAAGAAGAGATTTATATTGCCAGTGCAGACTTTATGACCAGAAATACACTGCGAAGAGTAGAGGTGGCCGCTCCGGTTTATGACGAGCACTGCAGGGCGAGAGTGAGAGAAATCTTTGATCTCGGCTTTAAGGATACGGAAAAGGGAAAATGGCTTCTTTCCGACGGCTTCTATCATGATCCCGAGGGCCTTTTGGAAGAACGTTTTGACTCGCAGGACTTCTTTTATCGAGAGGCCTATAGGAATTTGGAGTAAAACACGATGACTTTATCTTTAGAGGCCTATAAGAATTTGGAGTAAAACACTATGATTTTTATCTTTGCGGCGCATTACGGCGAAGTGGAAAATATCATAAAGCATAAGAAAATGGGGAAACGAAAGATTTCGTTTCCCTTTTTGCAGTATTTTTCGAAGGGACTTTCGAAAGCAAAAGGAGAGAGTGGGGAAGGAAATGTAGAGGGAAATGCAGAGGGAATAGAAGTTTCGGAGAGAAGGGGGGACATTTTGCTCACCTTGACAGGGGAAGGACGGAACAATGCGGCAGCTGCGGTTGCAGCGACCTTGGCAAAAGAGGGAGCGAAGAGAGGGGACATTCTGCTTTCTATCGGGAGTGCGGCAATGCTTAAGGCAGCAGGGGAAGATCGTCTTTTAGGAAAATGGTTTTTGATTCATGCCCTGGAAGAGGAAGGAAGCGGAAGGACATTTTATCCGGAGCTTCTCTATCGGACCGAATTTCCCACGGCAAGACTCATCACAGGGGATAAAGTATTACGGCGTTCGGATGTAACATGGGCTACAGAGACGAAGTCTTACTCTTCTACAGAAAAGGAGATTTCTCCGGCAAGTGACAGTGGGAAAGAGAATGTTTCGCCTTTCGGGACGAATGAGTTTGTGCTGATGTGCGGTGAAAGACCGGAGCGCATGGATACGGAGGAAACCTTACTCTACGACATGGAGTCCACAGCGGTTTTCCAGTCCGCCAACGCCTTTCTTTCCCTGGAAAATTTATTTTTCCTCCGCTGTGCAACGGACTTCGGAGTAGGGGAACTCGAAAGCGGGCAACTCGGAAGCAGGCAACTCGGAAGCGGGAAAACTGTGCCGGAAATGCTGCGGGAGCAGATGCGAAAGGAAGAAGAGAAAGTATTTTCCTTTCTTTCGCATGTAGAGCGACTGGATGCGGAGAAAGAAAAAGAGAGAGAAAAAGAAGAGGCATTTCTTAGGGAAAGCACAACTCTAGCAGAAGAACTGCGTCTATCCTTTGTCCTTGAGAAAAAGCTGGAACGACTGCTTTCCTATGCGGAGAGCCTTTCTTCGGAGTGGAGATCCTATTTTCAGAAAAAAAGGGAAGAAGGGCTCCTTCCCTGTCGGGACAAGCGGGGAGGGCAGAAAGTGCTTTCCGATTTCATGGCGTGGCTTCTAGTTCAGGAAAAGCAGGGAAGGCA
>QWCT01001640.1_pt1 | contig 10944 bp, 6 predicted proteins | sample 1972681 | NCBI WGS metagenome assembly QWCT01 (sample SAMN09866701, study PRJNA288562) | Human oral metagenome isolate pre3_saliva, whole genome shotgun sequencing... | isolation source: mouth | host: Homo sapiens | place: USA: California | reverse complement strand
TTCACCCACTTCAACCGGCTTTCCTGTTGCAAGGTTTGCTCCGTAGCACTTTGCGCAGATTCCGGACTTGGAACGGCAGGTCAATACCGTACGAATCTTTACGGACTGTCTTCCCATCTTGGTGAGCGCGTTCATAACAAGAGGTGCTCTCTTCGGAGTAACCATGTGATTTGCCTTGATGACAATTGCACCGGTCTCCGGATCGATGATATCTTCCGCAAGGAATCTTCCTGTGATTCTTTCCTGTAGAGACTCGATCTTCTCCTGTCCATCGGAAAGTTCAGTAATCTCCATGGAAGGAATCGTCTCCCTTCCTTCAGCGCAATCCAAGTCACGGATAATCAAATCCTGAGAAACGTCTACCAGTCTTCTGGTAAGGTAACCGGAGTCAGCTGTACGAAGAGCGGTATCGGAAAGTCCTTTACGAGCACCATGTGCAGAGATAAAGTACTCCAAAACGTCCAGTCCTTCACGGAAGTTGGATTTAATCGGTAACTCGATGGTTCTACCGGTTGTATCCGCCATGAGTCCACGCATACCGGCAAGCTGCTTAATCTGCTTATCGGATCCACGGGCTCCGGAATCGGCCATCATGAAGATGTTGTTGTATTTATCCAAACCTGTTAAAAGATCATGAGTTAACTGATCGTCGGTATTCTTCCAAGTTTCAATCACTTCCTTATAACGCTCTTCCTCCGTAATCAGTCCGCGGCGGAAGTTCTTTGCAATTCTGTCAACGGTGCTTTGCGCCTGCTCAAGAAGCTCTTCCTTACTTGCCGGAACAGTCATATCATGAATGGATACGGTCATCGCTGCCTTCGTCGAATACTTATAACCGATAGCCTTGATATCATCGAGAGTCAGTGCTGTCTGCATTGCTCCATGCACATCCATAACCTTTTCCAGAATTTGCTTCAGGTTCTTCTTCTTTACAAGGAAGTTAATCTCGGGAAGCAGTCTGTTTTCCGGAATAGAACGATCGGTGAAACCTAAATCCTGCGGAATAATCTCATTGAAGAGCAATCTACCTACCGTGGTTTCGATAATTCCTTCCAGCTTCTCTTTCTGTCCGTCTTCGGAAACCCATTCTTTTCTTATCTTACATCGAATTTTTGCATGCAAGGTCACGAAGTGATTCTCGTAAGCAAGAATCGCTTCATCTATGGACTTAAAGAGCATGCCCTCTCCTGTATCTCCTTCTCTCTCCTGCGTAAGATAATACACACCCAGTACCATATCCTGAGAAGGAACCGCAACCACGCCACCATCTGACGGCTTTAAGAGGTTGTTCGGAGAAAGAAGCATAAAACGGCACTCTGCCTGTGCTTCCTGCGTTAAGGGAAGATGGATAGCCATCTGGTCTCCGTCAAAGTCGGCGTTGAAGGCCGCACAAACGAGCGGATGCAGCTTAATCGCCTTACCCTCTACTAAGATAGGCTCAAAGGCCTGAATTCCAAGACGGTGCAAGGTCGGAGCACGGTTCAACATAACAGGATGCTCCTTAATCACATACTCGAGAATGTCCCAAACGCCCTCGTCCAGACGCTCTACCATTTTCTTTGCATTCTTAATGTTGTGTGCCTTACCGGTATTCACAAGTTCCTTCATAACGAAGGGCTTAAAGAGCTCAATCGCCATTTCCTTCGGCACACCGCACTGGTAAATCTTAAGTTCCGGGCCTACTACGATAACAGAACGACCGGAATAGTCTACACGCTTTCCCAAGAGATTCTGACGGAAACGTCCCTGCTTACCCTTTAACATATCGGAAAGGGACTTCAGTGCACGATTTCCGGGACCGGTCACAGGACGTCCGCGTCTACCGTTATCAATTAAAGCGTCTACCGCCTCCTGCAGCATTCTCTTCTCGTTACGAACAATGATTTCCGGTGCACCAAGCTCCAAAAGACGCGCAAGACGATTATTTCTGTTAATAATTCTACGATACAAATCATTGATATCGGAAGTCGCAAAACGTCCGCCGTCAAGCTGTACCATCGGTCTTAAATCAGGAGGAATAACCGGAAGATTTGTAAGAATCATCCACTCCGGCTTATTTCCGGAAGAGCGGAAAGCTTCCACCACTTCCAGCCTCTTCACAATACGGGCTCTCTTCTGTCCGGAAGAGTTGTCCAGCTCGGAACGAAGACTGCTATATTCCTTCTCCAAATCAATATGAGAAAGAAGCTCAAAAATCGCCTCTGCACCCATACCTACACGGAAATTACCATAGCCGTACTGCTCTATTGCATCTCTATATTCCTTCTCGGAAAGCACTTCCTTATAACTTAGACTTGTCTCCATCGGATCCAAAACCACGTAAGAAGCAAAATAGAGAACTCTCTCCAAAATTCTCGGGCTGATATCCAAAATCAAGCCCATTCTGGAAGGGATGCCCTTGAAATACCAGATATGAGAAACCGGAGCGGCAAGCTTAATATGCCCCATTCTCTCTCTACGCACGGAAGACTTGGTCACCTCTACACCGCAGCGATCACAGATTACTCCCTTATATCGAATCTTTTTGTACTTTCCGCAATGACATTCCCAGTCCTTTACCGGTCCGAATATTCTTTCACAGAATAATCCGTCCTTCTCCGGCTTCAAGGTTCTATAGTTAATGGTTTCCGGCTTTTTTACCTCTCCGTAAGACCAATTCAGAATCTTCTCCGGAGAAGCCAAACCGATTTTTATGGAATCAAATTGTACCGGCTCATTTCCACTTTGAAAGTTTGCCATTTTTCCTCCTCTACTCGTCCTCACCATCATCATCTACTAAGCCGGAAGTGATGCTTTCAAAGAATTCCTCCGCATCCTGATCGGAAAATTCCCCTGCATCATCATTTCCCTCTTCGCTGTCTACCAGTTCTCCGTCCTTAAATTCCTGCTTTGTATAGCCGTAAGCTCCGAAGTTCTCCTGCTTTTCCGCGCGATAATCTCCGCCGGATAAGAGTCTATGCATATCCTGATTTGCATCATAGAGATCTTCCGTAATCTCCACAACGTTTTGCTCTTCATCCAGAACCTGCATATCAAGACAAAGTGCCTGCATTTCCTTAAGAAGTACCTTGAAGGATTCAGGTACACCGGGTGCCGGAATATTCTGTCCCTTGATAATCGCTTCATAGGTCTTTACACGTCCCGCAACATCATCCGACTTCATCGTCAGAATCTCCTGTAAGGTGTAAGCGGCACCGTAAGCCTCCAGTGCCCAAACCTCCATCTCTCCGAAACGCTGTCCGCCGAACTGCGCCTTTCCACCAAGCGGCTGCTGGGTTACTAAGGAGTACGGACCTGTTGATCTTGCGTGAATCTTATCATCAACCAGGTGATGAAGCTTTAAGTAGTGCATGAATCCGATAGAGGTCGGACCGTCAAATTTCTCTCCGGTTCTACCGTCACGAAGCTGTACCTTTCCGTCAATGCCGATGGGTACGCCCTGCCACTCTTTTCTATGCTCAAGATGAGCCCCTAAGTACTCATATACCTCCGGATTAAGCTCTTCCTTATGCTTTTCGGAAAATTCTTCCCAGCTAAGATTGACGTAATCATTTGCCAGAAGAAGGGTCTGCTGAATATCCACCTCGGTTGCACCGTCAAAAATCGGGGTAGATACATCGATGCCCAGCGCCTTTGCAGCCAAGGAAAGGTGTAATTCCAGCACCTGTCCGATGTTCATACGAGAAGGCACGCCGAGCGGATTCAATACGATATCCAAAGGACGGCCGTTCGGAAGATAGGGCATATCCTCAACCGGAAGCACTCGGGAAACGACACCCTTGTTTCCGTGACGACCTGCCATCTTATCTCCTACACCAATCTTACGCTTCTGCGCAATGTAGACACGTACGGACTGGGAAACTCCGGGTGCAAGTTCATCGGAGTTCTCTCTGGTAAATACCATGGTATTGATAACCGTACCATAAGCACCGTGAGGCACCTTCAAAGAGGTATCCCTTACTTCTCTTGCCTTCTCGCCGAAGATGGCACGAAGTAAACGCTCTTCTGCAGTAAGCTCGGTCTCTCCCTTCGGGGTAACCCTTCCTACCAGGATATCTCCGGCTCTTACTTCAGCACCGATACGGATGATTCCTCTTTCATCCAAGTTCTTTAAGGCATCATCGCCGACACCCGGTACATCGGAAGTAATCTCTTCCGGTCCGAGCTTGGTATCTCTTGCTTCCAGCTCATATTCTTCAATATGTACGGAAGTATATACGTCGTTCTGTACCAGTCTCTCGGAAAGGAGAACAGCATCCTCATAGTTATAGCCTTCCCATGTCATGAATCCGATAAGCGGATTCTTTCCTAAGGCAATTTCTCCATTCTTTGTGGACGGACCGTCGGCAATAACATCGCCGGCCTCCACATGGTCATGGGTATCCACAATCGGCTTTTGGTTGTAACAGTTACTGGGGTTACTGCGCATAAACTTCATCAGCTTATACTCGTCATAGCCCCCGTCCTTGTCCCTCTTAATCACAATCTTAGACGAGGAAGAAAGGGTAACCTCGCCGCTGTTCTTCGCTACTATACAGGCTCCGGAGTCAACAGCAGCCTTATTGGACATACCGGTATCTACTACAGCGGACTCTGTCGTCAGAAGCGGAACTGCCTGACGCTGCATGTTGGATCCCATGAGGGCACGGTTTGCGTCGTCATTCTGTAAGAAAGGAATCATGGAAGTCGCCACGGAGAAAACCATCTTCGGGGATACGTCCATTAAATCGATGCTTGCTTTCGGGAAGGCAGAAGTCTGGTCTCTGTATCTTCCGGAAACGTTGTCATGCTTAAAATGTCCTTCTTCATCGAGAGGCTCATTTGCCTGTGCTACTACGAAATTGTCCTCTTCGTCCGCCGCAAGGTAAATCACCCTATCGGTTACAATCGGATTCGCCTTATCCGTCTTATCCACCACGCGATAGGGGGCTTCGATAAAACCGTACTCATTGATTCTTGCATAAGACGCAAGAGAGTTAATGAGTCCGATGTTCGGTCCTTCAGGGGTCTCGATAGGACACATTCTTCCATAGTGTGTATAATGTACGTCTCGCACCTCAAACCCTGCACGGTCTCTGGAAAGTCCGCCCGGTCCAAGTGCGGAAAGTCTTCTCTTATGAGTCAACTCCGAAAGCGGATTGTTCTGGTCCATGAACTGGGACAGCTGAGAAGATCCGAAGAACTCCTTTACAGCCGCAGTAACCGGCTTAATGTTAATCAAGGACTGCGGAGTAATTTCATCCATATCCTGTGTGGACATTCTTTCACGAACCACTCTCTCCATACGGGAAAGACCGATACGATACTGGTTTTGTAAAAGTTCTCCAACGGCACGAATACGACGGTTTCCAAGGTGGTCGATATCATCCGGCGTTCCGATTTCTTCATCAATATTTAAAGCATAGCTGATGGATGCAAAAATATCTTCCTTTGTTATGTGCTTTGGAATCAGGGAATGGATATTCTTACGAATCGCCTCCTTAAGGCTCTCAACGCCCTGCTCTCCCACTTCTTCCAAAAGTGCCTTTAAAGCGGGATAATACACCAGCTCATTGATACCAAGCTCTTCCGGATCAATTTCTTCCGGAATCCATGCCCTGATGTCTACCTGCATGGAAGAAAGCACCTTTTCCGTACGGGTCGGGCCGTCAATCATTACGAAAGGAACCGCAGCGTCCTGAATGGTCGTTGCAAGCTCTTTGCTCACCATGGTTCCGGCTTCTGCCAAAAGCTCGCCGGTTTCAGTAGAATAAACTGCTTCCGCAAGGGTATGTCCCTTGATTCTGTTCTTTAAGTGAAGCTTCTTATTAAACTTATATCTTCCCACCTTTGCGAGATCATAACGTCTCGGATCAAAGAACATGGAATTCAAAAGTGACTGCGCAGAGTCAACGGAAAGAGGCTCACCCGGTCTAATCTTCTTATATAACTCTAAGAGGCCTTCCTGATAGTTCTCGGAAGGATCCTTCTCAATGGATGCCTGTAACTTCGGATCATCTCCGAAGAGATCCAGGATTTCCTTGGAAGATCCGACTCCAAGTGCACGAATGAATACCGTTACCGGCACTTTTCTGGTTCTATCTACACGAACAAAGAAGATGTCGTTGGAATCGGTTTCATACTCAATCCAAGCACCTCTGTTCGGAATAATTGTACAACTGTAAAGCTCCTTACCTACTTTATCATGATCTACGCCGTAGTAAATTCCGGGGGAACGCACCAATTGAGAAACGATAACTCGCTCTGCACCGTTGATAACAAAAGAACCGTTCTCGGTCATAAGAGGAAGATCCCCCATGAAAATCTCATGTTCGTTGATTTCTTCCTTATCTTTATTAAACAGGCGAACTTTTACCTTAAGCGGGGCTGCATAAGTAGCATCCCTTTCCTTACACTCTTCTATACTATACTTTGCCTCATCCTTTACAAGCTTGAAGTCCACAAACTCCAAACTCAAATGACCGGCAAAGTCCTGGATGGGAGAAATATCATCAAAGGCCTCCCTCAAGCCCTCATGCAAAAACCATTCATAGGAATCCTTTTGGATTTCAATGAGGTTTGGCATTTCAAGAACTTCCTTACTACGAGAGAAAGTCATCCTGAGATTCTTCCCGGTTCTTACCGGATGCATTTTGCTTTTTTTCATCGACCGTTCACCCCTAATATACGAGACGGACCCGTCTCCTTGCTGAGAATTCACAATAAAAAGCACCCTACAGGGGAATAAGATATGCAGATATCTTTATAGCTCTTGTTGGGTATCCTTTTCTTGTAAAAAATTGACGATTCGTTCACTTCAATCCGGCATCCTATCCCCAAAGTGCGGAAAAAGGGCATAGTTTGCCCTGTGTCTGCCGAATAAGCAAACTTCATACTATCATTTCCCTCTTCCTCTTGTCAAGGCAAAGCATAGTAAAAAATTTACTCTATATTTTATGAATTTCTGTGAATATTTTTTATCTGACGAATTCGGATTGATTCTGATCATTTCTGCAGAATTTCTTACTTTTTCTTCTTACTCTGTTCTGTCCCGTTTTCTTTTACGACCTTCTCAGCCTTTCCTCTTAACTTGGCAAAAAAGCCCTTTTGCTTGGGCATTTCAGGCACAACTCCGCCTCGGACAGACTTAATGGAACGAATATAGATTCCGGAAACGGCAACCTTCACTTCCTTCTTAACCGGGAGTATCTCATAGACTGTAGGATCCGCCATAAGAGTCAGGACTCTCGGGCCAACCTTCGCCTTCACAACCGGAAGCTTGGACATACGAGCATAAACCGGCATCTCCTTTTCCACCTGTTCAGGAAGTCCGGCAGCCACCGCTTCTTTCACCCGAAGCTTCTTCTTATCAATAATCAACATGGAGACCTCCATGGTATTGGCTTCAAGCATAGGTTGTTGCATAGCTTGCTTTGCTTGCAGGCGACGTCCCAAAATATACAGAATAACCAAGACAGCAGAAAGAATAATAAGAACTGTAATAAGTACAGAGAACACCGTTTGAGCAGAAATCGCAAGCAACATAAAAAACAACCTCTTCTTTCAAAATGATTATGCATAGCGAAACGAGATATTGCACAGCTTACGCATATAGCCCGTTACGAATTGGAACAACGAAAGTATTCTACCCTTTCAAGGGGAAAATTGCAATGGAGAGTTCCGTCTCCGCAATCATTTCCTCAAACTGATAAAGAAGATAGGAAAGACGCAGTTCTGCACGTCCTGCCGAAAATTCCTCATAGAGATATTTCACTTCCTTTGTATCAAAAGAAAGCGGCATGGCCCCCAGCTCCGTTTCATAGTCCACAGACCATTTGATGCCGGAAAGGTATTCCACTCGCTGCGTCTCCTTCCAGTTTCGCATCATAACCAGTTTGTTTTCCGAAGGAAAAAACTCCAGGGAATGGTGAATGTTATCCTGAAAATAACTCAGAAGATAACTCTTTCCGCGATTTAGAAGTACTCCCTTTTCCTCTATGGTAAACTCATCAAGTTCTTCTCCGATTTTTTGCTTGCTTTTTAATCTAATTTTAACCTTCATTTTTTCTCCGCCCTTTCGAGTCTTAGAACCAAAAGTGCAAATAGGCAATCCCTATTACGAAACAAAGAATCCGCCTGTATTCGTCAGGTTCGCTCTTTCTTCATCATCAAACCGCACAAAAGTCAATTCGTTTTTCTATACATTAAAAGGGTTCTGCGTGCATAACAGAACCCTCAGGCGATAGAAAGCAAACTTTTTTATCAAATCGATTATGTTTTAAGTATAGCAGTTATTTCCAAAAAAGTTTAAAGTCTAAAGAAATAATTATTTATGAAATTCTTAAGGTCTGTGCAAGGAACTATGTCGGTCTGTTTTCTGCACTGGAAATCAGGTTCTCTACCAGCTCTTCAATATTCCATCCCGCTTTTTGAAACAGCATAGGATACATGGAAATAGAAGTAAAGCCCGGCATCGTATTGATCTCGTTAAATACAATTTCCTCTCCCGTAAAGAAAAAGTCCACCCTGGACAAAGAGAAGCCGTCCACTGCCAGAAAAACGGATTTTGCCGCCTTCTGAATTCTTTCCTCTATCCCTTCCGGTAAGTCCGGATTAATATCTGTCTGCGAGTTCGGATTATTGTACTTGGCATCATAATCATAAAACTCCGCCGCCGCTTTAATTTCTCCAACGGAGGAAGCCTTTACTTCTCCGGGTATACCGGAAAATACTGCGCACTCCAGCTCTCTTCCCTTGATACACTCCTCAATCAAAACACGCCTATCTACTGTAAGAGCAAAATCTACCGCTTTTAAAAGCTCTTCCTTGTTTTCCGCCTTACTGACTCCGCAGGAAGAACCCGCATTGGAGGGTTTTACAAATACAGGGAAATGCAAATCCCGCTCTACATCTACGCATATTTCTTCTCTTCTTTTTTCCTTCTTCCACTCGGAATGCCGCAATGCAATGTAGTTCGCCTGACGAACACCCTGTTTTGTCAGTGTTTTTTCCACGGCAAGCTTTGTGGATACCTTATCCATGGAAATGGCAGAGGATAATACCCCACAGCCTACATAGGGAATCTCCGCAAGCTCCAGAAGCCCCTGAACCGTCCCGTCTTCACCGCCCTTTCCATGAAGAACCGGGAACACGATGTCGACTTTTTCCAAATGGAAGCTTCCATCTTCTTCCATAAAAACAAGAGACTTAAGAGCCGCATCCGGGAGAAGCGCCGCTCTTCTTTTTCCTTCTCTCCAGCTATTATCTTCAATTTTTCCTGTATTCTCAACCGGAATCCACTCTCCGGTCTTCGTGATTCCCACAAAAAGCGGACGGTATTTTTCTCTGTTTACCGCTTTTGCCACAGTAAGGACGGAACGACAAGAAACCTCATGTTCTGTGGACTGTCCGCCAAAAAGTAAAAGTAAATTTTTCATTTCGACCCTCTTGATTTTCTTTGTTTCCGTTTTCCATTTCCCAAATATCTTAGGTAAAACAATTTTTCCTGCGTATTATACATAGAACAAATGCATCGCTTATTTTTTCCCAAAAGATATCATACACTCTTCATCCAATATTCGTTATGCATAAGCATTGCCACCCGAGAACCGAGTGGCAATAAATAAAACTTAATTTGCTTTTTCAATCTGCACAATAGCAGCCTTCTGCATAGGAATGCGACAGTTCTTATTTCCGCCGAACTCTACAATCACGGTATCATCCGTCATATCGATAATCACTCCATAGAAACCGGAAGTAGTCAATACCGTATCTCCGACAGCCAAGCTGGACAACATATCCTGCTGCTTTTTCTTCTCCTTCTGCTGAGGACGAACTCCCATAAAATAGAAAATACCGACGATGACCAAAATGTACGCTACCGTTCCGAATACCCCAATGTTTCCCATATTTTTCTCCTTTTGTCCTTTACAATTCTGTCCTTCATTTTGCACCTTTTATCGAAAAAAGCAAGGCTTTTATCTATACTAAATCTCATATTCAAAATCTCCGCTTTAGGAATTCTGTATCTTCAGCTTATACAGCGCTTCCGTCTTCCATGCTTCCCATCTTCCTTCCCGAATCGCAAAACGCATCTCCCGCATCAAACGATTGTAATAGGAAAGGTTATGCAATACGCAAAGGCGCATACCGAGCATTTCCTTCGCCTTTAAAAGATGCCGGATATAAGCTCTCGAGTAACCACCCGTGTAACTTCCGTCCTCCAAGCGAATCCCCTTACATGCCGGGCAGTCACAGCCCTCCTCTATCGGGCGAAAATCCTTTTCATAGGCAAGATTCCAAAGATTCAACTTACCGGAGGCATGATAAACATGACCATGTCTTCCGTTACGACTCGGGAATACGCAGTCAAAGAAGTCTATTCCGCGGTCTACCGCCTGCACCATGTTTTCCGGTGTACCGACGCCCATAAGGTAGGTCGGCTTATCCTTTGGAAGGAAGGGAACTACATCATCCAGAATCCTGTACATATCCTCATGACTCTCCCCTACCGCAAGACCTCCTACTGCATAGCCCGGAAGTTCCAGATCGGAAATCTGCTTTGCATGGTTAATTCGCACATCCGAAAGGACACCGCCCTGATTGATACCGAAAAGAAGTTGATTTTTGTTAATCGTGCTTTCCTCTTGACTGAGTTCTTCCATCCTCTTTTTACAACGAACAAGCCAGCGTGTCGTCCTCTCTACGGAGGGCTCAATATACTGCCTGTCCGCCAGTGCCGGAGGACACTCATCAAATGCCATGGCAATGGTGGAAGCCAGATTGGATTGAATCTCCATGGACTCTTCTGGCCCCATAAAAATCCTTCGCCCGTCAATATGGGAGCGAAACTCTACCCCCTCTTCCCGAATCTTCCGTCCGGTCTTTGCTAAACTATAGACCTGAAAGCCGCCGGAATCCGTGAGAATCGGCTTATCCCAGTTCATCATCCGATGCAGTCCGCCA
>QWCT01001635.1_pt1 | contig 10954 bp, 9 predicted proteins | sample 1972681 | NCBI WGS metagenome assembly QWCT01 (sample SAMN09866701, study PRJNA288562) | Human oral metagenome isolate pre3_saliva, whole genome shotgun sequencing... | isolation source: mouth | host: Homo sapiens | place: USA: California | reverse complement strand
GATCGGTTTCCCGCCACGGGAAATGGGGCTTTTTTGCCGAAAAACGCTTTCCGCCGCGGGAATGGTGTTTTCTATCGAGCGATGTTTATGTCGCAAAAAAAGGACGGTCCACGATGCGCAACATCCCGCCGCGGGAAGGAAGTGCCGCTCCATGCTGCCCTCCCCCGCTAATTTTACCACATCCATGCAGCATATAGGGGCGGATGGACGTCCTTCAAAGCGTACGCACGATATGTCATACCAACACGATTATAAAATGAAGAAACAAATGATGATTGCCGGGCTGACCCTGCTGTCGGCCGCTGTCGTTGGCGCCTGCGCCACGAAGAGAGAGAAACAACGTATAGACGGGATGACGGCCGCCACGCCGGCCGAGCCTATCCGATTAGAGCACCCGGAGAAAGTGGCCGACGACAACGCCTTCACCTTCGACCTGCTCCGCGCCGTGCGCCAGCATTCGACGGACGCGAACGTCTTCATCTCGCCCCTTAGCGTCAGCATGGCGCTGAACATGACACTGGGTGGCGCCGCCGGCACTACGGCCGATGAGATGCGCACCGCACTGCACGAATCGGGCTATTCGCAGGCCGACATCAATGCCTACAGCAAGCGACTGCGTGAGGCCCTGCTCCGAGCCGACCCGCAGACGACCATCGGCATTGCTAACTCCATCTGGTACCGCCAGGGCGAGACGCTCCGCACGGCCTTCACGAACGCCAACCGCACGTATTACGGCGCCGAGGTGCGCCCGCTGGACTTCGCCTCGCCCCGGTCGCCGAAGGTGATCAATGACTGGTGCGCGCGGCAGACTCGCAAACGCATTCCGCAGATCGTCGACCGCATCCCCTCCGACGCCTTCCTCTACCTCATCAATGCGGTCTATTTCAAGGGCACCTGGGCCAGGACGTTCGATAAGAAGAACACCAAGCCAGCCGAGTTTCACAAGGCCGACGGATCGACCGAGAAGGTGCAGATGATGTACCGCCAAGGCGACTATCGCTACGGCACGAACGACGTCTGCCGCTACCTGGAGATGAGCTACGGCAATGGGGCCTTTGGCATGGTCGTCATGCTGCCCCAAGAGGGGAAGACAACACGCGACGTGCTGGCCTCGCTCAGCGGTGAGCGTTGGAAGCAGATGCGTCAGATGAACAACGAGGAGGTGCAGCTCTACTTGCCGCGCTTCCGCACAGAATGCACCTACGACCTGGCCAAAAACGTCCTGCCCGGAATGGGCATGAAGGCTGCCTTCTCGCCTGAGGCAGACTTTTCGGGCATCGCCTTGAAGCCGCTGCGCGTCTCGGGCGTCGTCCATAAGACGTTCGTCGAGGTGACGGAAAGTGGCACCGAGGCTGCGGCCGTCACAAGCGTAGAGATGGTGCTCATGTCCCTGCCCGTTGACAAGAAAGAGCCCGTCCTCTTCCGCGTGGATCGCCCCTTCGTCTTCGCCATCTGCGAGCGGAGCACAGGCGCCATCCTCTTTATCGGAGAGATCGGGGAAATCTGAAGTAGCCCCGAGTTGGCCGGGACATGTGAGGAAAATCTCCATTATGTACCCGGCCAAGTTGGCCGGCGTCCCTGACGCCTTGATCTTCTTTTGCCTCCTTTTCTTCCATCAAGGGAAGAAAAGGAGGTGGGGGGATCAGGGGCAAAGCCCCCCATAGATTCCCTCACTCTGCACATCATTCCACACACGCTATGTTTCATTCCAAATACGCATTGCTCTATGAAAAAGTTATTCCTCTACGCAGGGCTACTCGCCCTGCTGGTTGCCGCTGGATGTAAGTCGGACGGCAACGAACCGATCCCTGAGCCGAAGCCAAAGCCAACGCCGGGGACAACGGTGGACACGACGCGACACATCACACCAGTCATCCCCGTCGAACTGAAGAAGGCCGAGAAGGTGGCGCGTGACAACGCCTTCACCTTCGATCTGCTCCGCGCCGTCAGGAAGCATACAGACAAGACGAACGTGTTTATCTCGCCCCTTAGCGTCAGCATGGCGCTGAACATGACGCTCAATGGCGCCGTAGGCACTACGGCCGACGAGATGCGCACTGCCCTCCGCGAATCGGGCTACTCGACGGCCGACATCAACGCCTACAGCCGTGAGCTCCGCGAGGCCCTGCTCCGTGCTGACCCAAAGACAACGATCGGCATCGCCAACTCCATCTGGTACTGCCAAGGGGCAACCGTCAAGGCGCCCTTCATCGAGGCTAACCGCACGTATTACGACGCCGAAGTGCAGGCCTTAGACTTCTCTTCGCCATCGGCCACGGCGACTATCAACGGCTGGTGCGCCCGCAAGACGAACAACAAGATCAAGGAGATCGTGAAGCGGGTGGATCCCACGACCTTCATGTATCTCATCAACGCCGTCTATTTCAAGGGCGCGTGGACTACTCGCTTCGAGAAGAAAAACACTCGCAACATGATCTTCCAGCGGGCCGACGGCTCGACGCAGCAAGTGCAGATGATGAACCTCAAAGACACCTTCCGCTGCGCCTCGAGCAACGTCTGCGATTACTTGGAAATGGACTATGGCAATCACGCTTTCAGCATGGTCATCATGCTGCCCAAAGACGGAAAGACTACGCAAGACGTGATCGCCACGATGGACGGAAAGAAGTGGGCCGACGCGATACAAAGCCTTACCCTGAAAGAGATCCACGTCCTTCTACCGCGCTTCAAGGCCGAGTGCGAATACCCAATGCACAAATACATCTTGCCGGATATGGGGATGAAGATTCCGTTCAATCCTATGCTGGCTGACCTCTCCGGCATTGCTGACGTCACCGGCTTGTACATCTCCAAGGTGATCCACAAAACCTTTGTTCAGGTGGACGAAGAGGGTACCGAGGCGGCCGGTATCACGTTGGTGGGCATAGAGAAGAGCGGCAAATCGTCTTTCTTCATGGTCGATCGCCCCTTCCTCTTCGCCATTCGTGAGAAGAGCACGGGCGTGATCCTCTTTATCGGAGAGATCCTATGATTCCACACACGCTATGTTTCATTCCAAATACACATTGCTCTATGAAAAAGTTATTCCTCTACGCAGGGTTACTCGCCCTGCTGATCGTCGCCGGATGTAAGTCGGACGGCGACGAACCGATCCCTGAGCCGAAGCCAAAGCCAACGCCGGGAACAACGGTGGACACGACGCGACACATCACGCCAGTCATCCCCGTCGAACTGAAGAAGGCCGAGAAGGTGGCGCGTGACAACGCCTTCACCTTCGACCTGTTCCGCGCCGTCAGGAAGCATTCGACGGACGCGAACGTGTTTATCTCACCGCTTAGCGTCAGCATGGCGCTGAACATGACGCTCAATGGCGCCGCCGGCACTACGGCCGACGAAATGCGCACCGCCCTCCGCGAGTCGGGCTACTCGACGGCCGACATCAACGCCTACTGCCGCGAGCTGCGCGAGGCCCTGCTCCGGGCTGACCCTAAGACGACGATCGGCATCGCCAACGCCATCTGGTACCGCCAAGGGGCAACCGTCAAGGCGCCCTTCCTCGACGCCAACCGCACGTATTACGACGCCGAAGTGCAGGCCTTAGACTTCTCTTCGCCATCGGCCACGGCGACTATCAACGGATGGTGCGCCCAGAAGACGAACAACAAGATCAAGGAGATCGTGAAGCAGGTGGATCCCACGACCTTCATGTATCTCATCAACGCCGTCTACTTCAAGGGCGCGTGGACTACTCGCTTCGAGAAGAAAAACACTCGCAGCGGAGACTTCCGCCGGGCCGACGGCTCGACACAGCACGCGCAGATGATGCGGCAAGCCTACTCCTTCAATTATGCCAAAGACGAACTGGGGCAATACCTCGAAATGAATTTCGGCAACGATGCCTTCAGTATGGTCGTCATGCTGCCCGATGAGGGTCGGACGACACGCGACATGATTACGGCGATGAACAGTAATCGGTGGGAGGCCACGATAAAGCGCATGAGTCCGAAGGCGATCGCATTAATCCTGCCGCGCTTCAAAGCGGAGTGCGACTACCAGCTGCAGGAGGGCATCCTGCCCGACCTCGGTATGCGGCTACCGTTCTCCAACGCGGCCAACTTCTCCGGTATCACCAATGCGCCGCTGTTCATCTCGACTATCATCCATAAGACGTTCATCGACGTGAACGAGTATGGGGCAGAGGCGGCCGCCGTGACCATCAACGATATGGTCGGATCCTCCGACCCGCATCAATACAAAGACTTCACCGTCGATCGCCCCTTCCTCTTCGTCATTTGCGAGAAGAGCACGGGCGTGATCCTCTTTATCGGGGAGATCGGAGAGATCCAATCATTCCACACACGCTATGTTTCATTTCAAATACGCATTGTTCTATGAAAAAGTTGTTTTTCTACGCAGGGCTACTCTCCCTGCTGGTCGCCGCCGGCTGCACATTGAACGGAGACGAACCGAAACCTGAACCGCCGATCATCGATCCGCCGATGCGGGTTGAGTTGAAGAAGGCCGAGAAGGTGGCGCGTGACAACGCCTTCACCTTCGATCTGCTCCGTGCCGTCAGGAAGCATTCGACGGATGCGAACGTGTTTATCTCACCGCTAAGCGTCAGCATGGCGCTGAACATGACGCTCAATGGCGCCGTCGGCGCTACGGCCGACGAGATGCGCGCCGCCCTCCGCGAGTGGGGTTACTCGACGGCCGACATCAACGCCTATTGCCAGTCGCTCCGTGAAGCCCTGCTCAAGGCTGACCCCAAGACCACGATCGGCATCGCCAACGCCATCTGGTACCGCCAGGGAGCAACCGTCAAGGCGCCCTTCATCGAGGCTAACCGCACGTATTACGACGCCGAAGTGCAAGCCTTAGACTTCTCTTCGCCATCGGCCACGGCGACTATCAACGGATGGTGCGCTCAGAAGACGAACAATCGAATTAAGGAGATTGTGAAGCGGGTGGATCCCGCGACCTTCATGTATCTCATCAACGCCGTCTATTTCAAGGGCGCGTGGACTACTCGCTTCGAGAAGAAAAACACTCGAAGCGCAGACTTCCATCGGGCCGACGGCTCGACGCAGCAAGTGCAGATGATGTACCTCAGGGATACCTTCCGCTGCGCCTCGAGCGACGTCTGCGATTACTTGGAAATGGACTATGGCAATCACGCTTTCAGCATGGTCATCATGCTGCCCAAAGACGGAAAGACTACGCGCGACGCCATGGCCGCATTCGACGGACAGACGTGGGCCAAGGCAATGGAAAGTCTTGCTGAAGCATTTGTAATCGTCAAGCTTCCGCGCTTCAAGGCCGAGTGCGAATACCCAATGCACGAACACATCTTGCCGGATATGGGGATGAAGCTCCCGTTCAATTCTGAGCTGGCTGACCTCTCCGGCATTGCTGACGTCACTGGCTTGTACATCTCCAAGGTGATCCACAAAACCTTTGTGCAGGTGGACGAAGAGGGCACCGAGGCTGCGGCCGTCACGAGCGTTGACATAATGGCCACCGGAGAATCGCCTATGCAAGTGTTCACTGTCGATCGCCCCTTCGTCTTCGCCATCCGCGAGAAGAGCACAGGCGTGATCCTCTTTATCGGGGAGATCGGAGAGATCTGAAAAGCTGAAAGCTGAAAACAAAACAGCCGGGTACATGTGAGGGGGAATCCCAATCATGTACCCGGCTTTTCATTTTTAGACTTTCGCTTCACAGATCCTTCACCAACACCGTGTCGCCGGCGGCGAGCAGGTCGCGGCGCGTGCGGAGGAGGGCCTCCCACTGGGTCCGATAGGCGGCGGCGATGTCTACGGGGAAGTTTTCCGACCCATGCTCGTCGATCCGTCGGAGGATAAGCCCTACGCTGAGGTGGCCGATGGCGAAGGCGGGCTGATAGCGCACCGTGCGAGCGTTGTCGCCCTCGAAGCGGACGGAGGTCAGGATCTCCAGCTCGGTGAGCTGGGCGAGCGTTTGGGCGGTGAGGCTGGGCGGGATGTGACAGAGGTCGGAGAGGTCGTCGGCTGTGTAGGGCTTTTCGCAACGCTCGAAACGCTTGGCGACAACTGAGGTGATGAGCAGGGCGAGGAAGTCGCGGTAGCGACGGCTGACTTTCCGCACGTCGGGCTCAAAGCTGAAGAGGCGAACGTTCTGCGAGGCGTGAACCAGCTCGGCACCGAAGAGGCAGATGACCCACGAGAGTTGCAGCCAGAGCATGAGCAGCGGCAGGGCGGCGAAGCTGCCGTAGATGGCGTTGTACTTGCTGACCCAGATCTGGCCGTTGATGTAGAGGTATTGGAAGATCTGGAAGACGCAGCCTACGAGGGTGCCGGCCACGAGGGCGTTGAGGAAGCGCACACGCGTGTTGGGCGCCAGGAGGTAAAGCAGGGTGAAGAAGAGGATGATGATGGTGTAGGGCACGAGGCTCAGTGTGGTGTCAGCGATAGGCGTGAGGAAGATGTAGGGGCTGAGCAGGGCGCGGCGCAGGGTGGAAAGAAAGAGGGAGAGACCGCTGGAGATGGTCATCAATACGGGCAGGATGATGATCATAGCCGAATAGGCCGTGACCTTACGCTGCCACGTGCGATCTTTTTCCACCTGCCAGATGCCGTTGAAGGTGTGCTCCACGGTGGAGATGAGGCTGAAGACGGTGTAGAGCAGCAGCACGAGGCCGATGCCGAGGAAGACGCCGCCGCGAGTCAGGGAGAGGTAGTTCTGAGCAAAATCAAAGCCGCGCGCAATCTGGGCCGACTGGGAGGGAAAGGAGTCGTAGAGGCTCTCTTCGATCATGTCCTTCACGCCGAATCCGCTGGCGACGCCCACCACCACGGCCAGCATGGGCACGACCGAGAGGAGGGTGCTATAGGTCAGCGCCGAGGCGCGCGTCTGGAGGTCGTTGCGCTGATAGCCACGGATGGCCAGGATGAGCGTCTTGGCCAGGTAGATATAGACGCGGCGCGGACCGCTGACATCGCTGTCGGTGATGCGCCAAATGTCGTACGTAACGAAGCGGATGGCGTCCGTCACCCATCGGACGGCACGATCCACAATCGAGGGCTTCTTCTCTTCTTTCTTTTCGGACATAGATGGGATGAGGGGGAGGGTTATGGAACCGCGGTGCGTGCGAATTGATTCGGGGGAAATAAAAAAGGGACAGTCGGCCTATAAGCCGGGTTCTGTACTCCACCGCCGGAGCGGCGGTGCGTCTGTCATTTATCTTGGCCTTGCCGTTGCCGACAGGCTCTGTGCAGTCTACCCCCCGGCATGGGGCGGGCAGCCCTTGATGCGCCGGTATACATGACCTTACAACCCATCAGGCGTACTGTCCCCCCGTATTCCGACGGGGGCGGTGAGCTCTTACCTCGCCTTTTCACCCTTACCGAGCGCAGCGCGCCCGGCGGTTCTTTTCTGTTACGCTTACTCTGCCGTCGCCGACAGCTTCCCGTTAAGAAGGATGGTGCCCTGTGTTGCCCGGACTTTCCTCTCGGGGGATGTAAATGGCGAATTGCTGCGTTGCCTTCGACTCTCAGGCTGCGGTCATGTGCCTTAGCACACTCCCTTGCCTTCGGTCTCGGACGCCTTGCACTTCATCCATTTCCAAGTACATCCCGTAGCCGGTATTTCAACACGGCTCCACGAGCGACAGACCGGCCGACTGTCCCGGGCGCAAAGGTAAGCGAGGGGCCCACCTCTGCGCCGTATGTGTGGTTATTTCTTCCCCTTATCCGTGGGCACGAACGAGGTGTAAAGCTGGATCAAGGCGGCGATAAGCAGGAGGGCCACCCACTCCATCCGCCCGCGAAACATGAAGACGGAGGCCACGACCATGGCCAGCCCCGCGAAGACGTTCCAGCGGGTGAGCCGACGGCGGCGAAAGTCGAGATCGTCGCGGCGTGTGTCCGTCAGATAGCCCACCGTCACGCCCGCCGCACCCACGGCGAAGAGCCACGGGGCGTAAATCCAATGGGTGATATAAAGCGCTGACCCGGCGACAACCAGTAGGCCGGAGAGCATAAAGATCCAAGTGCGTGTTCGGTCCATTTTCAGTCTTCGATAATAAATACGTCCTCGTTTGCGCGCTTCATGTAAAACTCCTCGCGGGCGTAGCGCTCCAGCCCCTCGCGATTGATACGGATGTCGTCCAGCTTTTTGCGGTCGGTTTCGATCTCCTTCTTGTAATGGCGGATCTCGCGCTCCAGGCGGCGGATCTTTTCGTCGTACGTATATCGCTTGTAGAGGTTGCTGTCGCCCACCACGAAGGTGATGAAGAGGAAAAAGACAACGACCACCACGTAAGTATTGACGCGGGAGAGCTTGCGGATGATCTGTGATGTTCTGTCTGACATAAAAAATAAGTGTGACTTCAGAGAGTGGGCGCAAAAGTATGGGGATCGCGAGGATCCCCAAGGCCCCGGAAGCTCAGAAGTCAAGCCGAAACCCTCCCGTCCGTTCGGATTACGCCTCGTTTCTTCTGGGGAAATCTGCCGTAATCCGGAAATCCAGCCTGTTTCTTCCAAGCAACATGCCTAAATCGAGAATTCCGGCCTGTTTCTTCTAAGCAACACGCCTAAATCGGGAAATCCAGCCTGTTTCTTCTAAGAAACACGCCCAAATCGAGAATTACAGCCTGTTTCTTCTAAGCAACACGCCTAAATCGAGAATTCCGCCCAAGTTTCTTCTGAGCAACACGCCCAAATCGGGAATTACGCCCAAGTTTCTTCTGAGCAACACGCCCAAATCGGGAATTCCGGCCTGTTTCTTCCAAGCAACGCGCCTAAATCCTGAAAAACGCCCAAGTTTCTTCCGAGAAACACGCCCCAATCCCAAATTCCAGCCCATTTCCACCGAGGAAACGCACCCCAATCCGGTAATCCGGCCCACTCGCCTACTTTTGCCCCGCAATGGAAAAGACGGATGAATACATCGTATCGGCGCGCAAGTATCGCCCCGCTACATTCGACAGCGTCGTGGGGCAGGCCGCACTGACCACAACGCTCAAGAACGCGATCAAGAACAATAAGCTGGCTCACGCCTACCTCTTCTGCGGCCCGCGCGGCGTCGGCAAGACGTCCTGCGCACGCATCTTCGCCAAGACCATCAATTGCATGAACCTCACCCCCGAGGGCGAGGCCTGCAACACGTGCGAATCGTGCCGATCGTTCAACGAGCAGCGCTCGCTCAACATCCACGAGCTCGACGCGGCCTCGAACAACTCCGTCGACGACATCCGCTCGCTCATCGAGCAGGTGCGCATCCCGCCGCAAGTGGGGCGATACAAGGTCTACATCATCGACGAGGTCCACATGCTCAGCCAAGCCGCCTTCAACGCCTTCCTCAAGACCCTCGAAGAGCCGCCACACTACGCCATCTTCATCCTCGCCACCACGGAGAAGCATAAGATCCTCCCCACGATCCTCTCCCGCTGTCAGGTCTACGACTTCGCCCGCATCTCCGTCGCCGACGCCGTCCGCCACCTGCAATACGTGGCCCAGAAAGAGGGCGTCCAGGCCGAAGCCGAGGCGCTCAACGTCATCGCCCAGAAGGCCGACGGCGGCATGCGCGACGCCCTCTCCATCTTCGATCAAGCCGTCAGCTACACCGGGGGCAACGTGACCTACAAGGCCGTGATCGAGAACCTCAACGTGCTCGATTACGACTACTATTTCCGCCTCACCGACGCCATGCTCACGGGCGACATCCGCACCGCACTGCTCATCCTCAACGAGATTCTGGAGAAAGGCTTCGACGGCCAACACATCGTCACTGGCCTGGCCTCCCACTTCCGCGACTTGCTCGTCTGTCGCGACGAGCGCACCCTGGTGCTCCTCGAGATCGGCGCCAGCATCCGCGAGCAATACCGCACGATGGCCGCCCGATGCTCCGACGCATGGCTCTATCAGGCCATCGACCTGGCCAACGAATGCGACCTGCATTACCGCGAGAGTCGCAACAAACGACTCCTGCTCGAGCTGACGCTCATCCAGCTCTGCCAACTCCGCGACGCACCCGAAACGACGATCGCGGAGGCTAAAAAAAAAAGCGACTGAGGTTCCGTCTGCTGCGGCTCATTGACGACTATCCCGTCGCCGCGGCCGCCCCTCAGCCGACGCCCTCCGTAGCCGCCCCGACGGCCACGCCCCCCGCTCCTACCCCCACACGCACCATCCCCCGCGGCCCGGCCAACACGTCGCTGACCGGACTCTTGCACCAACGCCATCAGGCGAAAACGGACGCTTCCGCCAACGCCGAGAAGGTGCCGCAGGAGAATCAGCCCTTCACCGCCGACGATCTCACCCGCGCCTGGGACGCCTACATCGAGGCCGTAGGCGGCCGCGTGAACCTGAAGCACACGATGATCAACTGTCGGCCCGTGCTGAAAAGCGACGACACGTTCGAGATTGTCGTCCACAACCCCGGCCAGCGGGAGGTCTTGCTGCAAAACAACGCGGCCATCCTCCAGTCCCTGCGTGGGCAACTGAAGAATGGCCGCGTCCGCTTCACCGTCCGCATCGACGAGACGAACGAGAAGCGTCTGGCCTATACCTCAAAGGAAAAGTACGACCTCCTCCTCGAAGTCAACCCGGCCCTCGCCCGCCTCAAAGAGGAGTTCAATCTGACGTTTGATTAGAGTTTTAGAGGGTAGAGGGTAGAGGGTAGAGATTGGATACTGCATGTACCAGGAACTACCCTCTATCCTCTAAACTCTAAAAGCACCCGGCACTACCCTCTACCCTCTAATCTCTACCCTCTAAAACTTCAGGAAGCTGTACCGTCGGCCTTCGCTTTCGAGCTGCAAACGGCGACTGTCTACGTGCACGACGCGGAAGGTGCGCACCCCCGACGACCAATCGGTGAAGGGCAGAAACTGCTCCACCCGGAGCGTGTAGTTGGCCAGCTGTAGGCGGAGCGTACGGTCGTCCGGCTGCGTCTTGTAGCCATACGTATAGACGTAGCGCCCCGTGGCAGGCTGGTAAATCTGGTACATGAA
>QWCT01001631.1_pt1 | contig 10974 bp, 8 predicted proteins | sample 1972681 | NCBI WGS metagenome assembly QWCT01 (sample SAMN09866701, study PRJNA288562) | Human oral metagenome isolate pre3_saliva, whole genome shotgun sequencing... | isolation source: mouth | host: Homo sapiens | place: USA: California | reverse complement strand
CTGACTTTTTACGCCCGCCGCTCAAGCCACCGAGCAGTCCGCCGAGTATGCCTGGGTCGGCATTGGCGGCTTCTTTTTCAGCGGCTTTTTGCGCTTTTTCCTGCTCTTTTGCCGCCGCTGCCGCCTCTTTCTCCGCCGCAGCCTGACTGTCGGCTTCGGCTAAGGCTTCAAAGGCGGAATAGTTGTCCACCATGTCTTTATAGGTCGGATACAAATCGTCGTTTTGGAACAAGCGGTTGCGCTCTTCGGCGGTAAGCGGGGTCAAGGAAGATTGCGGCGGCAGGACGAGCGCGCGCTCTACCGGTTCGGGCATACCTTTTTCGTCGAGGAAGGAAACGAGTGCTTCACCGACGCCCAGTTCGGCAATCGCTTCGGCAACTTTGATATTCGGATTGCTGCGGAAGGTTTCGGCAGCGGCTTTAACCGCTTTTTGGTCGCGCGGCGTGAAGGCACGCAAGGCGTGTTGCACGCGGTTGCCGAGCTGTCCGAGGATGGTGTCGGGCAAATCGAGCGGGTTTTGGGTCACAAAATACACGCCCACGCCTTTGGAACGGATCAGGCGCACGACTTGTTCGACCTGCTCCACCAGCGCATTGGCGGCGTTGTCAAACATCAAATGCGCTTCGTCGAAGAACATCACGAATTTCGGTTTTTCCAAATCGCCGACTTCGGGCAGGGTTTCAAACAACTCCGCCAACATCCACAGCAAAAACGCGCTGTACATACGCGGCGAGCGCATCAGTTTTTCCGAATTGAGGATATTGATGACGCCTTTGCCGTTGTCGGTCTGCATCCAATCTTGCAGGTTGAGCGACGGCTCGCCGAAGAATTTTTCCGCACCTTCGTTCTCCAGCGTCAAAAGCTGACGCTGAATCGCGCCGATACTGGCGGCGGAGACGTTGCCGTATTGCGTGCGGTATTCCGAAGCGTGGTCGGAAACGTGTTTCAGCATACTGCGCAAGTCTTTCAAATCCAGAATGTGCCAGCCTTTATCGTCGGCGACTTTGAACACGAGGTTCAGCAGGCCTTCCTGCGTATCGTTCAAATTCATCAAACGCGCCAGCAACAGCGGGCCCATTTCCGAAACGGTTACACGCACCGGAATGCCGGTTTCGCCGTAAACATCCCAAAAGCGCACGGGGAAGCTTTGCAGCCATTGCTCGCCCAAACCAAACTCGGCAATGCGTTCGCCCACCTTGCCGCTGGCGGCACCCGCTTGCACGATGCCCGACAAATCGCCTTTGACGTCAACCAAAAATACGGGAACGCCCTCGCTGCTGAAGGCTTCCGCCATACGGCGCAGGGTCACGGTTTTACCCGTACCGGTCGCACCGGCGATCAAGCCGTGGCGGTTCGCCATTTTGCCTTGGATTTCAAGTATCTTATCGCCCGTGCGCGCGATGGAGAATGTCGTCATGAAGGTTTCCTTTGATTGGATGGTTTATATCGGTATAGAAACGGCGCGTCCAAGTGTTCGGCGCAAACCGTCTGTCAAACTGCCGCCATTCTACCGTTTTGCAGGGAATGGCTTCAACCCGCAGCAAACCGACGCCCCCCAAACCACCGCGGGCGAAGCCCACGCTACACAACGCTACTTCGCCCGCCCATTGCCATACATCAAAAGGTCGTCTGAAAAAAGCCGTTTCCCGAGTTTCAGACGACCCCGCCGCCGCGAAAAGCGTATACTTTCCCTATCGCAACCAAGGAGCCGAATCATGAAAATCCTGCCCGTCCTGACCGCCGCGCTGCTCTTGTGTTCCTGCGCCGCCGACCGTGAAACCGAAGCCCTGAAAAACAGCCTGTCCGAAGCGCAAACCGCCGTGCGCCTTTCCGCCGAAAACACCAAACGGCTGGAAGACACCTATTCCGACATCTACTTCCACCTCGACAGCCTGACCGTCGAAAGCTTCAAAAAACGCGTCGCCAACGGAGACACCGTTTACGCCTACATCGGCCGCCCGAGCTGCGGCGACTGCAACGCCTTCGAACCCATGTTCAAACGCTACATCGCCAGCCGCAACCTGAACGGCAAAATCTACTTCGTCAACGTCCACCGCCTGCACCAAGACAAAGAAGCATGGACCGCGTTCCGCCAACAATACAAACTCGGCGGCACACCCGTCCTAGCGAAATACAGCAAAGGCAAACAAGTCAACAAACTCGATTTGGAAGAAAACGGCGGCAAAATCAGCGCCGAAGACTTGGAGAAATGGCTGGACGCAAACAGCTTGCGATAAGCTGCCCGTTTGGGATTGCACCGTTTGAGGGTTAAAGACTTTGCGGAGCGATGAAGAGAGGTCGTCTGAAAATGGGATTTTGGTTTCAGACGACCTTTTATTATATCAACAATCTTGTTCCTTCCCCCGTCCGGCGGGGGAAGGTTAGGATGGGGGGTGGCTTCGCGGCTTTAGGCAAAATCAAACTGGTGCGGCCCATAGAGCCACCCTCTCCCCAGCCCTCTCCCGCCGGACGGGAGAGGGGGCAGGCTGCACGTCGCAGTATAAATTTCTGCCCAACTACCGTCATTCCCGCGCAGGCGGGAATCCACTTTTAAATCTCAGCAACTGTTTTTCAAACATCTGTTTTTTAGAATTTCCGATGGATTCCCGCCTACGCGGGAATGACGGCGGAGGGGTGTTTAGCGTGGTCTTATTATGAGGAAAGGTCGTCTGAAACTAAGTTTTCGGTTTCAGACGACCTCGTTTATTCAATCAATGCAGATTTGGGATAACTCAAGTAGCGTGGGCTTTGCCCACGAATGAATAAAAACACGGCTATCCTTTGAATTAACATAAGGCAAATTTCGTAGGCAAAGCCCACGCTACTCGTTGCTCCAACGGCAACCTATCCCTTCCCCCGTCCGGCGGAGGAAGGTTAGGATGGGGGTGGCTTTGCGGCTTTAGGCAAAATCAAACTGGTGCAGCCCATAGAGCCACCCTTTCCCCAGCCCTCTCCCGCCGGACGGGAGAAGAGGCAAGCTACACGTCGCGGTATAAATTTCTGCCCAACTACCGTCATTCCCGCGCAGGCGGGAATCCACTTTTAAATCTCAGCAACTGATTTTCAAACATCAGTTTCTTAGGATTTCTGATGGATTCCCGCCTGCGCGGGAATGACGGCGATAGGATGTTTAACGTAGTGTGTTCATAAGAAAAGGTCGTCTGAAAACCTTGGAATCGGGTTTTCAGACGACCTTTTGTCTTGGTTTCTAAATGTTATTTCTTCAATTCCGCCAAAATCTCGTCAACGGTTTTCTTCGCGTCGCCGAAGCACATTACGCTGTTTTCGTTGAAGAACAGCGGGTTTTGTACGCCTGCGTAGCCGGTGTTCATCGAGCGTTTGAAGACGACGACTTCTTTTGCCTTCCACACTTCCAACACGGGCATGCCGGCAATCGGGCTGTTCGGGTCGGTTTGGGCGGCGGGGTTGACGGTGTCGTTCGCGCCGATAACCAGCACTACGTCGGTTTCGGGGAAGTCGTCGTTGATTTCGTCCATTTCCAACACGATGTCGTAGGGGACTTTGGCTTCGGCGAGCAGTACGTTCATGTGACCGGGCAGGCGGCCGGCGACGGGGTGGATGCCGAAGCGTACTTCTGCGCCGTTTTTACGCAAAAGCTCGGTGATTTCGGCAACGGGGTATTGTGCCTGCGCCACTGCCATGCCGTAGCCCGGGGTGATGATGACGCTGCTGGCGTTGCGCAGCATTTCGGCGACTTCGGCGGGTTTGACTTCGCGGTATTCGCCGACTTCTTGGCTGCCTGAGGCTGCGGCGGAGCCGTCGGTACCGAAGCCGCCTGCAATGACGGAGATGAAGGAGCGGTTCATGGCTTTACACATGATGTAGGACAGAATCGCGCCGCTGGAGCCGACCAGCGCGCCGGTGACGATGAGCAGGTCGTTGGAGAGCATGAAACCTGCCGCTGCGGCCGCCCAGCCGGAGTAGGAGTTCAGCATGGACACGACCACGGGCATATCTGCACCACCGATGGAGGCGACCAAGTGCCAGCCGAATGCGAGGGCGATCAGGGTCATCAGGATCAGGATGAAGCCGCTGCCGTCAACGGAGACGAACACCAGCATCAGGATAAAGGATAAAACCAATGCGGCGAGGTTGAGCTTGTGTTTGGCGGGCAGTTGCAGCGGCGCGCTGCTGATTTTGCCGTTGAGCTTGCCGAACGCGACCAGCGAGCCGGTAAAGGTTACGGCGCCGATGAAGATGCCCAAATACACTTCGACCAGATGGATGGTGTGCATGTCGGATGAGATGTCGCCCGGCTCGATATAGCTGTTGAAGCCGACCAAAACCGCCGCCAAGCCGACGAAACTGTGCAAAAGTGCAATCAGTTCGGGCATTTCGGTCATTTCTACTTTTTTGGCTTTGTAGATGCCGATGGCGGCGCCAATCAGCATGGCGATGATGATCCAGCCCAGTCCGTGAGTGTTTTCGGAAAACACGGTAACGAACAAGGCGACCGCCATCCCGGCGACGCCGGAATAACAGCCCTGCTTGGCGGTTTCCTGCTTGGACAGCCCCGCCAGCGAGAAGATGAACAGTATCGCGGCTACGATGTACGCCGCTGTAACGAGTCCTGAAGACATGGTGATTCTCCAATTATTTGTGAAAGTAACTGTGTTTTTTAATCGGGTCGTCTGAAAACTGAATTTCGGGTTTTCAGACGACCCTGATGCTTAGTATTTTTCAAAGACGACTATGACAAACTCCCTCCGCACCAGATTGCCACTTTTGCTGACCGCCCAATCGCGGCTTCGCTGTTCCCGAATGCAGCGCAACGGCAGGTTTTCCGACAGGGAGCGGATGTCGGCGGCATCATAGAGCGCGAAGCCGTGCGCGGCAAACGGCAGTTTCTCCATAAAGTCTTTTTCGCAGAAATTCAGGCATAGCCGCCCGCCGGATTTCAGCACGCGGCTCAGTTCCGAAAGCGCGCTTGGTGCGTCGTCCCAAAAATAGACGGTATTGACGGAAACGATTTTGTCGAAGCTTTCATCGGTAAAAGGCAGCGCGCCGCCGTCGTACAGCCGGTAATTCGCCAGCCCTGCTTCGAGAAACGGGGCATTGAATGCCTGCGCCTGTGCGTGCATTAACGGGGAAATTTCCAAACCTGTGTAATGCAGGTTTTCTGCCTGCGACAAAATGTAGCCGAGCAGCCCGCCGTTGCCGCAACCCGTTTCTAGGATGCGGTCTCCGTTTTGCAGTTGCACCGCTTCAAACGAACCGAGAATCTGTGTCAGGTTGCGCAGGTTCATCATCTGCCCGAACGCTGCTCCCACTTCGTCATGCGGACAGCGCAGTTGGGCGGCGGTTTGTTCGGGGGACAGGTTCATAGGGTTCTCCGACTATTGGGATGGTTGATTCAACGTCGTCTGAAAATCTGGAACTCGGGTTTTCAGACGACCTCTGTATCGGGTTTCCTATTCGCCGCCGAATTGTGCCAAAAACTCTTTTTCAGTCAGCTTGGGCGTGTCGTTTGCCAGTTCGTAATACGGGGCTTTGGCATCGATGTAAATCTGTTCTTCCAATTTGAAATCGGCGTTGTCGGCAAACAGTCCGGCGAAGACGAAATAGCTGTCTTTCGGCAGGAAATGGTAGAAAAGGTGTGTACCGCAGTTTTTGCAGAACGCGCGTTCCGCCCATTCGGATGACTGGTAGCGGGCGATGTTTGCTTCACCGTCGATTTTCGGCGGCTTGGCGGCAATCAGCGAAAACGTCGCGCCGCTGCCCCAAGTGCGGCACATTCCGCAATGGCAGGCGTGGACGTGTTTGTCGTGTTCCACTTCTAAAGATACGTCGCCGCACAGGCATTTTGCTTTCATGGTCGAAATCCTCATATTCGAAAACTGGCTTCCAGGTCGTCTGAAAACCCGCTGCATTCGTTTTAGCGAAATTCGCTACGCTTATTTTAGCGAAACTCGCTGAGCTCGTTTTCAGACGACCCCGCTGTCAGACAGCGGCTACAAACAGCCCAATGGTGCAGACAAATCCGCCCGTCCACATTGCCGAACGCAGGCTCGGTTTGTCTTTCAGATAACTGAAAATATAAGCAATGCGAAAGGCGATGAACGATATGGACAAAAGGTTGATGGTCGCTTGCGCGGCGTTGCCTGTGGCGTGTGCCACCAAAACGGCGGCGGCAAACGGGTCGAACACTTCAAAACCGTTTTGCTGCGCGGCATTGGCGCGCGCCGACAAGCCTTGCGTGCGGGCGAGGAAATCGCGCGGATTTCGGTTGTCCGACGGCTGAAAACCGCCCTGCGCTTTGGCGATGAAGGAACAAAACAGCGGCAGCAGCGATGCGATCAGGATGCACCAATAGGCTAAAGTCATGGTTTACCCTTTCCTAAACATGTTCAACATCCGACGCGTTACGAAGAAGCCGCCGAAGATGTTGACGCTGGCAATCAGGATGGCGATGAAGGCCAGCAGGGTCACGAAACCGTTGCCTTGGCTGATTTGCAGCAGCGCGCCGACGACGATGATGCCGGAAATGGCGTTGGTTACGGACATCAGCGGGGTATGCAGCGAGTGGCTGACGTTCCAGACAACGTAGTAGCCGATAACGCAGGCGAGGACGAACACGATGAAGTGGTTCAAAAATGCTGCGGGCGCGACCGCACCGACCCACAGTACCAATACGGCGGCGATGACGGCGGGCGCGAGTTTTTTCCACAGGGGAACGGGTTTCGGCTCAGGCTTGGCGGCAGGCGCGGCTTTTTCAGACGGCGTTTGCTGCGGCTGAGCGGAAACTTGAATCGGCGGAGGTGGGAAGGTGATTTCGCCGTCGCGGGTAACGGTCATGTTGCGGATAATCACATCTTCGAAGTCCAGTGTGATTTCGCCGTCTTTGTTCGGGCTTAACAGCTTGGTCAGGTTCACCAAGTTGGTGGCGTAAAGCTGGGAAGACTGTCCGGCAAGGCGGTTTGCCATGTCGGTGTAGCCGATGATTTTCACGCCGTTGTCGGTTATGAACAATTCGCCCGGCTTGGTGAGCTCGCAGTTGCCGCCCGTGGCCGCCGCCAAATCGACGATGACGGAGCCGGATTTCATGCTTTCCACCATTTCTTTGGTAATCAGTTTGGGCGCGGGTTTGCCCGGAATGGCGGCGGTAGTGATGATGATGTCCACTTCTTTCGCCTGCTCGGCAAAGAGTTTCATCTCGGCGGCGATAAATTCGTCGCTCATCACTTTGGCGTAGCCGTCGCCGCTGCCGCCCGATTCTTGCGGGAAGTCGAGTTTCAGGAACTTACCGCCCATCGATTCGATTTGTTCCGCCACTTCCAAGCGGGTATCGAACGCGCGCACCACTGCGCCGAGCGAGTTTGCTGTACCAATCGCCGCCAAACCCGCCACACCGGCACCAATCACCAAAACCTGCGCGGGCGGTACTTTGCCGGCGGCAGTGATTTGACCGGTGAAGAAACGGCCGAAGGCGTTGGCGGCTTCAATCACGGCGCGGTAGCCGCTGATGTTTGCCATCGAAGACAAAGCGTCCAAAGCCTGCGCGCGGGAAATACGGGGCACCATGTCCATCGCCAGCGCATTCACTTTCTTGGCGCGCAAGGCTTCCACCAAAGCCTCGTTTTGGCGCGGCCACAGGAAGCTGACGATGGTCTGCCCTTCTTTGAGCAGCGGCAGCTCGCCTTCGAACGGCGCGTTGACCTTATAAATCAAAGGGCAGGCCCAAACCGTCGCTTTGTCGGCAACGGTCGCGCCTGCTGTTTGGTAAGCGGCATCGTCCAAACTCGCCGCCAAACCTGCGCCGCTTTCGACAACGGTTTCAAAGCCCAGTTTGCTCAACAGGGCAACAGTGGCAGGCGTACAGGCGACGCGGGTTTCGCCGGATAATGACTCGCGTGGGATACCGATTTTCATCTCTGAATCCTTTTTTAGGTTGTCTGTATATAAATGTTAATATATTCCATATAATCCCCTTATAGCGAATTTTCAGTGGACTGGCAATAGGCAAGCCGACAATTCGGCATTTCCTTCCTGTATTGCCTTACACATACTGCCGTCTGCGTTTGAAATCATTTCCGAAAATACGGCTTGGGTGCCGTAACATTTTTCACTGTTTCACTATATAATCCGCATTTTTTGAGCCACCGCCATGCCGCACGCCCTCGTCCTCCAATTTCCCTCCGCCGAAGCCCTGCCTTCCGCCCTCCTCACCCGCCTGCCCAAGCCTGATTACACCGATGAAAAGCGTATGCGTTTTATCGTTGAAGAAGGGTTTTCTTTAAGCGGGGCAGACGCGGCGTTGCTGGACAGCCGTCAAATCGACCACGCCGTGTTGCCCGATAGGGCGTTTGGCGAACTCGGGCTGATTGTCAGCGATATGGATTCGACGCTGATTACCATTGAATGCGTCGATGAAATTGCGGCGGGCGTCGGCTTGAAAGACCGCGTGGCGGAAATTACCGAACGCTCGATGCGCGGCGAATTGGATTTCGAGCAGTCTTTGCGCAGCCGCGTCGCCCTGTTGGCGGGATTGGACGAGCGGGTTTTGGCGGAGGTTTATGAAAACGTTTTGCGGCTCTCGCCCGGTGCGGAATTTTTATTGGACGAATGCAAGGCACACGGCGTGAAATTCATGCTAGTGTCAGGCGGATTCACGTTTTTCACCGAAAGGCTGCAACAACGCCTCGGCTTCGAATACCAACACGCCAATGTTTTGGAAATTGAAAACGGCAAGCTGACGGGTCGTCTGAAAGGCAGAATCATCGACGCGCAGGCAAAAGCCGATTTATTGCGCGAATACCGCGACCGCCTCGGATTGCAGCCGCATCAGGTGTTGGCGATGGGCGACGGGGCGAACGATATTCCTATGCTCAAAGAAGCCGGCGTAGGCGTGGCTTACCGCGCCAAACCGAAAGCGCAGGCAGTCGCCGATGCCTGCATCAACTTCGGCGGATTGGAACGTGTCAGGGGGTGGTTTAAATAAACTGCCTGTATCGTTTGTCAGGGGTTTCCCTGTAAAGCAAAGGTCGTCTGAAAATTTTTTAGACGACCTTTTTGCTGTTTGAAATATCGTAATGACTGTAAACGGAATGCCAAAGGACACGCCGTCTCAGCATGCTAAAACAGGTTTGCATCCCGCTCCCGAACACCACCCTCTTTATCCCTGTAACAGCCTTATCCCTTCTTCCTGCCAAACGGAAAAATAGGCAATTAATCAACACGGTTATTACTATTATTCAAATAATTTAATTATGCCTCGAAAATATTGACTTAAATTAAATAAAACCGTTTTCTTACTCACAAACTGCCTGATATTCTTTATACTACCAAAGTAGTAATTAACTACGCACAATGAACTAAACCAATAAAAGGAGCTCTAAGAATGAAACACCAGCTACTCCTTCTGCCGATTGCCTTAGCCGTATCCCAGGCTTGGGCGGACACAGACCCTGTTCCCGAAGAAACTGTTATCCTTTCCCCCGTTACCGTCACCGGCACACAACAACAAAAAGCCAATAGCGTTACTTTCAACCCCAAAGCTGCTTTGCAACCCCTCCCTGCCGGAGACGGTGCGGACCTTTTACAATCCGTGCCAAACATGAGCATCATCCGCAAAGGCGGAAGCTCGGGCGATCCATTGTTCCGCGGTTTGGGCGGTTCGCGCCTGTCGATTAACGCAGACGATCAGTTTATTTACGGCGGCTGCAGCATGCGTATGGACCCACCGACTGCCTACATCCATCCGAATTCTTTCGACAAAGTCATCGTCACCAAAGGCCCGCAAACCGTAACCCAAGGCATGGGTTTGGTCAGCGGCTCGGTGCAATTCATCCGCAAAGACCCTGATTTCAGCGAAAAACCCTACAACATCAACGCCTCCCTGACCGCAGGCAGCAACGACCGCCGCGACGGTTCGCTTGAAGCCGAATTCGGCGGCAAATACGGCTACGTCCGCAGCAATATTTCCCATAACGAAGCCGGCGACTACAAAGACGGCTCCGGCAAACGCGTCCACTCCCATTTCAAACGCGACAGCCAAATGCTGCAACTGGGCATCACCCCGACCGAAAACACCACCATCGCCGGCACATACGAACGCAGCAGGGCCAAGGTCGCCTACGCCGACCGCATGATGGACGGCAGCAAATTCGACCGCGACGCATGGAACGTCCGCTTTACCCAGCGCAACCTCACCCCTTGGTTCAGCGAACTCGAATTGCGCTACGGTGAAAGCGAAATCGACCACGTTATGGACACATACAGCCTGCGCACTATCCGTAATCCCGCAGGCAAACAGATTAAAAACGCCAACAACCCCAAACGCAACACCGACACAGGTCGTCTGAAAGCCACCTTCGATTGGGATAATCTCAACCTGCAAACCGGCGTAGATTATATGGACGACGTACACGTCGCCCGTATGGAACGCGGCGGCGACGGTTACCGCCACAAGCCCTACATGCCCAATCAAAGTTTCAAACAATGGGGCGTTTTCACCGAAGCCGCTTGGCAGCAAACCGACAAACAACGTTGGGTAGCAGGCTTGCGCCACGACCGTGTCAAAGCGCATTACGATTCCGCAGACGTAACCGATCCCGTTTTGAAACATCAGAAATTCAACTTGAATTCCGGTTTCTTACGTTGGGAACGTGATACGGATAATGGCTTGAAATACTACGCCGGATTCGGTATCGCCGAACGCTCGCCCGACTACTGGGAACGTCTGCGCGCCAAAAAGAAAATCATCCATCCCGAACAAAACCGCCAAATCGATGCGGGCATCATCTGGAAACGTCCTAACCTCCATGCCTCCGTATCCGTATTCGGCAGCGATGTCAAAAACTTCATCATACTCGAACGCCAAGGCACGGATTTAGGCGTACGCAACGTTAAAGCCTCGCGTTTCGGCGGCGAAGCCGAAGTCAAATGGACGTTTGCACCTAATTGGGAAATCGGCAGCAGCCTCGCCTACACCCACGGCAAAAACCGTACCGACGG
>QWCT01001630.1_pt1 | contig 10975 bp, 10 predicted proteins | sample 1972681 | NCBI WGS metagenome assembly QWCT01 (sample SAMN09866701, study PRJNA288562) | Human oral metagenome isolate pre3_saliva, whole genome shotgun sequencing... | isolation source: mouth | host: Homo sapiens | place: USA: California | reverse complement strand
GGCCTGGCAAGACAGGAAAATATGTATTTGGGAGGGCGTGCCGTTTTAGAGTGCGGAGATGATACCGCGACAGAGGTAGATGCGGAAGTTTCCCGTATTTTAAAGGAATGTTACGAGGAAGCGAAGAAGATTTTAGAAGAGAATCGCTTTGCAATGGATGAGATAGCCAAGTTCCTGATTGAAAAGGAAACGATTACCGGTAAGGAATTTATGGAGATTCTTTCCGATGTGAGAGGGGAGAAGACAGCTTCTTCAAAGGAAGAAGGAAAGGAACTTCCGGAAAATCGTGAGACGGAAGGAGTGGAAGGGCAGACGTCCGGAGAGGATATTTCCTCTATATAATAAGAAAAAGGTCCGGTAGAAGAGCTCTATCAGACCTTTTAACATTCTAAGGGAGTGTTGCCTACGAAGCTTGCCGTATTTTGTTTTAAACGAGTGTTGCCTGCGAAGCCTATTGTATTGCAAGGAGAACTATTCCTTAAGTACGGCATACGACTGCTTTTTTAGAGCAGGCATTCCACAATATCGGATACACCGCAGGAGAAAAGCATGCAGATTTGTCTTAAGCTTTCCGTAGAGACCGGCTGATTCTTCCTTAGTCGATTAAGAAGACCGGCTGAAAGCTTTCGTTCATGGATAAGGCGATATTGGCTTACTCTTTTCTTCTTCATCAGTTGCCAAAAGGGGGCATAACTAATCATATAACCTGCCTCTCTACTTTGGACAACAAGGAAACTTCTACTTCAAATTCAGAGTAACACGGACGATTTTTATTTTCGAAGGAAGGATGGAAATGTTAATTCTCCTAACATTGTGTGGGATTTTAATACCGGTATATATCTATTCCCGCTGGGAAAGAAATCAGCTGAAAACGGAGTATTACAGGATATATTCCCGGAAAATCAAAAAGAAATGTCGTTTTGTTTTCTTAAGTGATTTACACGAGAAGGAGTTCGGAGAGGGAAATGCGCTTCTTCTTCAGCGAATTCAAGAACTGAAGCCGGATTTTATTCTCATTGGCGGTGACTTTCCCATCAGCCATTCTTCGGAAGATACGGATATCCGGGATGAGGCGGAGAAGGGGATTTCTTTACTGGATAGTCTGAAAAGAAAGTATAAAGTCTATTATTCTTTTGGAAATCATGAGGAAAAGCTTCTTTCCAAGAAGGAGGAAAAGGGGCAGGTTTCGGCTTTTAAGAAGGCGTTAGAGGGAGTCGAGCTTGTGGACGGAAGAGGAATCTTCTTATCGGAAGGCCTCTTTCTTGCCGGTTTTCCTCTGGATATTTCGTATTATCAGCCTCTATTTTTTAAGGAGAAAAAGCCCTTAGAGGATGCCGTAAAGGAGAAGTGGAGGAAAGCGTTTTCGGAAGAGGAAACGAATACGAGTGGAGAGAAGATAGAGGAAGAGAAGATAGAGGGAGAGGAAGAAGAGAGTTTAGCGGGAGAGAAGCGTGCGGATTCCTCCGCTTTTCGAATCGTTCTTTTGCACAGTCCTTTTTATAAGGAAGAGGCTTTGTCTTTGGGAGAGGATCTTCTTTTATGCGGACATTTTCATGGAGGTGCAATAGGGATTCCTTTTTTTGCTTTGATGACACCGCAGTATCGTTTTTTTGTAAGAGAGCCGAGAGGCCTCTTTAAAAAGGGAAAGCAGTATTATTTCATCAGCAGGGGACTCGGAACCCATACGATTAATCTGAGGCTTAACAATTTCCCGGAGCTTTCCTGCTTTGACTTGTGCCCGGAGGAAGAGTAAAATCAAGCAGATAAGTGTCCGGAGGAAGAGTAAATGCGGAAGAATCAGTACTCGCGGGAAGGGAAAAAGCACTTGTCTAAGTGCTATGAGGAGAGAAAATGCTTACGGAGAGGGATAAAATTATTTCTTATAAATTGGATGCGTTTGAGGGACCTTTGGATCTCCTTCTGCATTTGATTGAAAAAAATAAAATCAATATTTATGATATCCCTATTGCGGAAATTACGGAGCAGTACTTGGAATATGTCAATCACTTGGAGGAAGAGGATCTGGAGATTGTTTCCGATTTTCTGATTATGGCGGTTACGCTTCTTGAAATGAAGGCCAAGATGCTTCTTCCGAAAGAGGAAGGGGAAGAGGAGGAGGTCGATCCAAGAGAAGAGCTTGTTGAAAGACTTTTGGAATATAAAAAGTATAAGAAAATGAGCAAGCTTCTCAGTAAAAAAGAGGAATCCGCACCGCTCAGTATCCGGAAAGAAGCCAGTGTTCCGGAGGAGGTGGAACGGTACAGTCCGCCTCTCGACCTTAGCGCTCTCCTTAGAGGAATTGATTTACTTCGTCTTCGGGAAACAATGAAGGAAATTCTTCGAAGGAAGGAGGATCGAAAAGATACGCTTCGTTCCAATTTTGGAAAGATTAAGAGAGAAAAAATCAGCTTAGAGGGAAAAATCAGGGATGTCCTTGCCTATGCAAGAAAGCATGGCCGTTTTTCTTTCCGACAGATGCTGAAGAATGCTAAAGGAAGAAGTGAAACTGTGGTCAGTTTTCTTGCTATTTTAGAATTAATGAAAATGGGAAAGATTTGCCTCACCCAGGAAAAGGCTTTTTCCGACTTGGATATAGAGGTGCTTTCCGAGAAAGACGGGAAAGAGAACGAAGGTTTGGATTTGACGGATATAGAAGAGTTTGATTAGATTTATTTTACCCTGATGGGGAGAAGATGGAGGGCTGATTTTGGAGGATTTAGGACAGATTTCTTTGCCGATTGATCTTGAAAAAGAAATTTTGGAAGAGGATAAGATTCGACTTAAAGAAGAGGAAAATATGGTAGAGGCTCTGCTCTTTTCTCTCGGGCGTTCCGTTTCCGTGGAGGAAATTGCCGTATGCCTGAATATGGGAAAGGACGGAGCAATCCTTGCCGCGGAGCGTTTACGGGAAAGGTATGAGGAGAGGCAGGAGGGACTAATCATTAAGAAGCTCGAAGATCGTTATCAGATGATGAGTCACCCTAAGACTTATGAAGGCCTGATTCGAGTTGTGAAAAGCCCGAGGAAGCCTGCCCTTTCCGATGTAGCTTTGGAAACTTTATCCATTATCGCCTATTGTCAGCCGATTACGAAGGTGGAAATTGAGAGGATTCGCGGAGTGAAGTCGGATCACGCCGTGAATCGACTGGTGGAATTCGGTCTGATAGAAGAGGTAGGGAGACTGGATGCGCCCGGAAGACCGATGCTTTTTGCCACAACGGAGGAATTCTTAAACCGTTTCGGCGTGGATTCTCTGAAAGACCTGCCCAAACTTCCGGAAGGTGCGGAAAAGCTTCTTAAGGAAGAGGTAGCAGAGGAGCTGAAGGACGGCTTCGGCTTGGAGGCGGAAGAGGAAGAAACGGACGCGGAAGAAAACAGCATGGATGCGGAAGAGGAGACGGAGAGGGCGAATCCGGAAGAGGAAGAAACGGACGCGGAAGAAAACAGCATGGATGCGGAAGAAGAGATTGTGGGAGTGGAGCCGGAATCGGAAGATAGAGAAGCTGAGGAGGAAGCGAATGCAGAAAGCCCGGAAACTTAGGCAACTTCGTTTCCGAGGATGAGGAGAGCGATAGGTTCGTCGAGGCCTATCTGGAGGAGCCGGAAGATTCGCTCGAAGAGCCGGAGTACGAGGCGGAGGCACCTTTGGACGAAGAGCCGAAAGCACCGCCCGAGGAGTCGGAGGATTCGCCCGAAGACCCGGAGTACGAGGCGGAGACACCTCTGGATGAGGAGCCGGAAGAGCCGCCTGAGGAGCCGGAAGCACCGCCCGAGGAGTGGGAAGACGATACGGAGGCGTCTCTCGATGGAGACGAAAGCGCCATCGACCTTATCTATACTCGAAAAAGAAGTTGCCGAACAGAGGGGTACAGGGAAGAAGTCGGAAGACAGAGAAATGCCTGGAAGAAGAGGAAATGGAAATGGAAGAAAAGATAAAGATTAAGTATCATGTGGAAGGACTGGAAAAGCTTCGCTATATTGACGGAAAAAGCGATTGGATAGATTTAAGGGTTGCGGAAGAAGTAAAAATGAAAGCCGGAGAATTTCGTCTTATCAGTATGGGAATCTCCGTGGAATTGCCTAAGGGCTATGAGATGTGGATTTTACCGAGGAGTTCCGCTTTTAAGAATTTCGGAATCATCCAAACGAATGCTATGGGAGTTGTGGATGAGTCTTTTTGCGGGGATGAGGATATCATCCATATGCCAATCCTTGCCATGCGGGATACGGAAATTCATGTCAATGATCGCATCGGACAATTCCGTATCATGCCGCATCAGCCTGTAGTACAGTTTGTGGAAGTCGAGCATCTCGGAAACAGTAACCGGGGAGGATTCGGAACTACAGGAAAGGCCTAAGATATGAAGAAAAAATCACTTGTCCTTCTGCTACTCATGCTCTGTTTAAGTTCCTGTAAAAGTGAGGTAAAAGAGTATCGTATGGAGGGAATCAGCGCTTTAGAAAAGGGAGATGCGAAAAAAGCTCTCGAGGACTTCAATCTCGCATTGGAAAAAAGTAAGGGCAGGGTCGGCAGCCTGCAATTTGATATTCTTTCTTACAAGGCGGAGGCGGAGATTCATCTTGGAAAACTTTCGGAAGCGGAAGAGGATTTACAAAATGTAGAAACCCTTTCCGGGAAAAACTATCAGAAGTTGAAAGACAGGATTGCGGCAAAAAAGCTTGTTTATTCCGCAGGAGAAGCCTTGAATCAAAATGATTTGGAAAAAGCAAGGAACTGTCTTGATGAGGCAAAAGAAAAAGGTCTTTCGGCAGATAGAGATATGGAGTATAATGAGGCGGTTTATTTGGAAAAAACGGGAGAATGGCAGAAGGCCTATGATGCGTTTACGCAGTATTTGAATCGATATCCGGAGGATGAAAACGCCTCCCGAGAATTGCAGTTTTTGGAAAATCGCGTAAAAGCACTGGAAGGAAATCCCGCTCTTTCCGAACAAAACGGGGAATAAAACGTAAGAAAAAAAGAAGTAAGGAAAAAGAACTAAGGAATAAGAAATGAGAAGTAAGAACAAGAGGAGGCCTTTTATGGCAAGATACGAGGATTTGTCGGTAGAAGAACTGGAAAGTTTACGGAAGGAATTAAGAACAAGCTACAGAGAGTACCAGAATATGGATTTAAATCTGGATATGAGTAGAGGAAAGCCGAGCAGGGATCAGCTTGACTTAAGTAACGGCATGATGGATGCGTTGAACAGTGAAGCCGATATGTACTCTTCTGACGGCTTTGATGTACGAAATTACGGTGTTTTAGGCGGAATTGCGGAGGCAAAGGAGCTGCTTTCCGATATGATGGAAAACAATCCGGATAATATCATTATCTTCGGCAATTCTTCTTTAAACGTGATGTATGATTCCATTTCCCGTTCCTATTCGCACGGTGTTATGGGAAATACGCCTTGGTGCAAGCTTGATAAAATTAAATGGCTTTGCCCGGTTCCGGGGTATGACCGTCATTTTGCCATTACCGAATATTTCGGAATAGAGATGATTAATGTTCCGATGACGGAAAAGGGGCCGGATATGGACATCGTGGAGAAACTTGTGGCCTCCGATGAGAGTATAAAGGGAATATGGTGCGTACCGAAGTACAGTAATCCGCAAGGCTATAGCTATTCCGATGAAACGGTACGCCGTTTTGCGAGACTGAAGCCCGCAGCGAAGGATTTCCGTATTTACTGGGACAATGCGTACGGTATGCATCATCTCTATGACCATGATCAGGATTACTTGATTGAGATTTTAGCGGAATGTAAGAGAGCGGGAAATCCCGATCTTGTCTATAAGTTTGCCTCTACTTCGAAGATTTCCTTTCCGGGTTCGGGAATTGCTTCCATGGCGACCAGTTTAAATAATCTGGAAGACATTAAGAAACAGATGCAGTACCAGACAATCGGTCACGATAAGGTAAATCAGCTTCGTCATGTTCGATTCTTCCATGACATTCACGGCATGGTAAAGCATATGATGAAGCATGCCGATATCATCAGGCCGAAATTCGAGATGGTAGAGACGGTTTTTGAGAAGAACCTTGGTGAACTTGGAATCGGTTCTTGGACGAAGCCAAAGGGAGGATATTTTATCAGCTTTGAGACAATGCCGGGATGTGCGAAGACGGTTGTGGATAAATGTAAAAAGGCAGGTGTGAAGCTGACTCCGGCAGGAGCGACCTTCCCCTACGGAAAGGATCCGGAAGACAGCAATATCCGTATTGCGCCGACTTATCCGCCATTGGAGGATCTCCGCATTGCGGCAGAGCTTTTCTGCCTTGTGGTAAAGCTTGTGAGTGTGGAAAAGCTTTTACAGACCAAAACGGCCGGACAGGAATCCTGCACGCTCTGCTAGCTGAGAGGTATCCTTGTTCTTCCTATTGTAAGAGCTCTTATGATATCCTTTTATCCGTCCTCTTGTAAGAGCTCCGAAAGAAGATAGGAATAGAGCTTCCCGCTTTTTTCTTTCCAAGCTTTACATACGGATTTGGCACTTTCCTCGTCCGGAACAGTCAGCTTGATTTCGCAAAGAATACTTCGGCTTTCTCTTAATTCGACTTGTACAAGGTATTCCTCGTCTTCCTGTTTTTGGTAGTCGGTATGGATTGCGGCCTCATTTTGTAAACGGAACTTATTTTTTTCGAGAAATTGTTCCATGTCTTCTTTGGCGAGTCTCGGGATTTCCTCTTCAAAGAATTTCAGTGTTTGCTTTCCTTCTTCCGTTATCTCGTAACGAGTGGTGCTTTGGCTTTCTTTTTTTTCAATCAAAGAAGCTTCCGTAAGGTCGGAGATGCATTCTTGCAGGGTAAAATAGGTGGTATATTCATTATCCAGAAAGAAACCGCTTAGTTGTGTGTTTGTCAGAGGATAATTTACGGAATAAAGTAGATAGAGAATCATTAATTTGTATTGTGTTAAGGCTTCTGTTGTCATGTTTTTTCCTTTGTAAAAACTTTACGTTTCTTTCTTAAGAAAGGCAATTCCTGCTGCCGGGGCAGCGTATTTTCAAAATCATCGAGTAAACAGTGTAGCAGATTTCCCCTTAAATAAGCAAGAGTGTTAAGAGGAAGAATAGGTGCATAGAGGGGTCACTGTAGCAGGTTTCCTCTTACATAAGCAAGAGTGTTAAGATAGGGAATGTATGCATAGAGAAGGGAAGCCGAGAAAGAGAAGTAGAGACGGGGAATAGAGAAGTAGAGCAAGAAAAGTAGAGAAGAGGAATAGAGAAGAGGGGTATGGAAAATTCTATCTTTTTAGAAAAGCCTTCCTGTGCTAGAATAGAGCCCTATGGAGTGTTTGCGATGAAAGAGAAAATCAACAAATTAGCAAGAGGAATAGTGGATCAGGAGAAGCCCTCCACCCATTTTTCCCTCGATTTTATTGAGGGGAAAATTCCTCTTTCGGAAAGTAAAAATTTTGAAGTTTTTATACAGTCTCTTAACGGGATTCCTATGCGAGGTCTGGTCTATTGCAAGGAGGCTTTTGTTACTTTGCATAAAAATGCTTTCGGCGGTGTTCGAACCAAGGTCGGCTTTACGGTGAATACGGAAGGCATGGAGGAAGAAAAGGAGCTTTTCGGAGAACTGAATTTTGTCTATTTAGGGGGAGAAAAGCAGATTCCCTATCATTTTGTTTTGGAAAAATCTCCTTCTGCAGCGCAAATCGCCTCTCTTAAGGACTTTTCCGCGCTAAGGAAGCTGTACGAAACGGATAAAAAGGCGGCAGTCCGTCTTTTTGATTATCGGGATTTTTACTCTGCGCCCCTGATGAAGAAGAAGGAAGCGGAGAAGCTTTATGAGATGCTGAAACCCTGTGGAAACAGAGCAGTGGCTTTGGAAGAGTTTCTGGCCTATTTTTCGGAAAGACCGAGGAACGGACTCGCTCGGCAAAGCCTCGCTTTTTCTCCGGAGAAGAAAGAGGAAGAACAGCTGGATTTTCCAAGCGGGATGAGCCTTGAGGAGAAAATCAAACAGTGTATTCGAAGAGGAGAACGGGGAGAAGAAGCCTTTTCCCTGTATAAAAAAGGAGTGGAGGAAAATCTTAAGCTGACGAAGCTCTATGAAAATCTTCTTTATTCCATGAAGAAGGGATATAAGGAGGAGCTTCCGAGAGCGGTTTATCTCTATTTTTCCTATGAGTATCGGGTAGAGGAGGGGCTTCGTTCCGCTCTTTATTACAACATTCTGCAAAATTTTCAGGAAAATTCGGATATCTATCTTCGTTTTGCAAGACAAATCAAGGATTACACCGTAGAGTCGTTTCTCATGGGGAAGATGGATGAAGAGCTGGCCTTTTTGTATAAAAAGTTGATTTTTCCCGATATGGTGGATGAGAGAATGGCGGAGATTTTACCGAGGATTCTTCGTTCCTATAAGATTGTCGTGGAGGACAAAGAGATTGAAAAACTGGTGCTTTCTCACCCGGCTTTAAAGGGAGAAGAAGTCTATACGCTGACGGAAGGAGAAGCCTATCTTCCCATGCCGTACCGGGATATGATTCTTCTTTTTCAGGATGCTATGGGGAATCGCTACACGCGTGTGAGTTATCGGAAAACCAAAGTCTTTGAAGGATCCGAACTGGCAAAAAAACGGGAAGACTTTTCCGATTCCGATCCGCGCCTTCTTTTAGAAAGAGCGGTAAGGATAGAAGAGGAAGGAATCAGGTCGGAAGAGGAACTGGAACTGATGGAAAAGGTATTCCGCACGCCTTTCTTCTCGACCGCTTTTCGAATGGAGGTTCTTAAGTGCATTCTTAGCTATCACAGAAGAGAAAAGAACAGTACTTTCCATGAAGAGAATCTACAGTTCCTGTATCAGATTCCCGTAAAGGCGATGAACCGGGAGGAAAAGGAAGATTATCTTGCGGCACTTCTTCTTCGCGGAAAGATGGATTTGGCTTTATCCTTTTATAAAGAGAATCCTTACTTAAGAATAGATAAGGAGCTTCTTTCCGACTTTGCATACGCTGCGTATTCCCTTGGAGAGGAGAACATCGCGCTTTCTCTTTCCTATGCCGCTTTTCGGGAGCATGCTGCACGTGACAAAGCTTTAGAGCTTCTTTTAGAAAAATGGAACGGCAGCAGCGCGGAAATGTACTCTATCTTAAAGAGGGGAGAGAAGAGGAGAGAGGAGAAAGGCGAAATCAACGCTTCTCATCTTTTGAATATGGCGGAACGTCTGCTTGCGCAGTGTCTTTTTACGGAAAAGAGAAGAGAAACGGAAGAGGCATTTTCTTTGTACAGAAAATTCTCCGGAAATGAAACAACGCTGGTTAAGGCCTTTCTTACGGCGTATGCGAGCTCCATTTTCCTGTATCAGAAAAAAGAGAATGCGGAGTTTACGAAACTGCTTTATGAGGTAGTAAGAGGGGAGGGCTATAAGGAGAGGGTTCCGCTTATTTTACTTCTTGCTTTAAGCTATTCTTTTTCGAAGAGAGAGAGTTTGACGGAAGACGAAACGGAGCTTTTAAAAAGTATTTTACCCTTCCTTTTGGAGAAAAATTATATTTTTGCCTACACCGTGCATTTGGCGAAGTTTGTTCCGCTTCCCAAGGAAATCCTTGAAAAAACGGTAGTGGAATACCACGGGAAGGCGGAGGAAAGACCGTACTTTTCCGTACGAATGCAAGGAGAAAAGGATTTTCACAGGGAAGAATTGCAGCACAGTTATCACGGCATTTATACGGCGTCATTCCTGCTCTTCCCCGGGGAGAGCATGGAGTATCGTTTCACTTTAGGGAAAGAGGAAAAGCTTCTTTACGAGTCCGTGCTTAGAAAGGACGGCAGTTTGGAGACGGAGGGAGAGGATTCCTACACCGCTCTTTGCAGAATGTCCAAACTTCTTATGGACAAAGATATAGAGAAACTCCGTCCGCTGATGGAGGATTACGAGGAAAAAGAGCTGGCTCTCAGTCGAGTGTTGGAGGATTAGGCCGCTTGGCCTTGGGAAAGAGGTAGGATTGAAGAGAATTGGAATTGCATTAACGGATGAATATACGGATATTTCCTTGCAAAAAGAGGAATTTACTTACCGTTTTCCCACACTTCTCGGTCGGGAGAGAAGGGAAAAACGTTTTTATATCGGAGAGGAAGCCTATAAGAAAAATCTGGACGGAGGGGTGATTCTGGTGGACAGGTTGCTCTCTCTTTTCAAGAAGAAGGGGACGGCCACTTTAGCGGAAGAATGTTACTCTTCTGAAGAGCTTCTGGGGATTTTTCTGGAAAATCTGCTTATGGAAGGCATGAAGAGGGTGGAAGGAAGAGAAATATCGGATAGTGAAGAAAGAGATACGGACGAGGGTAGAGGGAAAGCAGGGGAAAAGGACACGCTCGTTCTTACGGTAAGAGATGCGGAACCGGAGTTTATGCACTCCCTTTATATGCTCTTAAAAGAACGGTTTTCTTCCCGATATGAGATTAAGCTCATCAGTCATGCGGAGAGCTTCGCCCATTACATTTTAAGGCAGGATAAGAAGTTTTATCATCGTCTGGTGGGAATGCTCGAGTTTTCTTCTCAGGTTCTTTATTACTATGAAATGCAGGTTTCCAAAGGAAACCGGAATTATGCCGTTTCTGCAGGGGAAGCTCAACCGGATGCCTTGTCCTCCGGGATTCTGGAGGATCCGAGGGGAAGAAAGATGACGGATCAGGTGCTTTCGAGTCTTACGGACCGTATCACGAAAGGAAAGGTATACAGTGCTTTCTTTCTGGCGGGAAAGGGCTTTGAAAATACGGAGATATTTCCGGAGTTTATGAAGAAGATTCTTCGGGGAAGACGAGTCTGTGTGGAATCTTTTCTTTTCGCAATCGGGGCAATGGAGTACGGAAAACTTCTTTCCCGAGGAGAGGAAGAGGAGTATCTGCTTCTTTGTGACACAAGACTGAAGCATGACTTAAGCATTCGAGTCATGCAGAAGGAGAGGGAATACCCGTTTTATCTTGCTAAGGCCGGAGATTCCTGGCTGAAGGAGGA
>QWCT01001629.1_pt1 | contig 10977 bp, 8 predicted proteins | sample 1972681 | NCBI WGS metagenome assembly QWCT01 (sample SAMN09866701, study PRJNA288562) | Human oral metagenome isolate pre3_saliva, whole genome shotgun sequencing... | isolation source: mouth | host: Homo sapiens | place: USA: California | reverse complement strand
CAGACTCTTTTCAAAAAAGGGTCTGTTTTTGGGTCTGTTAATTTCAAAAAGGTATGGGAAAGAATAGAAAGTATAAAAATAAAAAACGTTGAATTATCAACGTTTTAAGAAGTTTTAATAAGTTTCAAAAAGTATATATGGAGCCGGTGGGAGTTTCTAAAACTCAATTATATAGCTGTTTTTAGATTTTAGGGTCTGTTTTAGGTACTGACTTCTAAAACTCCACAAGTTCAATGCTCACATTGTTAGTTTAGCATAGCTTCCAAGAAAGTTCAAGTTTTATTTTTCATCTTAGACACAAAAGGAAGTCATTTAATAGGAAAAGATTTTTTGATAGTTGTTTGAGGTTATAACGGACAATCTTTGAAATGTCTGTTATAACAGAAAAAAACCCTCCATTTCGGAGGGTGAAAACTATGCTTTATTTTCTAGCGCTTGAACTCGTGAAACGATAGCTGCAAGCTCTTCTTTTGAAGCGAAAATATTTTCTGCTTGGTGTCCAGTGATAAATGAATCACCACCATTTTTTAGTTTCTCATCTATCAGGGCATCAATTCCAAGTTCTAGATGTTTTTCCTTGATGTTGGTTGTCATCTGAGATTGAAGGACGCTATAAGTCACAAATGTTTGATACGATTGATCTGATGTCAAATAATTAGTTAGGTCAACCGTCCCTGAATGCGTTTGTGGTCTGTTTTCTAGTGCTTCAATTCTCTTGATAATTTGGCTGTCGTTGGTTGGTTGAATTTGATGTGTGGCCATGTAAGTGGCTATTTCTTCCTGTATGTTAACTTTCTCAATTTCAACAATGTTGCTTATTTGATAATTTTCAATAGATTGAATTATATCAATTTTAGCGCTCTTGTCACTTGGGAAGATGAAGCCATCACATTCAACCTCAACTTGATAGATGCCTGCTGGTAGAATTTTTTCAAGTTTGAACTGAATTTTAGAACTTTCTACAACAGCTTCAATTGTCTTCTTTCCTTTGGCATTTGCTATTTTGATCTTAGCGTTTTTACCATCCAGAGAGCTGAATTTGTTTCCATCGTAGTCTAATAATTCATATTCAAAGATAGATGAGGAGTCACCTTGCTTGATAACTTCCCCACCTTTTGTCTGCTTCAGATTAGTTGAATTTTTTCCGCTCATCTAAATCCTCTATTCTACAAATCACAAAGATCTATTTAAAAGATCCAAAGTCTGTGATACGTTGCCCGTTTTCGGATTTCCCCACTGCCACATATCTGCGATTTCCAGAACCGCCAATGTAAGAGATCCAAATGTAGCCATCATTGTCAATCCATCCATCATAGTTGATTTCTTGACCTGCACTGTATACAGCTACAATCTCAGCTCCAAGACCTGCTTCAACTCGTACATTTAGAGCAGACACCTCAACAGTGAATGTCCCTGTTTCTGGATGGAATCCATTTGATTCAATTGTCAATGGTTCTGATGGTTCTGGCTGTTCGAATGCCACAGATGTGTCATCAGTTGGGAAATAGAACCATCCAACAATTCCGTCAAAGTTGCGTGTGTTGTATCGTGCAGGACCTCCAACATAGAGGGAATCAGCATTCCCATCAATGTTCTGTTCAATGGTTTTCATGGTGACTCCATCGCTGTCCTCAATTACAATTCCTGTGTGACCATAAGGATGGCCATACAGGTAAGTTGTATCCATGACAAAGATGGCTCCTGCTCGTGGGTTGACTCCTACTGCATCATATACTACTTCATACCCTAACCCAGCGGCTGAATTAAGTAGGTCAATAGCATTGCCCCAGAGAGCTTTCCCAAAGAAGTTGATAGAAATTGAATTTGGTAGGTCCACACATTGGGTTCCGTATGCACCATCTGCATCAGCTCCCACACCTTGATTTGCCAAAGATTCTGCATAATTTAGAATGTCATTTAGTGTTGCCATTTTAGAACCTCATTTCTTCCATTGTTCATTTGCTTTTTTCACAGCCGCTTCAATGAATGTGTTTAGTTGGTCATTGGTTAAATTGATGTTATATGCTTCTAGTCCTTCAATCAAGCTAGTTTTAGCATGCTCCATCTTATCCTTTCCGTGAATGTCCAATGTTCCTGCAACTTGTTCAGTGGCATTCACAGCGTTATTTGCAAGGATTTCAGCCACTTCAAGAGCTTTCTTTCCTCCACGAGTGAGAAGGTATTTCTTGACTGCTTGAACAACAATTCCAACCAAAATTACAAGAATACTCATTGCGCTACTTGTTACAATATCAGTGATTTGATTCATTTTTCTTTTCTCCTTTTTTGATTAGTTTACTAGGCTCTTCCAAGCCATCTTTTAACTGAAATTTCTCATGATCAATATTTTGTTTCACAAGGCGATCTAGGCCAGGAATTTCAACTCCCAGAGCTGAAAGGCTGGCAAGGATGCTGGAACCGTATGCTGCCATCATTGCAACAATGAAGGTATCAACTACGGGTCCAAGATTCATGTATAGAGCGAATGGATAGCCAATGGCTGTGATTAAAATCATAGCTGTGTGACTTACTAGCCCTTTTCTCCATTTTCTACTTGAGAACTCATGATAGGCCCATGCTCTAGCTACACCTAAAACGATATCTAGAGCCACAATGGCCATCAAGAGAAATACAATCATGTGTTCATCAATTCCGTGATCATAAAAGTCACGGACTACTTCAATAATTCCAAAAATTCCATCTGGTTCTTGATACATCAATAACACTCCCTTCAATTAGGATTCAGGCTGTGCTACTGGTTGAGTTTCAAGATCTCCTGATGGCTTGTTTTGCTTATCTTCTTTGGGAACTTCCCAATTGTAGATTGCCAGTTTCCCATTTTGAAGAAGTGGGCCTTTCAAGTCTTTGATGGATTCGCCATTGTAGGTGAAATCATAGTTGACTTGAACAAGAACACGTTTCCCTTCACTGAATTTTTCAGTGTGATCTGGATCAATCAAAGTGAAGATGTCATGTTGTTTGTAGGTTTTACCTACTTGAGCAGCTTCCACAAGTTCAAGCGCTCGCTTGTAAAGAGTTGGATCAAGTGGGTTTTCTTGATTGGTCACGGCTACAAGGACAGACCAGTCAGCAAGTGCTTTGTTATTTTGAATTAGGACATCTTTCTTTTCGTTTTCCAGAGTGAGTTCTTGAATCTTCAGGATGGCATTCTTATTGGCATCAACAGACTTGTCAAGCTCTTTCTTGAGTGCCACGATAGCGCCAGAAGGGTCTAGCTCCATCCGTACTAGGTTTAGAACAGCTTCCACAAGGGCTGATTCTTCATCTGCCATGCGGTTGTTTGGAAGGGATTCTTCAAATACACGGTATGGATAATCTTGTTTGATGGAAACCTTTGTGGCATTAGCCACAGGATCATAAGCTTTGAACTGTACTTTATAATTCATTAAGCATTTACCTCATTCTTATTTTTAACTTCTTCAAATAAGTCCTTCAAATCTTTGTCAGATTCAAGGACAGAGCGATAGATTTCCAGCTCATTGATGAGCTGTTGTTTTTCCTGCTGTGATTCAGTCAATCGTGCTTTGAACTCAGCTTCATTGATTGATTTACTAGCTAATTGATTAGCTAGATCTGTGATGATTGATACATAAGTGTTTTCTTTCATTGTTTTACCTTTCTAGATACCGTAGTTCTTGAGTGTCTGCAATTCGTTTCTTAAAGCGTTCACAAGCGACTCATTCAAAGTGTGATTATGTCTATTTGCTCCTGTTCCTGAATGTGCTGTTGTATAATTGACATTTGCGAAGTGTTGCCAGCAATTTACTAATGTTCTAAGGACTTCACGCAACCAAAATCCATCTGTTCCAGAAGGTTTGTTTAACAATTTGAAATCTCCTGAGAATATTTTTGAATTTCTGCTGTTTGTACCGAAGGGCAAAATAGTAGGATCAAGCCAAGTGTTGATCTGCCATCCGTAAGGATTGGAATTGGTTGTAGGATCATACTCGTAAGAGTGTGTGAATTTTATTCTGTCGCCTACAAGTGTAACCTTATCAGCGTTATCATGATCTGCTGTAATGGTTCCCTTGATGGTATCCACTATCATCCCATTGAATCCCCCGTGGTTCCAATTTCGGTTTACATCATTGTCCCGACGATCTGCCCCTATGACCACACGGCTGTTTATCATGGTTCTACCGTTTACGGAAACGGGATTGTTAAGAAACATCATACCTTGACTTGAAGCATTTGCTTCATCTCGAAAGACACCGGTTTTATTGTTTCTGAATGACAATCGTCCATTGTCTAAATCAAAACTAGATACACCAGAATTTGCTGTCAGTCTTCCTCCACGGATATCATTTGCAGAAATTCCCACAGATGTCAGTTGAGTGATGAAAGCTCTTTGCGAAGCTAGTTCTCTGATGAAGGCTTGATTTGATACAAGCTTGTTGATCATAGCAGAATCTACCAACAACTTATCTGCTGTTACTGCATTACTAGCAAGAATCTGAGTAGTGACTGATCCAGATTCCATGTGTCCTGTTCGGACGCTCTGAGAAGCCAGATGTCTACTTGTAATAGACCCATCAACTACCATGTCACCTTTCACTTTGATCAGTTGTGCGATCAAAGCAATGGATTCTGGTTCTTGCACAAGCAAGGAACTGATGGTCCTTCCATTGATGCTCTTACCTGTGCCAAATGAGATCTGACCTGGTGTGATCTGAATATCCGTTTTTCTCAGCATGTCACCCATTTGATTGGTGATTGTCGTAAACTGTCCGTCTACTGTCTGCTTGTACTCAGCAAGCTTGGCTTCAATCACAGATGAACCGTTATCTGTTGGCGGTTGGTAGGCTCTCTTGATAGATCCTTCATACACATCAATATCACCAAAATAGAGACTTGCTGGCTGTCCATTTGATGATCCAGTGTTGTCAAATCGCAAGAATGCTTCATCATATTCTTCGGAATTGATTGTGAAATAGTAGCGTGTGATTCTATCTTGTGGGATGGCGATCTTGTCAGCAAGCGTGAATACTTTTGTAAAATTCTCCGTCTCACCTTTCTTCTTTGCCAAAAAGTAGAATGTGGCATTTTTAAGATTGTCTGATCCAATTGCATCAAATGAAATCGTGTAAGTTGTATTTCTTTTGGTGTTGAAGCGTTGTGATGCTGCTGCTTTAGTAGTGTCACTTGCATTTTCAATCTTAAAGAGTTTTCTGGATTCATTGTAGTAGATTGGATTAGTTGAGATCGTTACTACTGGACTCAATCCGGGATCATAATACCCCCAACCGTCCACATTTTGAGGATTACCGCTGTTCTTAAGCAGGTTCTCTCCTGCCTGTACAATTTCATCAAATCTTCTTGTGATTCCAGCTACATCTTCAGTGTATTGAGATTTAGCAACATATCCTTGTTCTAGAATCTGTCTGGTTGCTTTCAGCGCATCAACAGCAGCTTTCTCAGAGTAGGTCAGCATGCGCTGTTCAAGTTCACCGGTTGGACCGGTCTTAGTCTCTAATTTCGTTAATTGAGTAGATAGTCCTTGGATGGTCTGCTCAAATGTTGCTTGCGCTTGTTCTACAAGATAATTTTGATCTTCTGGAGCTGGTTGCCACAAGCGGTCATTGCTTCCTTCGTAAAAATCCAGTTCAGTCAGAAATAGCCCGCCCCATTTATTCGGATTGTTGCGTTCATACTCGAATTGAAGATAACCATCATCAAAGTTTCCAACATTAAATTGAAATGATTTCTTAATTGCTCGAGTTCCATCTAAAGTAGGTCCATCTGTCCATCTTGGTTTTCCATCGTAGATTAGCTGTTTTTCTTCAAAGTCAGAGATTGAACCTTTTCTGCGTTTGCAGAAATACACTTTGAACATCTTTGAATTGTTGTCAAATCCTACAAAATTCAATGTATAGTCTGCGTTTTGCTTAACAATAAAGCGTGGACTTTTAACGACTGCACCAGGACGCAATTCAAACATTCTTTTTTGTCCATTAAAATAGAATTGATGCGCTGAGAATGCTAATCTGTTATTAGCTTCAGTCCAATATTTCAGCCCTTCATCTGCTCTGGAATTTCGGAGCATATTAGGGCCGCCACCGGCTCCAATTGTGGTGAACTCTTCTTTGATGCCATTCACCGTCTGCTCAACAAATGACCGATCTGCTTTCCCATTAGTCACATTAGTGAGGTCAGAGATGGCTTTTTCTGTGGTTTGCTCAAATCTGGATTGTGCGCCTTGAATTCCAACAAATTGGCTCTGTGTCTGATCCTTGAAGTCATTGATCAGCTTCTTGATGTCAGCATCACTGGTCTTTAATTTGTCAGTAGTAGCTTGCAGCCCTTCCATTTTGACTTCAATGCCATTGTATTGAGCCTTAAACTCTTCCACAATTTCATTTTTGTTAGCTTGGTTTGCTGCTTTGATCTTCTCAGTGACTTGTGCTGAGATCTCCTCTTTGACCACTTCAGCTTGTGCTTTGGCTTGCTCGATTCCATCAGTGATCTCTTTCTCCAAAGCTCCTGCCTTGTCTTCAAAAGCCCTGTTAGCATTGTCAACCAATACTTTCAATTTCTTATAGTATTCATCATCCTCTTGAGTTTTTTGGACTGTATCTAGGATTTCAGATGCTACATCAGAAATTCCATTAGAGCCTGATAGGCCTCCACCGTGACCGGCCTTGTCATCGAATGTAAGAGAGATATACTCTTCTGACAGAGCATCATAGACATAGCCCACAGCTTTTTTCTTCAACATGACATCATGCTTCAAGCTCATGATGGTCACTGTGTCCCCAAGATGGACAGTTTGACCATCTAGCTCATAAGCTTCAACCTTGATCTGATCAGTGGACTTGTCAATGTCACCATTCTTGAATTTGGCTTCACCCCATTTTCTCAATTCTTCCTCTGTAGTAAGATCATTGTTCTCATACTCAGCTTCATTAATATAAGGATAATTGCCAATGAGGGGGCTGTCCACAGTGACTTTCAGAACCGTGTCTTCTTCTGCTCCCTCTGGCTTGAATGTTGATTTTAGATGCAGTCTTGTGATGATGCTGGAACTGCTCTTATTCCGCTCATACTGCTTCAAGTTTTGATGTGTAGTGATAACCACTCCACGATCAATGCCCCGACTTTTAGGAATATCAATCAGGAAGTTGTCACGGATCATCTCACCTTCCCAAGCGCCAACAATGGAATGCTTACCATCCATAAGGATCTTATAGAGCGTTTCATCTTCTGTGGTGTTGAAAGTTCTATTGTCCATGATGTTACTTGTGAATGAAAATTTTCCAAGTGGTGTCTTGACTGCTGAGATCATAGCATTCAAGGCAATTTGACAGGTTGAGTTTGAAACCTTGATAGGACGAACAGATCGCTTGAAGATATCTTCTGTTATGTGCTGACAAGTCAGGCTCACTGTGTCATCTTGCTCGCTAATCTCTTTGATCCGAAATAGTTGCCGGCCTGTGATAGGAGTGGGGGCTATGATGAGCATGTCTTCCTGAAATTTCTTATAAATTTCAGTGTCTGTGATTGGATAATCAACCTTGAGAGCGTAGCTCACATTTGTCACTTCTTCAACTTCTGCCTTTGTAGCTTCATGGAGTGGTTGCCCATTCCATTTCACTGTTTGAACATTTCTGTCTAATAGATATAGAATTATAACCACCCCCAATTGGTTTCAAAAATAAGTGATTGAATGCCAGGACCTAAAACCACACCAACAGTCTTCTGGTTTTGGTTAGCGTCAATTGTGATGAAGTCTCCTGACCACTTCACCAGATTCCCTTTCTTATCAAGGAAACTTGGATTCTGTGGATCATTCACCATCACAGCGCTCTCAGATAACTGTTCAAGTTTGATGGTTTGCTTCCCAATCGTGAAGCTAGTCTCAGATGAGCTGTTGCCTTTAATTGTGATTTTAGGAAACGCTAGTGAGCTGCCTTGTAGCCTGAGAACACCATTTGAAATGAGAGTTTGAACATCATTGTTCTTCATGTATTTTGTAGGGTGACAAATAAATGTCACCTCTAAAGAATACATTTTAGTTTTATCTCTCTGAGTGTCAGACACCTTTGTCTGATAACAGAACCATCTTGTGAGCTTGTTCTGTTGATTCTCAAGCCAGAAATTCCTTTTGGACAGAAATTGGACAAATTCAAGGACTTGCAGTTCTGTTGGGTCGATGAGTTGAAGAGTGTATTTCTTCTCAATCGCTTCCCTGTGAGGGTTCGACTGAACAATATATCCACTGACTCCATCATGGCTCAATAGCTTATCCTTTGAGAGACCAACTTGAATTGTAGGGCCTTCAAGCACAATCACATCAAATGGGAATGATGAAGTTCCAACTCCATCAATGATCAATTCATTGTACTTTACCATGCAGGCGCTCCTCTCAATTCTTTCTGTCTCCTCAATTCAGCAGCTATCTTCTGAGATACCTTATTAGCGATCTTTTCAATATCTGCTTCTTCTCTGATGATGTTGTCAGAGATATTGATATTGATCACGGTTCCTTGTGGGTCCATTGTTTGGGCAATGCCACGGCCAATGGCGCTCAAGTTCCGTTCATTCAGTGGTAGGACTGCTTCTTTTCCAGCTTCACCACCAACCATGAGGCTATTCCCATTCATGCCAAATGCTGTGGGCTTGGTTAAGATCCCACCTTTGGCATACCATTCAATGCCAATACTTGGAATCCCTTTACCTTTCAGCCAGTCCATTGGGTTCAATGATCCACTGGCCTTAAAGTGAGGTAGTGGGATGTGTGGCCATTTGAATTGGAAATTGAAGAAACCTTTAATTCCGTCAATGGCTTTTCCTACTAGGTCTTTGGCTCCATTGATAGCACCGCCAATGGTGTCTTTGATCCCGTTCCAGATTCCTGATGCAGTTGAGCTGATACCGTTCCAGATCCCTGAAATCGTGCTTGAAATTCCATTGAATACACTTGAGACCGTGCTTGAAATTCCATTCCAGATACCTGATAGGGTTGAGCTGATACCGTTCCAAATGCTTGATGCAGTGCTTGAAATAGTATTCCAGATGTTAGATAAGATCTGAGCCATTGCATTGAATACAGATTCAGCAATGCTCTTGATACCATTCCAGATGCTTTCAGCGATGCCCTTGATGGATTCCCAAGCCCCAGACCAGTCCCCGTTGATGATCTGCATCACAGTCTTAATGATGCCTAATACCACATTGATAGCTGTTTCAACAACAGTTTTGATGGTCTCCCAGACTGTGGAAATTATGGTTGAAATGTTATTCCATGCAGTTTCAATGAATGGTCCAAGGACATTCATGATTGTAGTGATAGTTGCTGAAATAGCATTCCAAACTGTTTCTGCTGTCTGTCTGATCAATTGCTGATTGTCGTTCCACCAACTTGTCAGCGTTCCCCAAATTTGCATTACAAAATCAGAGATGGCTTTGACAACAGTGTTGATGACTGACATGATAGCGTTCCAGACTGTCTCAACAGCGGTCCTGAATCCTTCATTGGTTTCCCATAAATACTTAATAACTACTATAATTCCAGCAATTGCAGCAGCTACTGCTATAACTGTTCCAATTATTGGTAATGCAGCAGCTATCAGTCCACCTATAGTGGTTTCAGCTGCCATTGCTGCCGCTTGTAATGCGAGGAATATTGGGGACAATACTCCAGCTACTGTCACAATACTTCCAAATACAACTACAAGTTCTTTAATTGGCCCAGGTAATTTATTTACCCATTCTGCGACATTTTTAAAAAGGCCTACAAGTACATCAAGCACTGGAGCGAATGTTTCTGCTATAGCTCCACCGACTTCACCCATGACGATCTTCAAGCCATTTTGTGCTGTGGTGAATTTGTCAATAGGGTCCAGAGTGTTTTCATAAGTTTGAGAAACCAGACCGGCTGACACTTGCGAAGTGTAGCCTAAATCTTCCATGTTGAATTTCCCACGTTTGATTGCGTCAATCATCTGAGGGGCTTTCTTAGCTCCAAAGATTTCCATAGCAATTCCCATTGCTTCGGTCTCTGACTTGCTGTTCTTGATGGCTTCAATGGTTTCATTCAGACCTTGCTTCATGGTCTTTCCTTGCTTGGTATATACACCAGCAGCCTTTGTCAGTCCAGAGAGCGCTGAGGATGAATCCACCCCGTTTTTCTCGAACTGACCAATAAGGGTGACCGCTTCACCAAATTCAAGACCAAGCATTTTGATTTGAGGTGCTCCATCAGTTGCTTTTTTCATCAACTCATCGACAGAAACCCCTGTATCTTGAGAAACGTAGGTTACATTATCCAAAATCTCTGTTAGGTCATCAATTGATAAGCCATAAGCTTCCATTGCCTGCTTTGATTGGATTGTTGCATTGGTGACATCTGTCCCATTGATCTCAGAGAATTTGATCATGTCTTCTGAGGTCACTTTTAAAGCGTCCCCCGTTAACTTGAATTGAGTATTGACCTCACCAACCGCATTCCCGATGGTACTGAAATCAGTAGGGACTTCAGTTGCTATGCCATTAGCGATGCCTTGCATTTCTTCAAGAGCCTTTCCACCGGCACCAGTCTTGGTGACAATGGTGTCCATTCCCTCATCAATTTCCCGGAACGCATCTAGAGCGCTCTTTCCAAAATCAACCAACTTCTGACTGATCTCAGATAATTTCTCAGAGAATTGGTTTAGTAACTCAGCTTTCAGAAGCTTGTTTGTCTCTTCAAGACCGCTACTAGCTTTCTTTCCCGACTCACCAATATTTTCCATCTCATTAGCAAGCCCGTTGAAGGCAGCCTTGGACTCATTCAGTTGAGTTTCTAGCTTATTGACTTCTGTTGAGTTCTCGCCATACTCTTGTTTTGCAAGAGAAGCTGTTTCTCAAGATTCTCAGCCTGTTGGGCGACAATCTCGCTTTGCTTCCCATTTTTCTGTTCAGCAAGTGCCAGCTTATCTGCTTCACTAGCGTTGGAACCCATCTGGCTTTCTTGCAGTT
>QWCT01001628.1_pt1 | contig 10978 bp, 7 predicted proteins | sample 1972681 | NCBI WGS metagenome assembly QWCT01 (sample SAMN09866701, study PRJNA288562) | Human oral metagenome isolate pre3_saliva, whole genome shotgun sequencing... | isolation source: mouth | host: Homo sapiens | place: USA: California | reverse complement strand
TAAGGGCTGACTTCACAAAACGAAATCAGCCCTTTACTTTTTGCCCTCTCCAAAAGAACGGCGTATCGATCAAAAAACTTTTATCGGACAGTAATAATTGTATTAGATCAGGCAGACTAAGCGGGGCGTGAGCTTCGCTTAGTTGCTTTTTTATATAGTTCCATAAAAACGTAAGGTGTATTTGCGCCCACAAATGGAGAAATCACGACATCAGAGCATTACGTCTTGACGAAATTCTTCCTTTCCACAATAAAAGCAGACCGCTCAGTAAATCTGTTCGCTCTTAAGCTCTACGCTGCTAATCTTAGAAAGGTCGTGGCAGTTGGCTGAACAGACTCTCGTGCCACAAATCACAAGATTGTAGTCGGCCTGCGTCTGTGCCATCGTAGGCAGGGCAAACATCGTAATAAACAGCACAATGATTGCTGCATAGAAATGCCTTTTTTGTCGATTAACTCCACTCCTTCCGTCTATCAAGCTTACTTGGGATAAGGCGTAATAAGAAGAGCGCCTGCCGATGGCTTATACCCTCAAGAAATCTCGGAAAAGTTTATTTTCTCACGCCTCAACTGATCAAGACGCTGACGGAAAAGTGCATTTTGCGACTGCTCGAAAAGCGGATCTGCATCTATAATAGCTTCGGCAGCTTCGCGAGCCGTTTGCAGCAGATTGCCGTCGCGCACAATATTGGCAATCTTTAGATCAAAAGGAAGTCCGCTTTGGGCCGTCCCCTCCAAGTCGCCGGGACCACGGAGCTTCAAGTCGGCTTCGGCTATTTCAAAGCCATCGTTCGTATCAACCATAATACCGATACGCGCCCGACTATCTTTACTCAACTCGCGTTTGGTTACTAAAATGCAATAGCTTTGAGCTGCTCCTCGCCCTACACGTCCGCGCAATTGATGAAGTTGGGCCAAGCCAAAACGCTCGGCATTTTCGATCACCATAACACTTGCATTGGGGACGTTGACGCCAACCTCGATAACCGTTGTCGAAACGAGGATCTTCGTTTCTCCCCGAACAAACCTGGCCATCTCTGATTCCTTCTCAATCGGTCGCATTTGCCCGTGCACGACGCCAATATCCATATCTGAGAAGACTTCGCGCAAAGATTCGAAACCTTGCTCCAAAGCTTTCAGATCCATTTGGGCATTTTCTTTAATCAGGGGATAAACGACGTAGGCCTGTCGCCCCAAGTCGAGCTGATAACGCAAGCCATCATACAATTGGCTGCTATTGTCTTGATAATAATGTACGGTCTTAATGGGCTTCCTGCCGGGTGGTAGTTCGTCAATAATAGAGACATCTAAATCGCCGTAAACGGTCATAGCCAAGGTGCGCGGAATCGGCGTCGCTGTCATTACCAAAATATGGGGTGGGCGAATGTTTTTCGTCCACAGCTGGGAGCGCTGCTTCACGCCGAAGCGATGCTGCTCATCAATAACGGCTAAACCTAAGTTGAGGAAGCGGACGGTCGGCTCTATTAGCGTGTGCGTGCCGATCAGCAATTGAACAGAGCCATCGGCTACGCCATCCAAGATTTCTTGGCGCGCCTTGCCTTTCACAATACCTGTAAGAAGGGCGACGCGTACAGGTAAATCGCCGAGAAACGCCGTAATGGTAGCCAAATGCTGCTCGGCGAGAATCTCCGTCGGCGCCATAATGCAGGCCTGAAAGCCATTGTCGAGCGCCAACAAGCAAGCCATCAAGGCCACCATTGTCTTTCCACTGCCGACATCGCCTTGCAATAAGCGATTCATTTGCCGCCCGCTACCGGCATCGTTGCGTATTTCGCGAATCACTCTCTTTTGCGCCCCCGTTAATTCAAAAGGCAGGCGTTCGTGAAAGAAACGTAGAAAAAGGTCACCAACTTTAGAGAAACGAAAACCTTGCACCGAAAGTTGGCGATGCTTCATATAGCGCAGAATATCCAACTGCAAATAAAAAAGTTCTTCAAACTTTAGGCGGCGTAAGGCTTCAGGAAGCGCTGCGGAAGAGGGCGGAAAATGAGCGGTAAGCAAAGCCTTCGTCAGCTCCATCAACTGATGCTTTTGCACAAACCACGTCGGCAAAGTCTCGGGCAGCGACGTACTCTCAATTAAGGCAAAAGCTGTTTGCATCAGCTTTGATATAGACTTTGAAGTAAAGCCCATCTTCTTCATCCGCTCCGTCGTATGATAAACGGGCTGCAAGCCTAAATTTTGCAAAGGGGCATCGGGCGCAATCTTTTCCAATTCGGGGTGTGCAAATGAAATACGTCGGGCGAAAAGCTTCGGCGTTCCGAGCAACAAATAAGTTTCGTCGTAACGCAAAGTCTCCTTCACGTATTTCAAACCTGCGAACCAAACGACATCCACATACCCCGTCCCATCAGTAAACACGGCTGAAATGCGCTTCTTGCGCCCTTCCCCTTCCTCGCTAAAGGAAACAAAGCGGCCGCGAATTTGCACATAAGGCATTCCTTCCTGCAAAGCTTGTATCTCGTACACTTCGCTGCGATCAATGTAGCGAAAGGGAAAGGTATACAGCAAGTCGCCCAGCGATTCAATATGTAGTTCCTTGCTGAGCAGTTCGGCTCTGCGCGGGCCTACACCTTTCAGATATTTAATAGCTTGCGAGAGGAGCGGAGTGGAAGTCAAAAGAGAATGCTATTGAATAAAACTTATCAGTCGACGGCGCACATATTATATATATAATGCGTCTTGAGCTCAACAAGCTTTGTTAACCTCAGGACGCATCGCGCGCACATTGTTATATATGTAGACGAAGGAGAGCGGAAATGCTTATGGCCGATAAGTAGTCGGCGTATAAATCATACCTTGCCGCAACTGCGCTACACAGTTAGCCGACGTAAGGCGCTCGGCAATGGTAAAACCAAATTCGGCCGCTGCGCCGGGGCCGCGCCCTGTAATGATATGGCCATCTTCTTCTACGAGTCGTTCCGTATAGACTTGGCAATCCAAATATTTTTCAAAGCCCGGATAGCACGTAGCCCGCTTATCTTTCAAGACTCCGGCAGCACCAAGCGTCATTGGGGCGGCGCAGATAGCGCATAACAAACCGCCGCGCTCATTTTGCTTGATAATCGCCTCGCGCAATGGAGCAAAGTCGCACAAGTTTTGAGCGCCCGGCATCCCGCCCGGCATAATAAGCGCTACGGCCTGCGTCAAATCAATCTCAGTAAAGACGGCATCGGCCATAATCTTGAAGCCGTGACTCGAAGCGACAAGTTTGTCCGCCGTAATGCTAACCAAGCACACATCAAGACCCGCCCTTTTCAAAATATCAGCCGGCAATAAAGCCTCCGACTCCTCAAACCCATCAGCCAAGAAGATATATACCATCGTATGATTACTTTAAACAGTTAAGATATTGTTGAATCGTATTATGCAGACCAAGGTAAAGCGCATCCGAAATCAGAGCGTGCCCGATGCTTACCTCGTCAGTCCAAGGTATTTGCTGATGAAAGAAGGAGAGGTTTTGCAAACTCAAGTCGTGGCCTGCATTCAAGCCGAGTCCTATTTTACGCACATAGTTGGCCGTCTCCACAAAGGGGCGTATAGCCGCCTCTCTGTCGGTAGCATAATTGGCCGCATAAGGCTCCGTATAGAGTTCTACGCGATCAGCCCCCGCTCGCTTAGCATATTCTGCCTTTTCGCTTTCAGCCGAAATAAAGATACTCGTGCGAATGCCTTTCTCCTTAAAGCGCCCAACGACGTCTGTTAGTTGCGAAAGGTTGGCCCGCGTATCCCAGCCGTGGTTCGACGTCAGCTGGCCCGGCTTATCAGGCACTAGCGTCACTTGCGCCGGCCCGATTTCGCAAACCAGATCAATAAAGTCGTCAGAAGGATAACCTTCAATATTAAATTCCACGTCCAATGCCGGCCGCAGCAAGTGCACATCGCTACGGCGAATATGTCGCTCGTCCGGCCGCGGATGCACGGTTATACCTTGTGCGCCGAAGCGTACACAATCAAGCGCCACAGCCAAGACGTCGGGATTATTGCCTCCGCGAGCATTGCGCAGTGTCGCTATTTTATTGATGTTCACACTTAACTTTGTCATGCGTTATGCAGTCTTTTTCGTCTATTAATCCTTACTTTTGCAAAGTTAAGCATATTTGACGAGACGTGAGATCGGGAACTTTGAATTTTACAACAGAAAAAACGCTCCGCATAGCTCTTTTCGGCAACAAACATCAAGATGAGAAGAGCAGCTGCATCGCAACCCTGTTCGCAGGCCTTAAAGCGCGCGGAGCGCAGGTGATGATTGAAGAAAACTTTGCCGGTTTTCTTCGGCGCCGCGGCTTGAGCGACTTGTGTCCCTATGAACTATTGCATCGCAACGACCCTTTTACCGCCGATTTAGCCATATCGCTTGGCGGCGATGGTACGTTTCTTCGCACGGCAGCTTTCATCGGTAACCGCGGCATACCTATTCTTGGTATCAATACGGGGCATCTTGGTTTTTTGGCCGACGTCTCTCCCGAGCGCATCCCGGAAGCGCTCGAAGCCATCTATAATAATGGTCAGAATGTCGTAGAATCTCACTCGGTAATCGCCGTAAGTTGCAACAGCGATCACCCCCTGCGCACCTTTCCTTATGCCCTTAATGAGGTAGCCTTACTAAAGCATGACAACTCCTCGCTAATCAACATACGCACAGAGATCAACGGCGATTTGCTGGCCGATTATATTGCCGACGGCCTTATTGTCAGTACGCCAACCGGCTCTACAGCTTATGCTCTGAGCGTAGGCGGTCCGATCATCGCGCCTGACTCCGACGCTTTCTGTATTGCGCCCGTTGCGCCGCACAGTCTGAACGTGCGCCCCTTCGTTGTAAAGGACGATGTTGATATTCGCCTAACAGTCAAGAGTCGCTCACATCGCTATCTGCTTTCCATAGATGGGCGCAGCGAAAGCCTATCTGAGACGATCGAAATACATCTGCGTCGCGCACGCCACACAGTCGGCGTCGTCAAAGTGGAGCACTTAAAGTTCTTCGACACCTTGCGCGATAAAATGCTTTGGGGCGCTGATCACCGCCATTAAGCTGACCGCCGACGCCCCGCGCTTTCATCCCCTTCAATAAGCCACAGACAATGATCAGCTTGAACCGCTTAATGAGTCTCTTCCGTCGCTCGTCAGCCTCTTCGGCCGGCGATAGCGCCATCCACCTCTCTTCTTATCCTTCTCTTCTGAAATGGTTATGGAAAATGTGGCAAGGCTACCGCGCTCAAGCACTGATGAACGTAGCCATCGGCCTTGGAGTCGTTGCTTTGGATCTGCTCTTTGTATGGGCTACGAAGCTGGCCATAGACATTGCGACAGGCGTTGATACGCAGTTTAGCCTGAAATGGGCCATCTTCCTCTTAGTATGCTTTGCCTGCGGGCAAGTCGGCTTGGGTATCTGCTCGCGCTGGGTTAGCGCCGTACTCGGTGTGCGCGCACAAAATAAGATACAGCACGACCTCTACGCCCGACTCTTAGGCAGCGGCTGGCGGGAGTTGCGGGCTTACCATACGGGCAACCTCTTGAATCGCTTAGAAACAGATGTCTATACCGTCATCACGCTACTGACGGAGAATCTCCCCTCATTTTTCACGACTATCGTAAAGTTCTTGGGCGCCTTCCTTTTCCTTTTCTGGATGGACAAGACGCTGGCTTTAATCGTCGTCGTTATCGTGCCTTTCTTTGTCATTTGCAGCAAACTGTATATGCGCAAACTGCGCCGACTGACGCACGTTATCCGCGACAACGATAGCAAGATTCAGTCTTTGCTTCAAGAAAGTCTTCAGCACGTTGTCGTGATTAAAACGCTCGGCCGACAGCGAACAATGCTCGACCGATTAGCCTCGCTGCAAAATTTACTCTACCGCGAAACGCTTCGCAAAACAAAATATAGCACGGTTTCTTCTACAGTCATCAACGCAGGTTTTATCGCAGGCTATATGCTTACCTTCACGTGGGGCACAGTCAGTTTGCAGCGAGGTCTGATTACCTATGGCGCACTCATTGCTTTTATTCAACTCGTAGGGCAAATACAAGGTCCGGCACGCCAATTGGCGCGTTACGTTCCGCTCTTCATCAGTGCCTTTACAGCTACGGAGCGATTGATGGAACTTGAAAACATTCGCCACGAAGCGGCCAAAGGCGATCATCTGCTCTCCGGCCGCGTAGGACTGCGCTTGGAGCACCTCACCTTTGCTTACGAAAAAGGAAGTAAAAAGATTTTCGACAACTTTTCCTACGACTTCCCACCGCAAAGCATTACGGCCATCTTGGGCGAAACGGGTAGCGGGAAGACGACGCTCGTCCGTTTGCTGCTCAATCTGATTCGTCCACAAGCCGGTTCGCTTTATCTTTACGACGCGCAAGGTTTGCGCTTAGACGCATCGCCCGATACGCGCTGCAACTTTGCTTATGTTCCGCAAGGCAACACGCTGCTGAGCGGCACGATTAAGGAAAATCTTTTGCTTGGTAAGCCTGATGCCACCGACGAAGAACTCCACGAGGCCTTGCGCTTAGCTGCGGCCGACTTCATCAACGAATTGCCCGACGGCATTGAGAGCATTTGCGGCGAAGGAGGCACGGGCCTCTCCGAAGGACAAGCGCAGCGCATCGCCATTGCCCGAGCCTTGCTCCGGCGTGCACCTTTCCTCTTACTCGATGAGGCTACGTCGGCTCTCGATACGGAGACAGAGCGCCGCGTCTTGCAAAACATTGTCGGCACTTTCGCCGGGCGCACGGTCATTGTCGTTACACATCGTCCGGAAGTCCTGCAATATTGCACGCAAGTGCTCGATTTAGAACACCTTTAATCGCATAACGGAGCTGCTCAGCTCCGTTTTTTATAGGTTCAACAGTGTTTGACGAAGCTCTGAGGCCACCCTCTTTCACCTCAACTTTAGTAAAGCCGATTTAGGAGCATAACTGCAAGCTGCGGTACACTTATACAAGCATACAAAGGCTACAGCCATCGCATCGTTTGTGATATATAAAGTTGCGTGTAGGTATAAAAATAAACAAGACCACCGATAAGGGGTCTTGTCTGCTAAATAAGTGTGCGCCTGATAGGACTCGAACCTACACGACCGAAATCACCAGATCCTAAGTCTGGCGCGTCTACCAATTTCGCCACAGGCGCATTCGTGGGTGCAAAGTTAGGCATTTTCTTACAAATTACGCAGGAAAGAAAGGCTTTTTTTGTAATTTTGCCCGAAAAGGAGGCGTACTGCGCTTGTCTGAGCGCTTACTTCTCCGCCTAAGGTCGGAATAAACCGACACTCAATCCGAACGACTCGCACCGCAGAATAGCAGCGTGCGTCTCTTCACGGTAAACGTACAAATATGGCAGAGCAGATTGAAAACGACGCAACATTAACGGAAGCCCACTCTACTTATAAACCCGCAGATGCAAGCAACGAAACCGGCCGCCACCCGCTGACGGGGATGTATCGCAACTGGTTTCTCGATTATGCCTCTTATGTGATTCTCGAAAGAGCCGTTCCTCACTCCGACGACGGCTTGAAGCCCGTGCAACGTCGCATTTTGCACGCGATGAAGCGCCTCGATGATGGGCGCTACAATAAGGTAGCCAATGTCGTGGGGCATACGATGCAGTTTCATCCTCACGGCGATGCGTCGATCGGCGATGCGCTCGTACAACTCGGGCAGAAGAATCTGCTAATCGATACGCAAGGCAACTGGGGCAATATCTTAACGGGCGACGACGCGGCGGCCCCGCGTTACATCGAAGCGCGCCTCTCGAAGTTTGCACTGGACGTGGTTTTTAATCCGAAAACGACTGCGTGGAAACTCTCTTACGACGGTCGCAACAAAGAGCCTATAGCGCTGCCCGTGAAGTTTCCGCTCCTCTTGGCGCAAGGCGCTGAGGGTATCGCCGTTGGACTATCGGCTAAAATCCTGCCCCACAACTTCGGTGAACTGTGCCAAGCGGCCATTCAATACCTCCGCGGAGAAGCATTTACCATCTACCCCGACTTTCAAACGGGCGGCAGCATAGACGTCTCCAATTATAAAGAAGGACGCCGCGGCGGCTCGGTCAAGGTAAGGGCGAAGATTTCCAAATTAGACAACAACAAGACGCTCGTCATCACCGAAATCCCCTTTGGCACGACGACGCAGAGCATCATCGACTCCATCCTGCGCGCCAATGAAAAAGGCAAGATTAAAGTGCGTAAGGTCGACGACAACACCGCCGCAGAAGTAGAGATTCTCGTCCACTTAGCTCCCGGCACGAGTTCTGACAAAGCGATCGATGCGCTTTATGCCTTTACCGATTGTGAAGTTTCCATCTCGCCCAACTGCGTCGTCATTACCGACAAGAAGCCCTGCTTCCTTTCGGTCAACGAAGTCTTACAGCAATCCGTGGATCGCACGATGAGTCTTTTGCGTAGCGAACTGGAAATACGCCGCCACGAATTGCTCGAAAGTCTGCACTACGCTTCATTGGAGCGCATCTTCATCGAAGAGCGCATTTACAAGGATAAGGCCTTTGAGCAGGCCGTCTCTACTGATGCTGCCTGCATCCATATTGACGAGCGTCTGACGCCTTATTACCCGCAGTTTTATCGCGAGGTCACCAAGGAAGACATTCTGCGCCTGCTCGAAATCAAAATGGCGCGCATTCTGAAATTCAATAAAGAAAAGGCCGACGAACTCATTGCCCGTATGACGGCCGATGTGGCGCGCATCAACAAGGACCTGAACAATATGACCGGTGTGACGATCAATTGGTTTCAGTTGCTTTTCGACAAATACGCGGCCGAGCATCCGCGCCGCACCGAACTGCGTTCTTTCGATACGATTGTTGCATCGAAGGTGGTCGAGGCCAATCAAAAACTCTACGTCAACCGCGCCGATGGTTTTATGGGCACTTCGCTCAAAAAAGACGAATTTGTAGACAACTGTTCCGACATCGACGACGTAATCCTTTTCTATCGCGACGGCACTTACAAGGTCGTGCGCGTGGCCGACAAAGTCTTCATCGGGCGCACGGAGAAAAGCGAGAAAGAGCACCGCAAGCCTGAATTGATCCACATTGCCGTTTTCAAAAAGAACGATCGCCGCACCATATATAATATTGTCTATCGCGACGGTAAAGACGGCCTTTGCTTCATCAAACGTTTCAATATAACCGGCATCACGCACGACCGCGAATATGACGCCACGCAAGGGACGCCGGGCAGTCGCATCATATACTTTACGGCCAATCCCAACGGCGAGGCCGAAACGATCAAGGTTCTCTTGAAGCCCAACCCGAAGTTGCGCAAGCCTTTCTTAGACCGCGACTTCTCCGAAATACTCGTCAAGGGGCGCCAGAGTCGGGGCAATATACTGACGAAGCTCGATGTGCAGCGCGTCGTGTTTAAGGCCCACGGCGTTTCCACCCTTGGCGGGCGAAAGGTTTGGTTCGATGCCGATGTGCAACGCCTCAACTATGATGAGCGCGGCACTTACCTCGGCGAGTTTCACGGCGATGAGGCGGTACTCGTCATTCATCCCAACGGCGATTATTATACGACGACTTACGACCCCAATAACCACTACGAGGGCGATATCTTGCGAATCGAAAAGTATGATCCGGAAAAGGTTTGGACGGCCGCACTCTTTGATGGTGACCAGCAGGGTTTCCCCTATTTGAAACGCTTCCTCTTGGAGCGCACGAGCGGGGCGCGCCGCAACAGTTTCTTAAACGAAAATCCGGCCACCCGCTTACTGCTACTGACGGATACGGCTTATCCGCGCTTGCAACTCGTCTTTGGTGGGGCGGATGCTTATCGCGATCCGTTGATCATCGATGCGGATGAATTTGTAACGGTCAAGGGCTTTAAGGCCAAGGGCAAACGACTGACGACCAATGTCGTCGAAAGCATCAAGGAGTTAGAACCGCTGCGCGTTCCCGAGGCAGACAAGGCGGAAGCCGCTGCGCCGGAAGCCGACGCGGCGCCCACTGACGACCAGCGCCCGAATGAGGCCGACCAAGGAGCGCAAGATCTTTTTAATCAGGCGGATTAACGCGCGGCGGCAAGGCAAAATGACCAGCTCGTCCCCGCCTCCTCGCCACACGACATAAACACGAAATTATGAGCCTGCATCTCAGCAAAATGAGTTGCCGAATACTCTTCTGTCGATTACCTTCTTCTACCTCTTCGTTACCATTCGAGAAATGGACTAACGGTTTGGTAACGGAACTTTTGCATAAATCCATATCTTTTGCTCTTTATTTCAATACGCAAATCATAGAGATATAGCGCAAATCCATCTCATTTCCATCTACTTACCTCTCTTCCTCTCTATAATGCCCTTTCCTCGAATAGTTCCTATAAGACAATTTTAATTTGCCTATAAGAAAGTTCAAACTTTCACCTAAGAAAATTTTTTCGATCATAGGTGAAAGTTTGAACAATCCCTATCCCTGTGCGACCGAAAAACGGCCCATTTTTGTCAAAGTACGAAAAAACCGTGCTCCCGAAATCGGAAACGCGGCTAACGCTTAATGTCATTTTTTTCGCGGCACTACGCTGTGCCACCCCTTCGCTTACTTCGCATTCCGGATATCGTCTTGTGCACCGAAGATTAAGTTGCGCTTGTCGAGGGCCATCCGCATTGTACTACTTTTCGTGAACCGCACGCTCACGCGCTTAATGAGATTTGCTCCTTTTTCCTTTGCCTCTTTCGCCGTCGTTACGCCCTCGCCGTGCATTGTCAGACGAAAAGAACCAAGGTCCCCTAAGCGAACCGAATTACCATCCGCAAGTGTTTGGAGAATCTCATATTGCAGGGCGTCCAATACCGCCTTGACGGAGGCAGAAGATACACCTGAACGCTTTTCGATGCGCTCGACAATCGTGCGTAACATCACGGGCACGCCCGGCGCCATCTGCGGATAAAATTTTACTTGATCTTTTTTGAGCGGATTTTTCTTCGCTCTAATGACGAATTTAATCATTGTG
>QWCT01001627.1_pt1 | contig 10978 bp, 10 predicted proteins | sample 1972681 | NCBI WGS metagenome assembly QWCT01 (sample SAMN09866701, study PRJNA288562) | Human oral metagenome isolate pre3_saliva, whole genome shotgun sequencing... | isolation source: mouth | host: Homo sapiens | place: USA: California | reverse complement strand
AAGAACGTTGACGGCACCTTCGTTATGGGTGTGAACGATGGCGATTACGATCCCGCCACCATGAACATCATCTCCAACGCTTCGTGCACCACCAACTGCCTTGCTCCTCTGGCCAAGGTTCTCCACGAGAACTTCGGTATTGAGCGCGGCATCATGACCACCATCCACTCCTACACCGGCGACCAGCGCGTTCTCGACGCTCCCCACTCGGATCTGCGTCGTGCACGTGCAGCAGCCCTCAACATGATCCCCACCAAGACCGGTGCGGCTCAGGCTGTTGCTCTGGTTCTGCCCGAGCTCAAGGGCAAGTTCGACGGACTCGCAGTTCGCGTTCCCACCCCGACCGGCTCGCTGACCGACCTGACCTTCGTTGCAACGAAGGAGGTCTCGGTTGAGGCTATCCAGGCTGCCGTGAAGGCTGCCGCTGAGGGTGAGCTCAAGGGTGTTCTTGAGTACACCGAAGATCCGATCGTCTCCACCGACATCGTGGGCAACCCCCACACCTCGATCTTCGATGCAACCGAGACCAAGGTCATCGGCAACCTGGTGAAGGTTCTCTCTTGGTACGACAACGAGTGGGGCTACTCGAACGCTCTCGTTCGCCTGACCTCGCTGGTTGGCTCCAAGCTGGCCTGATCCTCGCATAGAGCATGATCTGCTAGTTACTGGGCCCGTGTACGTGAAAGCGTATGCGGGCCCAGTTCGCTAGCGTCTCAATTTTTCATTTTTTTAAGGAGATTCCCATGAGGACAATTGATAGCCTGGGTGATCTTTCCGGTAAGAGCGTTCTGCTCCGTTCGGACTTCAATGTTCCCCTCGATGCTGATCAGAACATTACCGATGATGGCCGTATTCGCGCGGCACTTCCGACGATCGAGCTTCTTTTGGATGCAGGTGCAAAGGTCATCATTGCCGCTCACCTCGGTCGTCCGAAGGGCCAAGTCAATCCCGCATTTTCGCTTGCACCCGTTGCCACCCGCCTTGCCGAGCTGACTGGTGTCAAGGTCACTCTTGCTCCCGATACTGTCGGTGAAGGAGCACACGCTGCAGTTGAGGCCGCAAAGCCCGGTGAAATCGTTCTTCTCGAGAACGTTCGCTTCAATGCTGCAGAAACCTCGAAGGACGATGCAGAGCGCGAGGCCTTCGCCACGCAGCTCGCTTCTCTTGCCGATGCTTTTGTGTCCGATGGTTTCGGTGTTGTTCACCGTAAGCAAGCCTCTGTCTACGACGTTGCCAAGCTTTTGCCCAGTGCAGCAGGTTTGCTGGTCGTTAAGGAAATCGACTCCCTGGGTAAGGCAGTTAATGATCCGGAGCGTCCTTACGTTGTCGTTCTGGGTGGCTCGAAGGTCTCCGACAAGCTCGGCGTGATTGCTAATCTGCTTTCGAAGGCGGATAAGCTCATCATCGGTGGCGGCATGGCCTACACCTTCCTTGCAGCGCAGGGCTACGAAGTTGGCAAGTCTCTTCTTGAGGCAGACCAGATTCCCACCGTTCAGGGTTACATGGAGACCGCAAAGAAGAATGGCGTCGAACTTCTTCTGCCCGTCGACACTGTTGTTGCTCCTGAGTTTGCAGCAGACGCACCCGCAACCGTTGTGAGTTCTGACGCAATTCCCGCGGATCAGATGGGCCTCGACATCGGCCCGAAGACCCGCGAGATTTTCTCTCAGGCAATTGCTTCTGCGAAGACCGTTGTGTGGAACGGCCCCATGGGTGTCTTCGAGTTCCCCGCATTCGCAGAGGGAACAAAGGCAGTCGCACGTGCAATGAGCGAAGGAACCGCATTCACCGTTATCGGTGGTGGAGACTCCGCATCCGCCGTTCGTAACCTCGGTTTTGACGAATCTACTTTCTCTCACATTTCCACCGGTGGTGGCGCCTCTCTCGAACTGCTCGAGGGTAAGGTTCTGCCCGGTATCGCAGTACTGGAGGACTGAACAATGACACGTACCCCTTTGATGGCAGGTAACTGGAAGATGAACCTCGATCACCTCGAGGCAAATCACCTGGTCCAGGGCTTAGCTATGGAACTTTCTGATCACAACTTTGACTACTCGCGTTGCGAGGTCCTGGTGATTCCTCCCTTCACCGATCTTCGTACCGTGCAGACCGTTGTTGACGCCGATGATCTTCAGATCAAGTACGGCGCACAGGACATCTCTGTCCACGACAATGGTGCATTCACTGGTGAGATCTCCTCTGAGATGCTGACCAAGCTTGGATGCAGCTACGTGGTTGTTGGCCACTCCGAGCGTCGTGAGTACCACAACGAGTCTGATCAGCTTGTTGGCCAAAAGGCCCGCAAGGCATTCGATGCAGGCATGACCCCGATCCTGTGCTGCGGCGAGGCCCTTGAGGTTCGTAAGGCTGGAACCCATGTCGAGTTCGTTCTCGGTCAGGTTCGTGCAGCACTCGAAGGCTTTACCGCCGATGAGGTTGCGAAGATTGTCATCGCCTACGAACCCATTTGGGCAATTGGTACCGGCGAGACTGCAACTGCAGACGATGCACAGGAAGTTTGCGGTGCGATCCGCGAGGCACTGCGCGCTGACTACGGTGATGCAACCGCTGACTCCACCCGTATCCTCTACGGCGGCTCGGCAAAGCCCGGAAACATCAAGGAGCTCATGAGCCAGCCCGATGTTGATGGCGCGCTTGTTGGTGGCGCATCGCTGAAGGCAGACTCCTTCGCTGCGATGGCTCGTTTCCAGGAGCTGTGATCCTTTAAAGGCTCTGGGCACCGAAGTGAGCAACACTTCGGTGCCCAGCTGGCCTTACCTAGGCATTATTCGCTAGACTACGAACCGTTGAAGTCTCTGAAAGAATCGGAAAATCGAACGTGGCGGCACTGAACATTACACTCATCGTCATCATCACCCTGACCAGCATTTTGCTGACCCTAACGATTCTGATGCACAAGGGTAAGGGTGGCGGCCTTTCCGATATGTTCGGTGGCGGAATTTCTTCTTCGGCTGGTTCTTCTGGCGTCGCAGAGCGGAACCTGAACCGCATTACTTTAGCAATCCTCCTGATCTGGGTTGTGAGCATCATCGGCATGGGAGTGCTGATGAAGTTCGCTTCCTGAACGGAAGTCTTTTAACGCCGCGCTTAACAAAAGCGCGGCGTTTGTGTTTGAACCCCTGCTTAGAGGACGAATCGATAAGGCTTTAGAGCTATGGAAAGCACAGGGCGCACATGCGATTCTTATTCCCTCGGGTGGGCAGGGAAGTGACGAAGTCATTTCTGAAGCTGAAGCCATGGCCCGCTATTTATCTTCGCGTGGCGTCCCACAGGACTCAATCCTTCTTGAAGACCGTTCAACCACAACCATGGAGAATCTTCTATTTGCCAAGCATCTTCTGGAGGCACGAGGTTTAGGAGCATACCGCTGCGCCTTTGTCACATCTGACTACCACGTCTTCCGAACGTCACTCTATGCGTCAAAAGTTGGGCTCAAGGGTGACGGCATCGGTTCGAAGACGGCTGGCTATTACTTTCCAACTGCGTTTATCCGCGAATTTATTGCTATTACAAAGGAACACTGGCTTCCCTACGTCATCATCACGATGATCTGGGCAGCCAGTGTCCTATCGCCGTATCTCGGCTCGTTGATATTCTCGAATTAGAAAGCGGGGGAGAAGTACCCCTTAGTGAGCGGCAGCGATACTCTCGCGAGCCTGTGCCGCAATGTTCTCAGGAGTGAAGCCGTACTTCTCAAACAGCCGGGCGCCGTCCACGGACTCGCCAAAGTGATCGAGGGAGACGATCCGTCCGGCCTCGCCAACCCAGCGGTACCAAGGAAGCGCAATGCCGGCCTCGACAGCCACGCGTGCGCGAACCGCCGAGGGGAGGACCGACTCGCGGTAGGCCTCGTCCTGGTTCTCAAACCACTCAATGCACGGAACCGAGACAACGCGCGAAGCAATTCCCTCGGCCTTCAGCAGGCGATGAGCCTCCAAAGTAGGTGCTACCTCTGAACCCGTGGCCATCAAAATAACCTCGGGAGCGCCTTCGCAATCGGCGAGAATGTAGGCACCGCGGGCAACACCTTGAGCATCAGCAAGCTCGCTTCCTTCACCACGGGCGGGATTAGGAAGGTTCTGTCGGCTTAAGACCAAAGCTGCAGGATGATGCTGCTCGAGGATGTTCTTCCATGCCTGGACAGTCTCAGCTGCGTCCGCAGGGCGAATCACTGCAAGATTTGGAATCGCACGGTAGGACGCAAGATGTTCGATGGGCTGGTGTGTGGGTCCGTCTTCGCCAACACCGATTGAATCGTGTGTCCAAACATAGGTGACGGGGAGGTCCATGAGCGCGGCAAGGCGAACCGCACCGCGCATGAAGTCAGAGAACACAAAGAAGGTGCCGCCATATACTCGAGTAAGACCATCAGCCGCGATACCGTTCATCGCACAGGCCATCGCAAATTCGCGAATACCAAAGTGGAGGTTGCGGCCGTATGGATCAGCTTCAAAGGAACGCGAGTACGTCCCTTCCGGAAGGAATGAGGTCAATCCATTGAGGAAGGTGTTATTTGATCCACCGAGGTCAGCGGAGCCACCCCAGAGTTCAGGAAGCACCGGTGCGATAGCGTTCAGTACCTTTCCCGAGGCCGAGCGGGTTGCGATTGCCTTATCCGCCGGGAATTCGGGGAGCGCCTTTTCCCACCCCTGGGGGAGTCCTCCCTGACGAAGGCGCTCAAGAAGAGCGGCTCGATCGGGATTTGCGTCCTTCCACTGCTCGAAACGTTGATTCCATTGGTCACGGAGTACCTGTGCGCGCTGAGCAAATTGATTGCGAGAATGCGCAACGGCCTCTTCATCGACGGCGAAGTGAGCATCCGGATCGGCTCCCAATGCGAGCTTTAAGCCACGAAGTGCCTCTTCGCCGAGTTTGGCACCGTGGATTCCTCCGGTGTTGGATTTTTCGGGAGTCGGCCAACCAATAACTGTCCGTAGCGCAATGATCGAGGGCTGGTCGGTGTTATCACGAGCGGCATCCAAAGCCTCATCCAAGGCTTGAACATCTTCAACGTAGGAGCCATCCTCGCTCAACCAGTCCACGCGCTGGACGTGCCAACCGTAGGACTCATAGCGCTTAAGAACATCCTCGCTGAAAGCGATATCCGTATCGCCTTCGATCGAGATTCGGTTATCGTCCCACAAAACGATGAGATTGCCGAGCTTTTGTGTTCCCGCAAGGGACGAAGCTTCCGCGGAAACGCCCTCTTGAAGACAGCCGTCACCGGCAATGACATAAACACAATGATCAAAAATTGACTGACCATGAGGGGTATCGGGATCAAGAAGACCGTGGGTGAAACGCTCCGCCATTGCAAAACCAACAGCAGAAGCAAGACCGGTTCCCAGTGGTCCTGTCGTGAGCTCAACTCCCGGGGTATGTCCGAACTCGGGGTGTCCAGGGGTGAGTGCGCCTTCGGTACGCAGGGCTTTCAGGTCCTCAAGTTCAACGCCCATTCCCGCAAGATAGAGCTGGAGATATTGAGTCAGTGAAGAGTGGCCCGATGAAAGAATGAAACGATCGCGGCCCAGCCAGTGTGGGTCTGACGGGTCAAGGCGAAGGTGATGCTGGTAGAGCGTATACGCCGCGGGAGCAAGAGAAATCGCTGCTCCCGGGTGTCCATTTCCGACACGTTCAACTGCATCAGCAGCAAGAATTTTAGCGGTGGAAATAGCGCGGCTATCGAGCTCATTCCAAGACGCGGGCACGATTGGACCTCCTGGCAATCGGTAAGATGGCTTCCCTGCAGGGTTAAGTGTAGCCGCTCGCCGCGCTCTAACAGCGAATATGCAGTAAATCAGTCGAGCGCAAATACAATGACCCCGTGGCTAAACAAATGGAGCGCGTTCAGGAAGAATGGCTTATTTTCCTGAGTGTCGAGAAGGGCGCATCCCCGCATACTGTCTCCAACTATCGGCGCGATGTACAAAAATATTGCGCTTTCCTAGAGGCACGTGGCGTTGATCAATGCGATCAGATCACCGAGAGTTCGATTGAGGACTTTCTCGCGTCACTGAGCGAGGTGAAAGACGGACATGCTGCAGCACCCTCCTCCGTGGCGCGCGCATTAGCGGCAATTCGTTCTTTCCACAAATACGCACTTCGAGAAGGCCACAGTGCGCAGGATCCCAGCGCCCAAGTTCGTGTTCCTCAAGTTGCTGAGCACCTTCCGAAAGCTCTAACAGTCGAGCAAGTTGAAGCCTTGCTCGAGGCGGCGGGTACCGGGGATGATCCGCGTTCACTTCGTGATCGAGCCCTGCTTGAAACCCTCTACGCAACGGGTGCCCGCGTGAGCGAAGCCGTTTCAATGGCGATTGATGACCTCGACCTTAATGAAGAACTTCCGATCATTTGCCTGTTTGGAAAGGGACGTAAGGAACGACTTGTTCCCTTGGGGTCTATGGCAAAACAGGCTCTTGAAGCCTATCTTGTGCGTGCGCGTCCCTTCTTTTCTTCAAAAGGGAAAGGCTGCCCGAACGTCTTCCTCAACAATAGGGGAGGCGCACTTTCGCGTCAGTCCGCTTGGGACATCATTCAACGCGCTGCAACGCTCGCGCAGCTTGAGGTGCCCGTCTCTCCACATACCTTGCGACATTCCTTTGCCACACATTTATTAGAAGGCGGAGCGAATATCCGAGACGTACAAGAATTGCTTGGGCATTCCTCTGTCTCGACGACGCAAATCTATACCAAGGTGACGATTGCGACCCTTAAGGAAATGTACCGAACTGCCCATCCGCGCGCGCAGCTCGATCCAAGCGATCTCACAACCGCGGCCTCGCAATCCCAATAAGACAAGCGAGCTCACAACTTAAGCGGGGTAGGGCGGAATTGTGTGGAGCAATGCACTAAGATAGGGAACGTGACGAATCCATCTCAGCCAACGCTTACCGGGGATCTTCCTGCCAACGAAGAAAATGATTTCCCCGTCCCGGCACCACTGACCGGGCATGGACCCGCACGCATTATTGCGATGTGTAATCAAAAAGGTGGGGTTGGAAAGACAACGACAACCATCAATCTTGCAGCATCGCTAGCTGAATATGGACGTCGTGTTCTGATTGTTGACTTCGATCCTCAAGGCGCCGCATCTGTTGGCTTGGGTATCAATACCCTGGATATGGAACACACAATCTATAACCTCCTGATGAATCCGAAGGAAGATATTCATCAGGCCCTGCGCCACACCTCAATTCCCGACCTCGATATCGTTCCTGCAAATATCGATCTTTCGGCCGCCGAAGTTCAGTTGGTTAACGAGGTTGCGCGTGAATCAGCACTCTCGCGTGTTCTTCGACCGGTCGTCGATGATTACGACGTGATTCTCATTGACTGCCAGCCTTCGCTTGGACTACTCACCGTCAATGCCTTGACCGCGGCACACGGTGTGATTGTTCCTATGGAAGCGGAGTTTTTTGCTCTTCGCGGTGTCGCATTGCTAGTCGAAACCATCGAAACAGTGCGCGATCGAATTAATCCGCGCCTGAAGATCGACGGAATTCTGGCGACGATGGTTGATACCCGCACCTTGCACTCCCGTGAGGTTTTGGAGCGACTTGACGAGGCCTTTGGTGACCTTGTCTTCACAACACGGATTGCGCGTACTGTGAAGTTCCCCGATGCTTCAGTCGCGACAGTGCCAATTACCAGCTACGCGCCGAACCACCCGGGCGCGCGTTCCTACCGACGTTTGGCCAGAGAGATCATCGCGCGTGGAGATGTCGCCTGAATATGACGGGACTCAAGCGGCACTTGATGATTTTCAAGTCTCGCTTGAAGTCTTCGAAGGTCCTTTCGACCTTCTGCTCCAATTGATCTCTCGGAAGAAGCTTGATATCACTCAGGTTGCCCTTGCCGAAGTGACCGATGAGTTCATTGCACATATGCATGCCTTTCCTGATCTTTCACGGACCAGTGAATTCCTTGTCGTAGCTGCGACACTGTTGGATATGAAGGCAGCGCGTTTGCTTCCTGATTATGAAGAGGAATCATCGCTGAGTAGTGAAGACCTCGAGGCACGTGACCTGCTCTTCAGTCGTTTGCTTCAATATCGGGCATTCAAGCTAGCTGCGGGGGAGATCGCACAACGGCTTGATGCCTATGTGGGTTTAATCCCGCGCAGTGTTGCGCTTGAACCTCAGTTCACTCGACTTCTTCCGGAACTTCGATGGGAAGTAGGCGCTGAGGATCTTGCTCGTGCATGTGCGGACGCGCTCAGTGCTCAGCCGCCGACCGTCGAAGTGACGCACCTCCATTCAGCTGCAGTGCCGGTTGCTCAGGAAGCAAAGGTCGTCATCGCGTATCTAAGTGCTTATGGCCACGCAACCTTTTCTCAGCTCATCTCGGACGCGCGCGATACGGCTGTTGTTGTCTCGCGTTTCCTCGCTATCTTAGAGTTGTACAGGCGCCGAGCTATTGAGTTCCAGCAGGAAGAGGCGCTTTCAACACTGGAACTCGTATGGAATGGGAATGACCCAAAGGTCGATGAATGGGAGGAGGACGTATGAGCGATGCACGTGACCTCGCTGAGACTCAACTTCTCTTCGCTCCCATCGAAGCAATTTTGATGGTTGTCGATCAACCTGTTACTGCTCAACAGCTTGCCGGTGTTCTCAATGTATCTGCTGAAGATATCGAGCACGTGCTTGAAGCGCTCTCTGCGCAATACGCTGGACGCTCTGGCGGCCGTGAACACGGATTTGAACTTCGGCGTCTAGGTGGAGGATGGCGAATTTATTCTGCTCCTCGCTGGGAGTCGCTTGTTTCCCAGTTTATTGTTGGATCAGGACAATCTAAACTGTCACAAGCTGCTCTGGAAACACTTGCGGTTATTGCCTATCGTCAACCGATCTCGCGTGCGAGGATCTCTCAAATTCGCGGCGTGAATGTTGATGCAGTGGTTCGGACCTTGAGTGCACGTGAACTCATTGAGGAAGTTGGCCAATCTTCTTCGGGGGCTCGTTTGTATGGGACGACCCAAGTATTTCTTGAACGAATGGGAATGAATTCCCTTGACGAATTGGCACCATTAGCCCCCTACCTTCCGGCTTCGGACGAGCTGGACGAACTTGAGGAGACACTGTGAGAAACGATTCCTATAGTGAAGACGGTATTCGCCTGCAAAAGGTACTCTCACGTGCGGGGGTAGCTTCTCGACGGGCAGCAGAAGAGCTTATCGCCCAAGGCCGCGTTTCAGTTGACGGCAAGGTGGTTCGCGGTCAAGGTATGCGTGTTGACCCTAGGCGTCAGGCAATTCATGTCGATGGTAAGCGGATTATTTTGGAAGAGAATCGTCCAATCGTCATGGCTGTGAATAAGCCTGTTGGCATGGTTTCAACCATGTCAGACCCCGAGGGACGTCCGACACTAGCGGATCTTGTTGCTGATTACCCTGAGCGTCTCTATCACGTGGGCCGCTTGGATATCGATACTTCTGGGCTGCTTTTGCTGACGAATGATGGTGAGCTTGCGAACCGACTGACCCACCCCTCCTACGAGATTCCTAAGACCTATATCGCGCGTGTTCACGGCGAGGTTAAGCCGGGTGTCCGCCGTCGTCTGCTCGAAGGCGTTGAATTGGAAGATGGTCCAATCGCGGTTGATTCTTTCCGCACCATGGAAACCTACGGTGATATCACCACTGTTGAAATCGTCGTCCATGAAGGACGTAACCGCCTTGTTCGCCGTCTGATGGATGAGGTGGGCTACCCAGTTCGAGAGCTCGTTCGTACAAAGTTTGGGCCTATTCGCCTGGAACACCTACAACCCGGAACAATGCGTCGCGTTAAGGGCCCGCAGCTTGCTGCTCTCTATGACGCAGTTGGTTTGTGAGTCCTGTGCCATCTCACGTGAGCACAACCCGCGGCCCCGTCCTGATTATCGGCACGGGTCTTTTGGGCACTTCTCTCGCGCTTGCACTTCGTAGCGGGGGAGTTGAGGTTTTTCTTCGTGATTCCTCGCCAACAGCTGGACGCCTGGCACAGGATTTAGGCGCTGGTACTCTGATCGGTCCGGATGATCACTGCTCGCCGTCGTTGGTGATCGTGTCAACACCTCCTGACGTTGCTGATATCTGTGTTGTGGATGCGTTGATTCGGTATCCCGAGGCCGTCGTCAGTGATGTGGCTTCCGTAAAGTTGGCTGTCCTTGAGGGAGTTGTCGAGGAAGCAGAGCGCCGCGGCCTCGATATCACGAGCCGCTACGTGGGTTCTCATCCGATGGCAGGTCGCGAGCGTAGTGGCGCAGGTGCGGCAGACGCAGATCTTTTCTACGGCAGGCCATGGGTGATTGTTCCTAGCCCGACTTCATCTCCTGATGCAGTGATGCGGATTCGTTCGCTTGCGGGGGATGTGGGAGCCTTCCCCATTGAGATGGACGCTTCGACGCATGATCAATCCGTTGCGCTAATTTCGCACGTACCTCAGTTGGTCTCGTCAATGCTTGCTGCTCGGCTCGCAGATGCCCCCGTTTCAGCCCTTTCACTTTCGGGTCAAGGCTTGCGCGATACAACTCGAATTGCCGCCTCCGATCCTCGTTTGTGGACCGCTATTTTGGCGGGTAATGCTGGTCCCGTTGTCAAGGTGTTGAAGGATATTCGCGGCGATCTCGATGATTTGATTTCGCATCTAGATGCCGCCGCGCAGGAAGGTCCTCTTGAAGGTGGAAGCATAGGAGCTGTCTATCGTGTGATGGATCAGGGCAATAGGGGAGTCGCGCGGATTCCGGGTAAACACGGTGGAGCACCAACCCGCTACGTCGTTCTCGATGTGTTTGTTCCTGATACTGCTGGCTCACTCGGTCGACTTTTCGCTGATCTCGGTGAGATCGGTGTGAATATTGAAGACTTCGCCCTCGAACACTCTACCGGCGCTCAAATGGGAGTCGCCCGTCTCAGTCTCGATCCATCAATCGTTGCTTCGACCATTTGCCAGCTGCAGGAACGCGGGTGGAATACCGG
>QWCT01001626.1_pt1 | contig 10982 bp, 4 predicted proteins | sample 1972681 | NCBI WGS metagenome assembly QWCT01 (sample SAMN09866701, study PRJNA288562) | Human oral metagenome isolate pre3_saliva, whole genome shotgun sequencing... | isolation source: mouth | host: Homo sapiens | place: USA: California | reverse complement strand
GCTAAACTCATTATGGTTGATTTGGATCCCAATGTGGAGAAAACCGCAGAGAGATTAAGAAAAGAGTACAATGCGGAGATTATTACCGTGGTAGCCAATGTTGCTCATAAAGAGGAAATGATTGCTGCCGTAAAGAAAGGAATCGAAGCTTTCGGAGAGATTAACGTTGCCTGCTGCAACGCGGGCGTTTGCCGTTTAGCTCCCTTTGAAGAGTTTACGGACGAAATGCGTGACTTCCATATCAATGTAAATATTAAGGGTGTATGGAATACCTGTCAGGCTGTTATTCCGGAGATGTTAAAAGAGGGAAAGGGAAGCATCGTGATTGCCTCCTCCGTTACCGGTGACATCGTAGCCGATGCGGGAGAAGCCGCTTATGCAATGACAAAGGCCGCCTTAGTCGGTCTTACGAAGTGCCTTGCCGTAGAATATGCAAACCGCAACATTCGTGTCAATTGTTCACAGCTCGGTTATGCTCGTACCCCCATGGTAGAGAAAATGGCAGTCGAGTCCAATCCGGAAGATCCCGAGTCCGCAATCCAGAGCATTGCCGTAGGCGTTCCCATGAAGCGTCTTGCAAAGCCGACCGAGGTTGGTGAGCTCTTCGCCTTCTTAGGAAGCGATGAATCCAGCTACTTAACCGGATCACAGGTTGTCATCGACGGCGGATCCACCTTACCGGAAACCATGTCTATCGGAACAAATTAATTTTGAAAATCGAAGAAAGACTTAGCATCCGGGAGATGAAAGTAAAGCTATTGGAGATAGAACTATATCTATTGTTTTAAGATAAAGAAGTTTAAAAAGGGGCTGTAAAAAATTAAAATAATTTTTTACAGCCCCTTTTTCTACGATCTTTCGTTAATCCCTTGGGCTTGATCTATTCCAAGCTGATAATCCCTTTATTAACTGCTTCTTCGTAACGGAAAACCGCCTGATTGTATTCCAGTCTCGCTTCTTCATAGCTGTTCTCGGAGGACAGAGCATCCAGTTCCATTCCTTCCGCATCCACTCTTCCGATGAGCCCCTGCGCCTCCATACGAGCCGCTCTTTCCTTCTTTAAATGGGCGAGCGTCGCCATGCTTTCCGCCTGCTTTAAGGAAAGAGACTTCCTTTCGATATCTTCCCATAACGCTTTTAAGCCACTCCGAATACTCTCCGCTTTTTCCGCCTTTCTTTGCTTCTTCTCGGTCCAGCCTGTAATATTCTTCTCTTTTTCCCTAAGAATTTCCCCGTACTCGCCATTTCGTGTCAGAACCGCCTGATAGTCCGTTTCCTGATTTCGACCGTTTAAGAAATCCCTCGGAAAGTCCGGAATGGGATCGATGGTAATGTTTTGATAGGTGTTCATATGCCAGCCAAGACTTAGGCCGATATTTCTCTTCATCGTATCTAAGCCGTCCCTGAGCTTCTGTAAATCCGACTCGGCGCTCTTCACGGAAAGCTCCGCTGCCGTCACATCATTTGCCGTAGTCTTTCCGAGGCTCATTTCCTTTTTCACCTTTTCCAAGCTCCGATTCATAAGGCTTACTCGTTTTTCCAATACGTTTTCGGTATTTTCCGTCTGCGCATAACTGAAGAGAAGGTTTTGCATGGCATCCGAAAGAACGGCCTTTCCGGTTACAAACTGAGAACGAACGGCTTTTTCGGCCTTCTTTTCCGCCTTCGTCATTTCTTTATCCGTCTTAGAAAGCTCCGTAAGTGCCGCATTCGCTTCTACCAAGTTGCTGTCCAGCCCCGGAAGAATCCTCTTACTGTTCTTTACCTTTTCCAGCTTGCTGATCTCTTTCGTAAGCGCTTCTTTTACCGTCTTATCTTCCGTGCTGTCTCGCTCATCCTTCAAGGCATTAATATTTTCCGAAAGAGCATCCAAAATGTCTTCCCTCTGCTCCTTCACCGCATTCTTTACCCCCTTTATTCCCTTGGTACTCTCCGAAAGGATATCCTTTTCCATCTCCGCTATACTGCTGTAGTGCTCAACAAGCTCGGGCACTTCATAAAAGGAAATGCGGTTATCCTCCAAATCCCAAGTCGGATTGCTTCCTGCTGCATTTGTCGCACTTGCATTCGTACTTGTCGCACTTGCCACACTCGCATTTGCAGTTTCCGCACTTGCATTCGTACTTTCCGCACTCGTCGTGCCTGCATTCGCATTTTCCGTAAAAGAAGGGAAGGCGGAAAGGCAGAACAGGACTGCACAGAAAAGAGCCGCAACCCTTCTCTTCCTACTTCCTTCCTTCTCGCCATATTTCGCATCCCTGTTCTCATTAATCCTATACAACAATTTTCTCTCCCACTTTGTATAATTCACCACTATAGGCAATTCCTTTTTTTGTGTCCCACATTCCATAAGGTAATTTTTGCTCTGCAAAACAAGCCTTAGCTTGTAGAAACTCCCTTTTTCTCCTCTTGCCAAAGCGCTAGTCCGCCGTGCAGAGGCCGTTCACGCCCGCCTGATAGTCCAAATATTCTTCCGTAAGCTTCAAATCCGCCTGCCTCTTCTGCCGGCTTGCTATGGTGTAGGCATTCTTCGCCTTATTTCTTGCCTTAACGCTTGCGGACCCGAGTTTCAGTCCGCGTTCCGCCTTCTCATAGGCCTTCTTCGCATTTTCTTCCTGTAAAATGGCCTGCGACTGTGCATCCAGAGCTTCTTTTAGGCTTTGATAGCGGGAAAGCAAATCCGACTGAATCTTTTCTTTCTGATTCTCGATCGTTCGGGACAGATTCTCGCGATTCGCTTCTCCCTCGGAGAGATTCAACTTTCTTGTACTAATCTGCAGACTTAAGTTATTGTCCAGAGCCTTCTTTGTGTCCTCGGAAAGGGAAATCTGTTCAACACTCTCCCTCGTCGTCTCCGGAATACTTGGAAAAACAGGATTGGCATCGGCTTTCCAACCGAGACTGACTTGCAAAAGCTCGGAAGTCTTCTTGATACTTCCGTCATCGCTCGCAAGCTGAAGCTCTGCCTGATCCGCTGCGGTCTTCGCCGTAAGAACGTCTATCTCCGTGGCCTGCCCGATTGCCTTCTTCCGCTCTGCCGTTTCTTTTTCGCTTTTTCTGTCTTCGAGATTCACTGCATCAATCTCTTTTTGTAAAATCGTATTTTCCCGACTGATAAAGGACTTCTTCACCGTTTCCACGGTATTCTTTTCCGTCTGCTCGATGGAAAGCTTCGCCAGCTCCCGATCACTGTTTTGTGCTATGGAATCCGCGGAAAAGTTACTGCTGTTAGTCTGATACTGCATCTCACTAAGAGCTTCCGCCACGGCATTTCCATTTGCTGCCGCCATCGCTTTCTCATAGGCATCCTCCACTGCCGCACGAGCCGCTTCCACATCCACATTGTAGCTGCCCCTTCGCTCACTGTCTCGGAAGTTAATCCAAAGAGAAGAAACGGTCGGGTTGTACTCATGCACTAAATCCGCTATTTCCTCCCAGGAAATCGTATTGTCCCGAAGACTCGCCCATTCCTCCGGACTTCTCTCCCTCTCATAGGAAGTCTGCATCGGCGCCGTATCCACATTCTCCGAAAAACCGTATCGCCCGGCAGCAAAAGTCGGCGTAAACGCCAAACTTGCAATCATGCAGGAAATCGGTAAAACCAAACCCTTTTTCTTCATCTTCTCCTCCAAAAAATCTATGCTACTCTTAGTCTCGTCTAAAAAATATATTCCCCTCCGAAAATATGCCTGAATACAATGCCAAAATCCATATAGCCTTTCCACTATACCATTTCGGAGGAGTTTCCCTATCAAAAATTCTTGCACAGGAGCATAACAGCTCCGGCATTCCCTACTATAACACGGTGAATAGCGTACTTCTTTACAATTCTCTAGCAATACTATGAATATTTGCTGTTTAATAGAAAAGCACGACGTGAAGATTCTATAGACTATGCGATAGAATTCTTTTTCCCGTACAGGATGCGGTAATACACCGGAAGCAGGAGAAGTGCAAGCAGGGTTGATGCGGTAAGTCCCCCTACATCCACGAGCGCAAGTCCCTGCATGAGCTTTCCGTTTTCTCCGATTGCCATAGCCATCGGCACCATGGAAAGGACTGTCGTAAGCGTTGTCATGAGGATTGGGCGGAGCCTCGTTGCCCCCGACTCGATAATTGCTCTGTCCAAAGGCATATCTTCCCGATACTGATTCACCGTGTCCACATAGAGAATGCCGTTGTTTACCACCGTTCCCACCAGCATGAGGAAGCCGAGTAGGGAAGTCATGGAAATGGTCGCATCGAAGAGCCAGAGGAGCCCGAAAGAGCCAATCATGGCAAACGGCACCGTAGTCATGACCATGAAACTGAAACGCAGAGATTCAAACTGTCCCGCCATCACAACAAAGACGAGGAATACGGCAATCGCAATCGCGCGAAAGAGGTCCGTGAACTCTTCCCGCATATTTTTTGTTCTCAAGCTTTCCGCAAGTTGCATATCCTTTCCCAGATGCGATTGCACGAGCCCGTCCACTTCTTCTTTTGTTCCCTTGTTCGCTTTTTCCGTATAGTTTGCCCGGATCGTCACCACATACTTCTTATCTTCCCGCGTGATTGCAGAAGGAGAATCGGTAAAATCCACCGTTGCCACGCTGTCCAAAGCTACCGCAGCTCCGCGCGGCGTGGAAAAACGAATATTTTTTATTTTTTCCAGAGTATCAAAGCGATCTTTCGGGTACTCCACCCGAACATCCGCCTTTTCTCCGTCCAGGTCGATCTTCATCACCGTCTTCCCGCCCAAAATCGAGTTCAAACTTTGCCCGAGGGCAATCGGACTCAGCCCCTCGGCTGCCGCCTTAATCGGATCCACCTTCACAAGAAGACGCGGTGCGGCATTTTCCAGACTGGAATGAATACCGGTAAGGCTCTCCTTCTTTTGCATCTCCGTGACAATGGCATCGCTTTTTTCTTTCAGACTCTGTAAATCCGCTCCCTTCAGGATGACTTCATAGCCTTCGTTAGTCTTCACATCTTCCTCACTGGCCCCAAAATTCGCATCGCTCAGGGACTTCACCGTAATCACTTCATCGGGTCTTGTTTCTAAGCGCTTTTGCCAAGCTTTTGCCTTTTCTTTTGTGGATACGGAGCGTTTCTTCTTTAAATAAGCGGTGACCGTACTGCTGCTGTCTCCCCCGTAAAGAGCCTGAAACCCCTCTCCGCCTCCGGAAAGCGTCGTATAGCGATCCACATCGGGATCCTTCGCCACCATCGCTTCAATCTCCCGCATGGCCTTGTCTCTTTCTTCCAAATCCAGTCCGGGTTTTTGCAGAACGGAAATCTGTACGGTAGCACTGTCTATATCCGGCATCAGCTCTGAACGAATCTTTGTTGCCAAAAACAGAGAAAGAAGGAGTATCAGGAAGGTTCCCAGCACCACTGCTTTCTTATGCCGTAAAAAGCGTCCGATAAGGGTCCGGTAGCTATTCTGAAGGCTTCGCACCGCCTTGTACGCCGGCGCCTTCTCATTCTCCTTCGGTTTATACAGTGTGAAACAGAGCGGGACAATGGTAATTGCGGAAAGGAGAGAGGCGAGCATACAGAAAACGATGGTAAAACCGAGCGGTTTAAAATATTGACCCGAAATTCCTTTTAAAAAGCCAAGAGGAAGGAAAACTACGCAGGTCGTTAAAGTGGAACCGAAAACCGAGGCTCCCACTACCCGTACCGCATCGATTGCCGCATCTCTCCTCGACCGTCTTTCGTCCTGAACCTCGTCCATCGCGCGGAAAGAAGCTTCCAATACCACAATGGAATTATCGACCATCATGCCTACGCCAAGCACCAGAGCGGAAAGAGTCAGCATATTCATGCTGTACCCCATGGCATACATGAAAACAATCGCCCCAAGTATGGCTATCGGAATAGACGAGCCTACAATGAGGGAAGCCTTCACGTCTCCGAAGAAGAAGAAAATTATGGCCATGGAAATCACCACCGCCATAATCATCGTCTGAAAGACGCTGGAAAGAGAAGATTTGATACTGTCCGCATTGTCCTGGATAATATGAATAGAAAGGTTCGGGTTTTGCGCCTCCAAATCTTTGATTGTCTCCTTAACATCCCTGCTCATGGCAATATCGGACTCTGTCTGTGTCTTACTCAGGCTGAGTCCAATCGTATCTTCTCCGTTATATCTTCCGATGCCGCTCTTCTCTTCCAGGCTTTCCGATACTGTTGCAAGGTCTCGTAAATACAGGGTATTTCCCGTTCCGGTGAGAAGCGGTAATTTTTTCAGCTTTTCCACTGTGGAATAGTCCTCCGAAACGCTGAGGCTGAGCTTTTGCTTCCCATAGCGGGTAGTCCCGGCAGGATACGTAAAGTCGGAAGCCTTAATCATTTGGATAATATTTTCCATCGTCAAATGATACTGGGCAAGTTTTTCCTCGGAAAGTTCCACACGGACATACTCCGCCTGTCCTCCGGAAAGAGAAACCGAAGCGACCGAAGACAGCTTCTCCATCTCCGGCTCAATCCTGTTCTTTACATAGTTATAAAGATTCCCCTTCGTTTTATCCGAAACGGCAAGAACCATCCCCGCCTGCGCATTAATATCAAATTCGGTGTAGCTCGGCGCCTCCGCGTCACTCGGGAGATCCGCCTTTAAGACGTCCAGCTTCTTCTTCAGCTTGTCGTAGGCACGGTCCATATTGGTGCCGTAACGATAACGAATAATGACCATGGAGACATTTTCAAGAGAACGGGACTGCACCTCCTCCACATCGGACAGGAGGGAAACCTCTTCCTCTATGGGCTTTGAAACCAGTTCATCAATGTCCTCGGGAGATGCCCCGGGATAAACGGTAGACACAATCATATAAGGAAAGTTCATGTCGGGGAGCAGTTCCATTTTCATGGTCGTAAAGGCGATAAAACCGAAAAACAAGAGGGACAGCACCGCCAAAAAAGTGGATACCGGGCGGCGCAAAATCAATTTTGTGATGGCAATCATCTGCTTCTACCCCTTTTCTTCCTTTGCGGATTCCTCCGGAGCGGACTTCTCTTTTGCAGAATCCTTTACAGACTCATCCTTTTTATCCTGCAGTCTGACCTTAGCTCCGTCAAACATCTCGTTGTTCCATGAAGAAACCACCTTGTCTCGATCGCTAAGTCCGGAAAGAATCTCTGCGTTCTCCTCATCGCTTAGGCCTAGTTCCACCTTCTTTTTTCGGAGCAAGCCTTCGTTTCCGTCCGTCCCTTCGAAAACATAAACAAAGGCTTCGCCGTTTTCATAGTAAAGCACATTCAGCGGCAAAGTATTCACGCTAGATCTGCTGTCCTTCGTAAGACTAATCTTCGCTTTCGAGCCCTCCGGAAAATCAGTATTTTCCACCTCCGCCTTCACCGGAAAGAGGCCGGTCTCCGGAAGCAAAACCGAAGAAATCTCCGTGATGGTTCCGGGATAGCTTTCCTTTCCTTTTTCGAGCATAATACTCTGCCCGACGGAAAGATTTTTCACGAGCTCTTCCGTCGCGGAAAAGAGAACTTGCTGCGACCCGGCGCCCATCAAAGTGGCGAGCTGTGTCCCTTGGGGAATAAAAGCCCCTTTAACGAGAATACTGTTCTGTAAAATGCCGTCCGCCGGTGCCGTAATTTCGGAGAATTCCACTTGGGTATCGTAATTCAGTTTTGCAGCCTTTGCCTGCGCTTCCGCAGCCTTCGCCTGTGCATCCGCCGCTTCAAAATCCTGGACGGAAATATCTCCCGATTCCTTAAGCATTGCCAGCCTGTCCCGACTATCACGCGTAACCTCTGCCTGTGCCTTTGCCTGCTCTAAACTGTACTTTGCGGCATCAATCTGTTTCTGATTATCCAAAAGGGCAATCCTTTCCCCTTTTTTCACTTCGCTTCCATTTTCCTTGTCAATTTCCAGAACCTCTCCGGATATTTTACTGAGTAAACGGAACTGCTCTTTCGCGGAAATCTCTCCGAGGAGCTCCTCCTTTACCGCCAAGTCGCTCTTCTCCATGGAAATGCAGGTGACTGTCGGAAGAGCCTTCCCTTCCACTTCTTCCTTCGGCTTCATGATTCGACGAACAATAAAAAAAGACAGCAGCGATAAAATGATCAGTATAGCGATTGCTTTTAGCCCTTTTTGCATGGATTTCCTCCCTTATCTCTACCTATGTAAAGGTCTGTACAGATGGTAGCACAATTTAAAATGACTATCCATAAAGAGGAAGCCTTTTTTCGGCTTATTTTATACAAAGTTTCCGGAACTCTTTATCCAAAACTTTCCTGCTGATTTTTTACAAAGTTTCCCAAGCAGTGTATACCAATCCTTATGTCCTATCTCCCCCAAAATTTCCAGACTGTTTATCCCCGATTATGTAAAATGTTTCAATTATTTTTATCATAAAAAATATTTGATAAAAACTTTTTATAATTTAAGAAATTCTTACGAGAAAATCCGCTATTTTTGTGCGTATCCTACAATCAATTCGCAAAATAAACCAATCTTTCTGGAGAAAGATTCGTCGTTTAAGAAAATTGCAATGGTTTTCTTTATATTTCTTTAATAAATGCTTTCGCTTTACTTCCCTTTTTTTATTTTTATATCTTGAAATATGCAGGCGATATGGTAAAGTGGCGAAGATAAAGAAGATTTAATTCAAATTGGAGAAGGAGAATTATGAAAGCGAAGAGACAGATTTTGTCCCTTTTGTTAGCGTTGCTTTTGGTATGGCAAGGCTTTTCTTTTGCGAATGCCGAAACAGGAAGCGAAACAAGGACAAATGTAGTAACAGAAGGAAGCGGAGCAGAAAACGGAGCAGGTATGGAAGCCTATCCCGCAACCGGCAGCACAATCGAAACGGAGAGTAGAGTCCCACAGCAGGTTAACGCTTTAAAAGATATTCACTTGTATGTAGACGGCACCCCTGTTGGGGAAGACAGTACTCTGGCGAGTTATTCGAAAAAAATATCCTTTGAAGCCACTATAGATAAAGAGAAAATCAAAAATGTAAAGGAAAACGACTATATCTCTATTAAATTGCCGGTTGAATTAAAGTCCCAAAACACACCTTTCAAAATCAAAGGGAAAGACAAGAATGGCATAGAACAAGTCATGGCCAACGGAACCTATAACGCGAAGGACAACGAAATCCGTATCACCTTCACAAAATATGCCGAAGGATACAGGGGAGATGACGGAAAAGTTTACTTCAATGCTTCCGTGAATACTTCCGCTTTTACAAAGAGCACATCGAGACCGCTTGAAATTGTAATTAACGGAGGAGCCCAGAACTATAAAATAAATAATATACGCTATGAGATTCAAAAGGATGAAACTCCGATAAGTTTTTATAAAGATACTGCACCCGGAATCGATACTGTTATAGATGGTAACGGCAACACACATCACCTTATCCTCTACAAGATAACGTTGGATATGCGAAACGTTGAAAAGCCGGCAGGAGTCACAAGCTATAAGAATACACGGATAATCGATACCTTAAAGAGCAATAAGCTCAGCTATTTTGATGTAAACGATTATAATCTCACTGAGGCGCAGAAAAAAATTTATCAGCCTAAGTATCTGAAGGGAATCTGGCGTTCCGGAAAGCAGAACGGTAGCCAATGGGAGAATGCCACCGCAGATGACAAAGAAAACCGAGGACCACAATGGAAACTTCGCAGTAAGGATAACAACAACAATTCCGATCCTGGAGAAAAAACTTTTGATTTTACCTATACGGACAAAAATACTAGAAGAAGCTTTACTTTCCCGCTGGAAAACTTAGAACCGGATGACGGGTACTATATTTCCTATTACGTGGAGATTAACGGCGGATTTAAAAATATGGATAGCTTCACGAACCAAGCAAAACTTGTCGGAGACGGAATAGCAAAAGAACTGAAAGAAAAAGTATACAGTGTCAGTGAAGCAGGCGGAAACTTAAATGACAGTCAATACTTTAACATTAAAATCCTGAAGACCGACGAAAACGGGAAACCCTTACAAGGCGCTAAATTCAAAATTGTAAACCCGATAAATAAATACTCAGATACCATTACTTCGGACAAGTATGGAATCGCAGAACTGAAAGATGTTTCCAAGGCAGACTATACGGTAGAAGAAGCAGAAGCTCCGGAAGGCTACGAGAAGGATCCCAACAAGACCTACGAAATCCATAAGACGGATTTTGACACCGCAAGCAACTCTACCATCACTTTGACTATCAAAAATAAGAAGAAAGAAGTGAAGAAACAGAGCACAAGCTTTTCCGTAGAAAAGAGATGGGTTTTAGACCCGAAACTTGCCACAAACAAACCTGATAAGGTTACGGTTTCCGTTTTAAAGAACGGCGTTAAGGATGATAATCTCACGGTAGTATTATCCCAAGAAAACGGCTGGAAAGCATCCTTCTCCGATCTTCCGAAGGAAGGTGCTGACGGAAAGGAAATCGTATACACCGTTTCCGAAGAGGAATTAGCCGGATTTAAAGCCGCTATCTCCGGAACCGATGAGAACGGATTTACCATCAGTAACTATAACGGCAGTAGAGTCGTTATTCCGGTGACGAAGATCTGGAAAGGAAACGGAACACACCCTGATCACGTAAATGTTCAGCTTTTTGCTGACGGAGAGAAGGTAGCTACCTATACCTTAAACGAGAGCAACGCTTGGCAGCATAGCTTTGATATGCCGAAGTTTAATGCAAACCGTAAAGAAATCAGTTATACCGTTACTGAGGATAGCGTTACCGGCTATACGGCAACAACCCAAAGCAATCCGGCTACCGGCTATGTGAACGTCTTTGTCAATACAAAGAACGATGTTCCTCCCACAAGTCCTAACGGCGGTGGAAACGGTGGCGGAGGAAATGGCGGTGGCGGAAATCCGCCGAAGCCGAGCCCCAACTCCTCTACCCCCCCTGTTCCGTCAGGAACTACGCCTAACCCCGGAGAAGTCCTAAATGCAAGCAGACCTTCTACCGATTCCGAGAGCGTCTCTTCCGTACTCGGTGCAGAAAGAGAGAAGA
>QWCT01002573.1_pt1 | contig 10988 bp, 6 predicted proteins | sample 1972681 | NCBI WGS metagenome assembly QWCT01 (sample SAMN09866701, study PRJNA288562) | Human oral metagenome isolate pre3_saliva, whole genome shotgun sequencing... | isolation source: mouth | host: Homo sapiens | place: USA: California | reverse complement strand
TTTTCCGGAACCTGCAGGGTGCAGGACCGGCCGACGCATCGGCCATCAAGCGGAAACCATAGGCATGATCAACGAGGACTACCTGGCCAATATTCGGCCCACCCACCGTCAGCTCCAGTGGCAGAAAATGGAGATGTACGCGTTCATCCACTTTGGCATGAACACGATGACGGACCGCGAGTGGGGCGAGGGCCACGAGGATCCGGCCCTGTTCAACCCGGGCAACGTCGACGTCGATCAGTGGATGCGCGCACTCGTCAGCGCAGGGATGAGCGGCGTCATCCTCACGTGCAAGCACCACGACGGATTTTGCCTGTGGCCGTCGGCCTACACGAAGCACTCGGTGGAATCCTCGCCGTGGAAGGGCGGGCGCGGCGACCTCGTGCGCGAGGTCTCCGAGGCTGCCGCTCGCCACGGCCTGAAGTTCGGCGTGTACCTGTCCCCCTGGGACATGACCGAGCCTACCTACGGTCAGGGCGAGGCCTACAACGACTTCTATATCAACCAGCTCATCGAGCTGCTCACCCACTACGGCCCGGTGTTCTCCGTGTGGCTGGACGGCGCGTGCGGCGAGGGGCCCAACGGCAAGGTCCAGGTCTACGACTGGCAGCGCATCTACGAAACGGTTCGCGCACTGGCCCCCGAGGCCGTCATCTCGGTGTGCGGCCCGGATGTTCGCTGGTGCGGCAACGAGGCTGGGTCCGTTCGTGCCAACGAGTGGTCGGTCGTTCCCGCTTCTCTGCGCGAGGCCGAACGCACCGCCGAGAAGTCACAGAAAGCCGACGACGGCGAGTTTTCGCGCCAGGTGGCTTCCGGCGACGAGGACCTGGGATCGCGCGAGGCACTGGCCGGCTACTGCGGTCCCCTCGCCTGGTACCCCGCCGAGGTCAACACCTCGACCCGCAAGGGCTGGTTCCACCACGACGTCGAGGATTCGCAGGTGCGCAGCGTCGACGAGCTCTTCTCGATCTGGAAGGGATCGGTTGGCGGCAACGCCACCTTCCTCCTGAACGTTCCCCCGAACCGCGACGGGCTCCTCGCAGACGCCGACGTGGAGGTGCTCGCGCGCCTCGGCGAGAAGATCGCTGACTTCCGCGCCCAGCGCATCGAGGCGTTCCGAAAGGACGACGGCAACACGGTAACTCTGCGCTTCGACACACCGCGCACCGTCAGCGCCGTGGTGCTTGAGGAGGACATCGCCCAGGGGCAGCGCATCGACGAGGCCGTGGTGACCTCGTGTGCCAACGGCGGCGATGAGCAGGAAATCGCCCGTGCTCACAGCGTGGGATACCGCCGCATCATCACCCTGGAAAAGCCCGTGACCGCCACCCAGGTGCGGGTGACGGTCACGAAGAGCAGGCAGGGCTTCTACCTGGCGGACTTTTACGCTATCGAGGCCTGAGCCTCAGCGCGGCGTGTTCGCCGCCGTGCGCACGACGATCTGAGCCGTGTCCTCAGTCAGGTAGAGCTCGTCGGCGGGCGTGAGTCGAATACGCTCGAGTTCCATCGGGCTCAGGTCAGCGGCCACGCCGATGCCGTAGCCGTCGCGCACCTCGATGACGGCGAGAGCGCCGTTGCGGCGTCGCGCGTCCTCGTATTCTTCGAGTAGGGCTGCGGGCAGGCGGTCCGCAAGTTCGCGACGGGCGGCAATGACGCGGCGCAGCTCGTCGTCGGAGTCGGCGACATCGGCCTCGAATTGAGCCTTCAGCGCCTCGATGTCGGCGGCGATGGCCTGCGCCTCGGCCTTCATCTTGTCCTGTGCGGCGCGGGCGGCCTCAATGCGCTCCTCGGCGTCAACCTGGTCGTCCTCGAGCTTGGCAAGGCGGCGATCCATCTGGGCAATCTCGTGCTCCATCGCCGAGATGTCGCGCAGCGGCACCTGATTTGCGTCGATGCGGCCCTGCTGGCGCGCCCGACGCTCGGTGACCTTGGCGATCTCGTCTTCGATGCGGGTTACCTCGCGACCGATGTCCGCGATGACCGCGCTCTGTGCGATCGCGGCGCGCTGCAGGTCGGCGACGCGACCTGCGAACTCGCGAACCGTCGCATGCGCGGGGTGAGAATCGCGCTTGTGGCGCAGCGCCGACTCCTTCTGGTCGAGCTTCTGGAGCTCGAGGAGCTCGATCTGGTCGGTGTGCGATGCTTTCACGCTAGTTCTCCCTGGGTGACTCGATGGCTGGTCCATGGCTCGGTGACAATCGTAGAGACTTCCACGCGAACTTCCACATCGGCGGCGCGCGCAGCCTCGCGGATCTTACGTGCGAGGACGGGGAGCCACGGGGACTCTGTCGCCCAGTGGGATCCGCACAGGAGCGCCGGAGAACCGCCCTCGAGGTGTTCGGAGGCGGGATGGTGGCGCAGGTCGGCCGTGAGGTAGACGTCAACTCTCGCGGCGCGCGCGGCTTCGAGCGCGCTATCTCCAGCGCCGCCCAGCACGGCCACGCGCCGCACCGAAGCGCGTTCGTCGCCACCGACGAAGAGGCCGGAGGGGCCCGCCGGCAGAACGGAGGCGACGTGGTCGGCGAAGGCACCGAGCGTCGTTTCCTCAACGCTCCCAACGCGGCCCAGACCGATCTCATGTCCCTCGGCGTCCGTGCCGCACGGCTCCAGCGGCGCGGTATCGCGCAGGCCGATCAGGTCGGCGAGCGCCGTCGCGACGCCGTCGCAGGCCACATCCGCGTTGGTGTGCGCGTTGAACAGGGCGATGCCTGAACGAATGAGGGTCGTGACGACGCCACCCTTCGGGTCGGTCACGGGCAGGAAGGACGCACCGCGGAGAAGCAAGGGGTGGTGAGTGATCACCATGTCGTAGGGCTGCCCGTCACCGGACGGCCCCGCGACAGCCTGCTCGGCGATGGCTGCTGTGGGATCGAGCGCGAGAAGGATCGAACGCACGGGAGCGGCAGGGTCGCCGACGATGAGCCCAACGCGGTCCCACGACTGAGCCCATGCCGCCGGATACCAGGCTTCCATGAGGGCCATAACGTCGCCGACAGTCCCCATCTAGCAAGGGACCCTGCCCGCGACTATGATCACAACGTGCAGATTTTGAGCCTACTCGACCAGGGGTTGGTCGATTACACGCAGGTTGACGCGCTTCAGCGCTCCCTGCACGAGGAGGTCCTCGCCGGTGGCGAGGACTCGCTTATCGTTTCTCAGTTCACGCCGACCTGGACGGCGGGACGCCACACGAAGCCCGAGGACATTCCCTCCACGACCGTTCCCGTCATCCGCACGGATCGTGCGGGTTCTGCGACGTGGCACGGCCCCGGTCAGGTCGTCGTCTACCCCGTCGTTCGTCTGCGCGAGCCCGTCGACCTCGTGCAGTGGATCCGCGCGGTCGAGGCCTCGGTGATCGACACCGTCCGCGAGGTCTGGGGACTTCCCGTGCACCGCATCGAGGGCCGCGCGGGCGTATGGCTCACCGAAGAGGGACGCCGCGACCGCAAGATCTGCGCGATTGGCCTGAAGGTGGCGCGCGGCGCGACCCTGCACGGCATCGCCCTCAACGTCGACATCGACTCGGCCCACGCTTTCGAGGGCATCATCCCCTGCGGTCTCACGGACGCCGACGTGACCTCCCTGTCCTGGGAGGGTATCCACACGACCGTCCAAGACGCCGCCAATGAACTTGTCCCGCGCATAGTGGAGCACATCTCCCCCTGCCTGGCGACCACTCCTACTTCCGTTTCCTACACGACGAGGTCAACGCTATGAGTACCCTGCCCGATCCCGAAGGACGCAAGCTCCTGCGCATCGAGGTGCGTAACTCGCAAACACCGATCGAGAAGAAGCCCGAGTGGATCCGCACGACCGCCAAGGCCGGCGAGAACTACCAGGACATGCGCTCACTCTCCCACGCCAAGGGTCTGCACACGGTGTGCGCCGAGGCCGGCTGCCCCAACATCTACGAGTGCTGGCAGGACCGCGAGGCGACCTTCCTGCTCGGCGGTGCCCTGTGCACGCGCCGCTGCGACTTCTGCGACATCGCGACGGGTCGTCCCACCGAGTACGACAAGGATGAGCCGCGTCGTATCGCCGAGTCCGTGCGTGACCTCGACCTGCGCTACGTGACGATCACGGGCGTGACCCGCGACGATCTGCCCGACGGCGCCGCATGGCTGTACGCCGAGACCTGCCGCCTCATCCACGAGCTCAACCCGGGCACCGGCGTGGAGCTCCTCGTCGATGACTTCCGCGGTCAGGCCGAGTCGATCGACATGGTCATCGAGGCCGGCCCGCAGGTCTTCGCGCACAACCTGGAGACGGTGCCGCGCATCTTCAAGAAGATCCGCCCCGCCTTCAACTACGACCGCTCGCTCGCCATGATTAAGCGCGCCCACGACGGCGGCATGGTCACCAAGTCGAACCTCATCCTGGGCATGGGAGAGACGCGCGAGGAGATCAGCGCTGCCATGCGCGACCTACACGCGTCGGGCTGCGACCTGCTGACGCTCACGCAGTACCTGCGTCCCTCTCCCCTGCACCACCCGATCGACCGCTGGGTCCACCCCGAAGAGTTCGTCGAGCTGGCCGCCGAGGCCGAGGAGCTGGGCTTCGCGGGCGTCATGGCCGGCCCCCTCGTGCGTTCCTCGTACCGCGCGGGTCTGCTGTGGGCTAAGGGCATGCGTGCCCGCGGCTTTGAGATCCCCGAGCAGCTGCGCCACATCGAGAACTCCGGTTCGACGCTGCAGGAGGCCGGTTCCGTCCTGGCACGCCTGAAGGAGCGTTCGGAGCGTCACGCGGCGATGGCCGCGAAGGCCGCCTCGGCCTCGTGATCCCCGACTATTCTCCCGCGCGAGCGCTCCTCGGGGCGGCGCGTCGCCACCCGGACCGGCTGTCCCTGGTGGATGCGGCGACCGGCGAGGAGTGGAGCGTGCGTGAGGCCGCTGACACGGTCGCACGCTTGGCCAGGGCCTTCGAGGAGGCCGGTATCGGCGAGGGCACGCGCATCGCCGTCATCGGGGCGAACTCGCCGTGGCACTACATCACCGCCGTGGCGGCCTCGTGGCTGCGCGCGGTGACGGTTCCGCTCTCCCCGCGCATGCCGTCGGCTGCGCTCGCCTCGATGTGCGAGCAGGCGGGCGTCTCGTGGGTGTTTCTCGACGAGGCCTCTTCCGCCCACGCTCCCGCTCTGTCCGGCGCGGGAGCACAGGTCACGTCGTTTGCGGATCTGTCGGCGTGGGCGGATCGCGCTGCACCCATCGAGAAGGCTCCCGCGCGCTGCGGGACCGAGCTCGCAGCCATCTTGTTTACGTCCGGATCCACGGGCACCCCGCGTCCCGTCGAGCTCACCCACGAGGTCATGTGGTGGGGATCGACGAACTTCCGGGAGGGCTTCGACTACGCGCCGACCTCCTCGGTCGTGGGTGTATGCGCGCCCGCGAGCCACATCGGCGGCTACAACGGCACGTCGATGGACGTGTGGACACACGGCGGAACCCTCGTCACGCTCGGTTTTCCGGGCTCCTTCGACGCGCGCGCCGTCATCGACGCGATCGAGCGATACGGGATCACGATGATGTTCGCCGTGCCCGCAATCGTGCGTGCAATCCTCGACGAACACGAGCGCGGCGGCGGGGACCTGTCGTCGTGGGTGCGCCCCCTCATCGGCGGCGACGCGATGACGGCAGACCTCGCGGAGGCGATGCACGCGGTCGGACTGTCCCCCATTCACGTGTGGGGCATGACCGAGACCTCCGGTGCGGGCACGGTCGCAACACCCGATTCTTTGGCTCCAGCCGGATCGCTCGGGGTTCCCTTCCCCTACGTGGACCTGCGCGTCATGGCCACCGACGAGCGCGAAGCCGACACAGACGAGATGGGCGAAATCTGGGTCCGCGGGCCCGGCGTCGTGAGCGGCGAAGAGTGGCTGCGTACCGGCGACCTTGCCACTCGGGATGCCCACGGCTGGCTGCACATGGTGGGACGCGCCCACCGCATGATCAACACGGCCGGCGAGCTCGTCGCGCCCCCAACGGTCGAGCGGGCTCTACGCTCGCTGGACGTCGTGTCGGATGCGCTCGTCGTGGGGTTGCCGGATGAACGCTGGGGTCAGATCGTCGCCGCGCTGATCGTCGCCTCCCCCGAGGGCCGCGCCCAGGCCTCGTCCTTAAGCGCCGACGCACTGTCCGAGGCCCTGCGCGATTCACTGGCACCGTGGGAGAAGGTGCGCCGTGTCCTGCTCGTCGACGCGCTCCCGACCACAACGACGGGCAAGCCGGATCCGGTCGCGGCAGCGCACCTCTTCGACGCGTGAGGCCATTGGGCCCAGGTGCGCCCGACCTCACAAAGTATGGGCACCATATTTAGGTAAGATTAGCCTTGCTTAATTGAAGGAGAGTCTTATGTCCCGCCACCGCATTGTCATCATCGGTTCCGGCTTCGCAGGCCTGACGGCAGCTCGTCGACTGAAGAACGCCGACGCCGACATCACCATCCTGGCCCGCACATCGCACCACCTCTTCCAGCCCCTGCTGTACCAGGTGGCCACGGGCATTCTCTCCGAGGGCGACATCGCCCCCACCACGCGCGAGATCCTGCGCGGCCAGAAGAACGTGACCGTCCTGCAGGCCCTCGTCGAGGAGATCGACGTCGAGACTCGCACCGTCAAGTGGCGCAACCACAACAAGCACGAGCAGACCGAATACGACACGCTGATCGTCGCGGCGGGTGCGGGCCAGTCCTACTTCGGCAATGACCACTTCGCGGTGTTCGCGCCGGGCATGAAGACGATCGACGACGCCCTCGAGCTGCGCGCGCGCATTTTCGGCGCCTTCGAGCTGGCTGAGATCGAAACCGACCCGACTGCGGTCGAAAAGCTGCTGACCTTCGTCGTCGTGGGCGCCGGCCCGACCGGCGTCGAGATGGCCGGACAGATCCGCGAGCTCGCCTCTCACACGCTCAAGGGCGAGTTCCGCAACATCGACCCGACCAAGGCGCGCGTCATCCTGGTGGACGGCGCGGAACATCCGCTTCCCCCGTTCGGCGAGGAGCTCGGCCTCAAGACCGAAGAGGCCCTGGCCAAGCTCGGCGTCGAGATGAAGATGAACGCCTTCGTCACCGGCGTCGACTCCGAGGGCGTCACCCTCAAGTACAAGTCCGGCGAAGAGGAGCGGATCGAGGCCGTGTGCAAGGTGTGGGCCGCCGGCGTCGCCGCGAGCCCGCTGGGCCGCGCGCTCGGCGAGGCCACGGGCGCCGAGGTGGACCGCGCGGGGCGCGTCACCGTCAACAAGGACCTCACCCTGCCGGGCCACCCCGAGATCTTCGTGCTCGGCGACATGATGGCCTTCCCGGGCGTGCCGGGCGTTGCGCAGGGCGCGATCCAGTCCGCGCGCTTCGCCGCCGACATGATCGCGGCTCGGCTTGCGGGCCGCGCGCCCAAGGCCACCGAGTTCGTCTACAACGACAAGGGCTCGATGGCGACGATCGCGCGTTTTAAGGCGGTCGTGAAGATGGGCAACACGAAGCTGACCGGCTTCATCGCCTGGGTGGCCTGGTGTTTCCTGCACCTGCTGTACATCGTCGGCTTCAAGTCACAGGTGGGCACGCTCGTCAGCTGGTTCTTCAGCTTCCTGTCCGGCGCGCGCCCCCAGCGCACGACCACGAACCAGCAGCTGGTGGGCCGCCTCGCCCTGGAGCAGCTCGGCGCGGGCGCATCCGGCAAGCTTGTCGTCGGTGAAGACGTCGTCGAGGAGCACGAGGAACAGGACTGACGCGCGTGGCGCGCTGACGGCGCGCTCATGCTTGCCATCGAGCGCTTTGTCAAAAGGCGCTGACAAGCAGGCAATCAAACATCTAGGGGGCCGGAAGCATGAGCTTCCGGCCCCACTGGCACACCATTTTGCATCAGATTGATGTGGCACCTACAACATCCGAGAATGTCATTCATGTAAAGTGTCGTCTATGCCTGATCCTGGATTCGTCGCGGTAGCTAGTATCGGCGCAGCTCTAACGAAAGTGTTGCTGCGTGCATGTGATAATGCGTTTGGCGCTGATCTCGTTGGAGATGGCCAGGAGTTCGTTGGCCTGCTGTCGCGGGTGTTGCGCCGCACCGATGACCCGAAGGGCCAGATTGAACGTCGCGTCAGTGAGGCCTTGGCTATACGCACGAAGGCGATGCGAGAACGTTGTAGCGACCAAGGCGTCGATCCCGACGTACTCTCGGGGGCTTGCACCGAGGTCGAAATCATCCTCGAAGAAATCGCCGATGATGGTGCGCTTCTCCTCAGTGCAGTGCGTAGCCCCGAGAGCTTTCCAGAGACGCTAAGGGAGCACGCTACTCGAAGCCGCATGAACGTTGAATCTGCTGCTGAGCCGTATTTCGACGAGCTCGTAGCAGCAGTTGCCAAACAGTACGGTCTCCTTGCGCCATGGTCCGACAGGTTTGAGGTTGAGGCACTTAAGAGCATCTTGTCAGGCATTGATGAGCTCCAAGCGAATTCTCAGCGCTCTCTCGAGGCGCACGACATTACTCACGAAAAGCTAAGTGCGCTTTCTTCCAAGATCGACGCGATGCCCTGTCGCGAGCAGGAGCCGAGCCGCATCTTTTGCGGAAGTCGACCGGATGTCGCAACAGGGGGCCGTCATATTGCGCGCCGCGAGCAGAAACAGTTAAATGCACTGATTGACGATCCATCTCAACGACGCATGGTTCTGGTGGGCATGCGCGGCTGCGGAAAGACACAGCTGGCCTCAGCGTTGGCTCAACGATGCGAAGAAGCAAACTGGAGCATCGTCGCTTGGGTTAATGCAAGTTCACCCGAGTCTATCAAGAGCAGTTTTGTCGAACTCGTCAAGGAACTGAAGATCGACACGAGCGATCAACCGACTCACGAGCAGATCGTCTGCCGCTGCCTGAACTACCTGCGGTCGAGCGAAGCATCGGACAGGCTCATTATCTTCGACAATGTCGAGGACATTAACGACCTTAAGGGGCTCATCCCGCGTGGCGACGGCTTACGCGTGGTCACGACGACGACAAACAGCACCGGCTGGGAACATCAAGACTGGGCAACAATCAACGTCGGAGTGTTCGATCGCAGCGAGTCGATTGATTCTCTGCTCACGGTCACACAGTCCGACGATCGTGACGCTGCAAATACGTTAGCTGAGCGCCTCGGCGACTTACCTCTGGCTCTCGCACAAGCCGCAGCGACTGCTCGCAACAGCGACCTATCGCTCGCCCGCTACCTGGACCGACTGGATTCATACGGCGGCGAACGTGTCATCCGCCCGGTCCCCGGGGACTACTACACGGACGACGTGGCCACCGCTCTTTGGATGGCAATCGAGGACACGCTCGAGAACCTAGCGGACAACACGAAGCGTGCAGCTTTACACCAGTTAGGTGCGCTTGCGCTGCTCGCGGAGTCAGGTGTGCCCACACGATGGCTCGACCCTACCTTCGAGAAGCTGTATGACGACGAATCTCATGGCACTCAGCAGGACACGGGTGAGGACGCACATGACGCGCTCACAGAGCTCATTCGCAAGTCCATCGTTCAGCAAAGCGCAGACAAAGCGACGACGATGCTTCATCGCCTCCAGGCACAGGTACTACGCGAATCTTGGAATGAGAAGGAGCACTTGCTAGCGCTTGAAGCAGCTTTCACTCTCCTGAGCACCGTAGATATCGACAGGTTCCCCACGAATGCCACGCATTTACGACAACGTGAAACACGCGACCTCATCGCCCAATTCCGTGCCATCGGTGAACAGAAACGTACCCAAAATCTCCTCAGGAATGAAAGAGTCGTAGGCTCCCTCTGTTGGGCATTCTGGCACGCGAATGAACTTGGCCTTTCCCTCGAAGCTTCATCCCTCGAAAACTCGGTGACAGCTGTCCGGACCCTCCTGGGCGAGGAGCACCCCGGCAGCCTAGCCTCGCGCAACAACCTCGCAGGCGCATACCAGGATAGTGGCCGCCTCACCGAGGCCATCGCCCTGTACGAGCAGGTCCTCAACGACCGCACTCGAATCCTGGGCGAGGGCCACCCCGACACTCTGATCTCGCGGGACAACCTCGCAGGGGCATACATCTCGGCGGGCCGCCTCACCGAGGCCATCGCCCTGTACGAGCAGGTCCTGCACGACCGTATCCGCGTCCTGGGTGAAGACCATCCTGACACTCTGGCCTCGCGCAACAACCTCGCAGGCGCATACCGGGAGGGTGGCCGCCTCACCGAGGCTATCGCCCTGTACGAGCAGGTCCTGCACGACCGTATCCGCGTCCTGGGTGAAGACCACCCCGACACCCTGACCTCACGCAACAACCTTGTAGCCGTATACCATGCGGCGGGCCGCCTCACCGAGGCTATCGCCCTGTTCGAACAGATACTGCTCGACAGTATCCGCATCCTGGGCGAGGACCACCCCAACACCCTGACCTCACGCAACAACCTCGCATACGCATACGTGTCGGCGGGCCGCCTCACCAAGGCCATCACCCTGTTCGAAAAGGTCCTCACCGACAGTATCCGCGTGCAGGGCGAGAACCACCCCAAAACCCTAGCCGCGCGCAACAACCTCGCATATGCGTACCATACGGCGGGCCGGCTTGATGAGGCCATCAGACTCTACGAGCAGGTCCTCAACGACCGCACTCGAATCCTGGGCAACAACCACCCCGACACCCTGACCTCGCTCAATAACCTCGCAAGCGCATACCGGAAGGCAGGCTGCCTCACCGAGGCCCTCACACTGTACGAGCACGCGATAGCCGCCTGCAACCGAGTCCTGGAACCCGATCACCCGATCACGGCGACGGTACGAGAGAATCTCGAAGCAGCGAAGCTCCAGCTGAAAGCACAGGAGGAAGAATCACCGACCGAGTAAGGCGCACGTATACGCGTCGGGGCCGGAAGCTGTCGCTTCCGGCCCCTCGCCTCTTGTGGGCCCTACCGGGCTCGAACCGATGACCTTCTGGGTGTAAACCAGACGCTCTAGCCAACTGAGCTAAAGGCCCCACGCACGCGCCAATCTACCAG
>QWCT01001620.1_pt1 | contig 11002 bp, 10 predicted proteins | sample 1972681 | NCBI WGS metagenome assembly QWCT01 (sample SAMN09866701, study PRJNA288562) | Human oral metagenome isolate pre3_saliva, whole genome shotgun sequencing... | isolation source: mouth | host: Homo sapiens | place: USA: California | reverse complement strand
GATGGTGGTCGTGCCGTGGTCGGTCTGGAGGGGACCCTCGGGGGTCTTGTCCTGGTCAACGTTCTCGTTGTTGTCGCTCATGTGAGCCTCTTTCATTGAGTCGAAGGTGGGGGCCGTGTAGTAAGGGGCGGCTAAGCAACGGATTAGTGAAGTATCGTCACAGACACTGCGACAGGTGTGCCCTGCCCGTCGCCCTGTATTGCTCCCCGAGACCATTCTTGCGCAAGGTGATGGGTACAGTCGGTTGAAAAAGCTCTGAGATCTCTATTAATGGGATACGTCACTAAGGTTTGATACATGGTGATACGAGGTGACGGGAGTGTCCGTGGCGACGAGGCCGTGGCGGGGTCGCGCGAGGGCGTGGCCCGGCTTCGCTGTGGTCGGTGCTCGAGTAGAGGAGTGCATCATTAGTTGAATCAAATGATGCTGCTCGCGATGCTATTCTGAATGTGGAGGTAGCCATGAGAACCACTGTGACACTCGATGATGACCTGCTCGCGCGCGCCGAGGAACTCACTGGGATCAGTGAACGATCCGCGTTGATCAGGGACGCGGTGGAACTTCTTGTCCGTATTGAGACGGGACGGCAGCTCGCTGCGCTCGGTGGCAGTGATTCTGTGGCAGAGGCTGCGCCGCGGAGCCGCAAGCGTGCATGAGAGTCCTCGTTGACACGAACATCTGGATCGATCACCTGCGGAAAACTGAGCCGGTTCTGGTCGATCTGCTCGAGCGCGACCTGGTGTGTGTGCACCAGAGCGTCATCACCGAGCTCGCGTTGGGGAACCTCAAGAATCGGTCGTTCTTTCTGAAAATGCTTGAGCGCTTGATGGTTGTGCGCAACGTTGATGATCAAGGCGTGCGGCACCTCGTCGAGGAGCGGCGGCTGTGGGGCAGGGGGCTCAGTGCTGTCGACGTGGCTCTCCTGGCGAGCGTCGTCGTGACCCCCGGCGTGTCGCTGTGGACGCGCGATAAGCGCCTTTGTCAGGCCGCGTGTGACGTGGGCGTGTTGGCGGAGCTTGACTGAGGGGGCCGCGTCTTCTTCGAGGCAATGGCCGGGTTGCGTGGGGACGTGGTTCGGCTATTCGCATGGGAAGGGGGGAGGGAGTTTCGAGGCTATGGTGTCGTCTTACGTGTGTGACAAGTGCGTGTAGTGGCATTGTAAATCTGCGATAACTGGCTTTACAGTCAGCTATCTGGGTGGTAGCATGTTGTAGGCGCGAGCAGGTCACTTCCTTTGTCTGGTGGCGGATGATTCGTGCTCTTTGTGGCGGTTGCTGGCCTGCCTTCCCTGATGGAGGGTGGTGTGCAGATGGTCAGAGTCGTCGTTGTCAGTGTTAGGTCGTAGTTGAGGGGGAAATGTGGATTGGTGGGAGCCGGTCGCTCAGATTCTGGGGGCTTGTATCGGTATTTGCGCGGCTTTCGCCGCGTTTCAATCATGGAAGACTGCGAGGGAGCTCAATCGGATCGAGACGGAGCGCGATGCCAAACAAGCTCGCGCTGCCGAACGTTATCAGGCAGAGCATGTGGCAGTTGTCGGTGTTCATTGTCCTGATACTCCTGAGGGTGAGCAGTACGCGATCATGGTGGTGAATGGTTCGGATGCGCCCATTTACGACATTCGCGTCGAGAGCCAGAAAGCGAATAAGAGCCGCGACAATCCTGTGCTGGAGCTTGCCGTGCTTCCCCCGGGGAAATTTGTCATCCCTGCTCACCCGAAGTTTCACTGGGGCTCTGTCATTGACCAGGAAGTCGGTCAGATGAAGCTGAATATGATGGCAAAGGGGAATGCGGGAGAGATGATCACCCACGTGTCATTCGCCGATGCCGCGTCACGGAAATGGGAGCTCGTGCGTGGGCGTGAGCTGCGCCGTGCCGCCTCCGGTGGGGGTGCGGGTCACTAGCGTGGGTCTCCCTGACGAGGCAGTGGCCGGGTCGCGCGGCAGCTCTGATTACTTTTGGAATACCAAGGGATCCTCGCCGTGATGGCGAGGATCCCCGTAGTAGAGTGCGCCGGTCCAAGCCCGACGCGATTAGTAGAATGTTAGCATTGGGGGTCGTAGAGAACCAAAAGGTGCTCCGTTCAACGGCGGTGCCTTTTCAAGCGCAGTCGTGAAGGGTGGCGGCCTGGGAGACGCTGGCCCAGAAGGGGTTGAAATCGTTGACTACCACTAAGATTGCTCCGATTCACCCGGGTGAAGTCCTCATGGAGGACTTCATCGAGGGCTTCGGAATCACGCAGCACAAGCTCGCCGTTGCTATCGGTGTTCCGCCCCGTCGTATCAATGAAATCGTCCACGGGAAGCGCGGGATTACGGCTGATACGGCGATGCGGCTGTCCCGCTACTTTGGTACGACCCCGGGGTTCTGGATGAACCTGCAGATGCGCTATGAGCTCGATCGTGCCGAAGATGCGCTGGGGGATACGTTGAGCGGAATCGTTCCCCTTGTGACGGTGGAAGTCGCCTAAATTTCCTCGACCTTACGAGGCGGTAGCCGGGTCGCGCGAGGGCGTGGCCCGGCTTTGTTGTTGGTGCGGTGTTGTCACCGGTCTCCTGTCCCAAACCGCAGTCCACTTCGCTGAAAATCGCCGAAAATGGCCCGATTTGGGCGAAGTGGACTGCAGTTTGAGCAAGGTCGGTTGCACGTGTTCTCGGGCGGCCCTCTTTCGTGCCTGTGTGGGGCCGTGGGCTCGGATGGGCATCGACGGCCTTCGACAATATGGGCCACCGAGCTTTATCCCGCCCTGCCGGGTGGTGATTCGCCCCTCCTGGGCCGGTTGGCTTTGCGTATCGGGGTGAGTTTCCATGCGAGAGGTGGTTGATGGTGTTGCCGGATGAACCAATGTATGCATCAAATGGTGACTTATATGATGCTAGCATTGTTGTGGAGGTAGCCATGAGAACCACTGTCACACTCGATGATGAGCTGCTCGCGCGCGCCGAGGAGCTGACCGGGATTAGAGAACGATCCGTTTTGATCAGGGATGCGGTAGAGCTCCTGGTTCGCATTGAGAGCGGGCGGCAGCTCGCCGCGCTTGGTGGCAGTGATCAGGCGGCGGAAGCTGCGCCTCGGAGCCGCAAGCGCGCATGAGAGTCCTCGTCGACACGAACATCTGGATCGATCACCTACGGCAAACTGAGCAGGTTCTGGTCGATCTGCTTGAGCGCGACCAGGTGTGCGTGCATCAGAGTGTCATCACCGAGCTCGCGTTGGGGAACCTCAAGAATCGATCAATCCTCCTGAAGGCGCTCGAGCGCCTCATGATCGTGCGCAACGTCGACGATCAGGGGGTCCGGCACCTCGTCGAGGAGCGGCGGCTGTGGGGTAGGGGGCTCAGTGTTGTCGACGCGGCGCTCCTGGCAAGTGCTGTCGTAACCCCCGGCGTGTCGCTGTGGACGCGCGATAAGCGCCTACGTCAGGCAGCGCGCGACGTGGGCGCGTTGGCGAACCTTGACTGAGGAGTGCGCACTGACGAGGCCGTGGCCGGGGCGCGCGAGCGTGGCTCGGCTTTGCTGTCGAGCCAGTGCGAGCGTGAAGCATGTCGCCAGTCACCCGGTGGTAGTGTGTGGCCATGGCGACGGATAGCCAGTACTCATGGACGAGCTTCTGAAGGAGAGAACAATGCAGACGACCGCCCTCGGGGATGACGGCGTGCAGATCGTGCGGTACTGGCTCTACGCTCCCGGAGAAGGAGCCTGCATGTGGGACGAGTTTTACGAGCGTGGCGTTATGGGGATTGGGTGGCATCAGCTTGGTGATCTGAGGGAGTACGCCACCAAGGAGGAGATGCGACAACGGCTGCTCGAAACTCGCGGTGATAGTACGTCCCAGGCGAATTCGGCGAGGGCAGTCTGGCAGTTCGCGAATGAGATGAAGCCTGGTGACGTTATCTTCGTCAAGCGAGGCTTGAAGGAGATCATCGGCCACGGCGTCGTCACGGGCGACTACGTCTATGACCCAGATGGTGGCAAGTATCCCCACCTACGCGAGGTATCGTGGAAGCGTCAGGGAAGCTGGCGAAGCGATCAACAGTTCGCAATGAAGACGCTCACCGATATTACCTACGACCAGGAACTCGTGAAACGGATTGAGGCCTCCTTTCTGGACGGTGACGACCCTGTGGACATCGAGGAGCCGTCGGCTGTTTTCCCCGAATATTCGGCCGATGACTTCCTGACGTCCGTCTACATGGACCGAGAGCGATACGACGCGATCGTGGGCCTGCTGAAGGCGAAGAAGAACATCATCCTGCAGGGCGCACCCGGCGTTGGCAAGACCTACGCCGCTAAGCGTCTCGCCTACTCGATGATGGGCGTCAAGGATGCCTCGCGCGTCATGCTGGTCCAATTCCACCAGAGCTACTCCTACGAGGACTTCATCGAAGGGTACCGCCCCTCCGGTGCGGGGTTTGAGCTGGTCAAGGGTGCCTTCTACTCCTTCTGTAGGAAGGCCGCCGACGATGAGGAGAACGACTACTTCTTCATCATCGACGAGATCAACCGCGGCAACCTCTCCACGATCTTCGGCGAGCTGTTCATGCTCATCGAGAGCGATAAGCGCGGAAACGAACTCCAGCTCCTCTACTCCCACGAGCTGTTCAGCGTGCCGGCAAACGTCCACATCATCGGCATGATGAACACGGCGGACCGCAGCCTCGCGATGCTCGACTACGCGCTGCGCCGCCGCTTCGCCTTCGTGGAACTGCGCCCCGCCTTCGACTCCGACGGCTTCCGTCACTACTGCGCCGGCCTCGACAATCCAAGGTTGGAGGCCCTGGTGCGCGAGGTGGTGGCGCTGAACAAGGTGATCGCCGAGGACGAGTCCCTCGGTGATGGCTTCTGCATCGGGCACAGCTACTTCTGCAACATGAAACCTGAGACGTGCACGGACGCGGCCCTGGCCTCGATCGTGGAGTACGAGCTCATCCCGATGCTCAAGGAGTACTGGTTCGACGAACCCGGCAAGGTCCTCGAATGGGCCGACAGGCTGCGTAGGTCGCTGCGGTGATCCGCGTCCGCAACGTCTTCCACATGCTCGCCTACGCCTTCTCGGCGCTCACCGAGCAGGGCTACCGGGCCGTGGCCACGGAGGACTTCGACAACGCCGCCGAGCTGTGCGCCGCCATCCTCGAACGAGGCGTGTCCCTCCAACTCAAACGAGGCCTCGGGCAGCAATACGTCAGCCGAACCGAGACGCGCTCCTCCCTGCGCGGCACAATCAAGGTCACCGAGTCCGTGAAATCGCAGGCGATCCTACGCCGCCAGCTGGTGTGCTCCTACGACGAGTTCAGCGTCGACACGACAATGAACCGCGTCATCAAGGCGACGGTCGCGCTGCTCGTCCGCTCGGATATCTCGAAGGCACGCAAGAAGAGCCTGAAGAAGCTCATGGTGTACTTCGCGAACGTGCGCGAGATCGACCTGCACACGGTCAACTGGAACATGCGCTACGACCGCAACAACCGCACCTACCGCATGCTGATGGCGGTGTGCTGGCTCGTCGTCAAGGGGCTCCTTCAAACCCAGAGCGACGGCGCCACTCGCATGATGGATTTCTTCGACGAGCAGCGCATGAGCCGCCTGTATGAGAAGTTCATCCTCGAGTACTACCGCAGGGAACACCCACGGCTGCGTGCCAGTGCCTCGTTCGTCGAGTGGGCGCTCGACGATGGCATGTCGGAGGGCCTGCCCGCCATGCGCAGTGACATTACGTTGAGTGCTGGTGGCCGCGTGCTCATCATCGACGCGAAGTACTACAAGTCCACGATGCAGAGCAACTTCGACAAGAAGACCGTGCACTCGGGGAATCTCTATCAGATCTTCGCGTACGTGAAGAACAAGCAGGCGGTGCTGGAGCGCGAGGGGGAGAGCGTCGAGGTGTCGGGCATACTCCTGTACGCCGCCACCGACGAGGAAATCCAGCCCGACGTCACGTATCGCATGAGCGGCAACCAGATCGGCGTGAGGACGCTCGACCTGGACCGGCCTTTTGAGGAGATCCGCGCGCAGTTGGACGGCATCGCCGACATGCTCACGTCCCCGTCAGCTTCGGCGTCGTGAGGTAGACTTCAATGGACGCTCCGGCACGCTGGCACGCCAGCGGGCGGGACGTCCTCATTTTTCGTTGTAATAGCAGTAGTCGCATGCGTGGGGGAGCAAGACGGTCATGGCAAACGAAGCATCGCGCGCGGCGGCATCCACCACCGCCCGGATCGTGTGGGACACGGCTGACAAGTACCTGCGTAACGTCGTCGAACCCCAGGAGTACGGCGACTACATCCTGCCGTTCACGGTCCTGCGCCGCCTTGAATGCCTGTTGGAGGACACGAAGGACGATGTTATCGAGTTCGTGAAGGCTCAGACTCCGAATGGACCTGATCACCGCTTCTCAACACGTCTCACCCCACACCCGACTATGAAGAACAGGTAATATCACCGTTGAATGTATATCCTGAGAGCGGGCATGGGCCAGCTGAAAACGAAAGGTAAACCATGGCAACTAAGACACCTCAGTCGGTGGAACCAAATGTAGCAGACAAAGTGAACGGCTGGTTAAAGTCTTACGGCGTAGATTATAAACTTGAGTAAGAACCTTTAAATCACGAAATTGATGCAGCACTGGATGAGTATTATTCGAAACGGGGGGGGGAGCAGGCGGGAATCGGCCGGACGCGAAGGCCTTAATTCAAGACGCGCGTAATGAGTACTGGCCGATCCTAATTGAGTATAAAGGATACAAAAACAAACTTGAAAAGCTAGACGCAAAAGGTCACATTGAAAATCGCAAGAAAGACAATACTCCACACTTTGCAAACATTAATGGATACGCAGCAAATGGGGCTGTCCACTATGCGAACGCATTATTGCACTATACCGCATATTCAAACATCATTGCAATCGGTGTTACCGGATACAAAGATAATGATAACTTAAAGTTGGAGATCGCTGTATACCTGGTCTCGAAAAGCAATTTTGGCGTTGGGCAAAGATTGGGAACATACAGCGATCTATCTTTCCTAAAGCAGACTCGATTTGATGAGTTTACTGAATATGTTCACAATCAGCAGCTAAGCCCTTCCGAAATTGATAACATTAGGGCTCAAAGGGAACGTGAAATCGATGAGAGTCTAATCAAATTGAATAACGATATATATCAAAACGAAAAAGGACTTTCCGAAAATGATCGAGTATACCTAGTCGCAGCCTCTATAATTGCAACTCTGGGCGTGCCAGGCAAGGTGGCACCACTTGAAAAGGCGGACCTAAAGTCCATCAATGAACCAGGGGGTACCGACGGCGAAATAGTCTTGCGCAAGGTTAACAGCTTTCTCATGCAAAAGGCGTTACCAACCGAAAAGCGTAAAATGATCGTGCGCACCTTGAAAAACACTCTGACCGCTGAAAATCTCAACATGGTGAATAATGGCGAAACTCAGCTCAAGCGAGTCTTTTCCAAGATCATCGACGATTTGGGCATCTACTACAAAATCGGCTTAACAACAGACTTCACTGGCAAGCTATTTAATGAGATGTACAGCTGGCTGGGATTCACTCAGGATAAGTTGAATGACGTTGTCCTAACTCCTTCGTATGTGGCAAAATTGCTGGTTAGGCTAGCTCGAGTTGATCGGAATTCATACGTCTGGGACTTTGCGACCGGTTCGGCGGGGCTACTTGTGGCGGCGATGAACGAAATGATGAACGATGCCAAGCATCGTATCGAATCACCTGATGAACTCGAGATTAAGTATGCGGAGATAAAATCGTCTCAGCTATTGGGCCTTGAGTTACTACCTAGCGTGTACATGCTGGCGGTCCTAAACATGATCATGATGGGTGACGGATCAGCGAATGTCCTCAATTCGGACTCTCTAACAAATTTTCGGGGGGACTACGAGTATGGCAACAAAGGAAAACCATTTCCAGCCACCGCTTTTGTGCTCAATCCTCCCTATTCTGCCGAAGGCAACGGAATGATCTTTGTTGAGCGCGCCCTTTCTATGATGAACAAGGGTTATGCAGCAGTTATTATTCAGAATTCAGCTGGCTCTGGGAAAGCGGCCGAGTATAATAAGAGAATTCTTAAGCAATCGAAACTTCTTGCAAGCATCAAAATGCCCGCCGACCTCTTCGTTGGCAAGTCCAGTGTTCATACGCAAATTTATGTATTTCGCATCGGCGAAGCACATGAACCTGATGATGTAGTAAAGTTTATCGATTTCTCGAACGATGGATATAAACGAACCAACCGACGTAAAGCTCGGAGTGCCGTGAATTTGCGTAACGTGGATCATGCTCCTGAAAGGTACGAAGAATTAGTAAATCTTGTGAAATTCGGTTCGAAGAAGTTATGTTATCTTACTGCACAAGACTACTTCGAAGGTGTTATCGATCCCCTCAGCGGTTCCGATTGGAACCAGGCCGCGCCCGCGGATATTCGGCTTACCTATAGCATGCTGGAGTCGTCCGTTGCCGATCATCTTTCATGGGAGCTATCCAGCGTACTTAAGCAAGGAGCAGGGCGCTATCCTGAATTGTGCCGACGATCAGCATTGTTGACAGAAGAATTAAGCGATTTGTCGTGGGCCTCCTTCAAGCTCGGTGATTTGTTCGATCATATAGAGCAAGGTCAGCGTCTTAAAAAAGATGATCAGATCCCCGGCGACATTCCGTTCGTCATGTCTGGCACAACGAACACGGGCGTAGTCGGCTATATTTCAAATCCACTTGTTGTTTTTCCTTCTAATTCTATAACCATTGATATTTTCGGTAATGCCTTTGTGCGAGAATGCGAGTTTGGTGCCGGTGACGACACCGGAGTTTATTGGAGCGAAAGAGTTGCCTACACTCGCCGAGCTTTGATCTTCATTGCTGCATCCATTAACAGAGCTTTGCGCGGCAGGTTTTCTTTTGGAAACAAGTTGCGCAGTTCCCGGAGCTTCGACCTGTCGATCATGCTGCCCTGCAAAGAAGGCTCGCCTGATTTGGCTTCCATTGAGCGATTCATTTCCGCCATAGAATATGAGCAGACGGGATATATCGAACAATATATTTCAGAACTCGACTCAAATTGAGGGTTATAAGGCATAGCCATCGTGTTTAGTCAACTTCGCGTTGCGATGATGCTGGCTCTTCATAATTGCGGGTGTTGTTGGGGTCTGAATCCGGCTCTTCAGAGTTGAGTGTGGTTCGAGGCAATGAACTCCTACATCGACCAGCAGGGCTACACAGACATTCGTCCCCTCGTCGCCTTCTCCGGATCCCTGGAATCCGACGACGGCGAAACCGTCACCGAGGCCTCGCTCAACGGGCGCGGCGACACGGCCCGAGCGTTCCGCGAGGAGGACTACAAGGTCCTCATCGTCGCCAACAAGTTCCAGACCGGCTTCGACGAGCCGCGCCTCGTCGCCATGTACGTGGACAAGAAACTGTCCGGCATCGCCGCCGTCCAGACCCTCTCGCGCCTGAACCGCACCTACCCCGGTAAGACCGCGCCCATGGTCGTGGACTTCCAGAACACGCCGGCCAGCATCGAGGACGACTTCAAGATGTACTACTCGGACGCGCACGTGGCCGGGGAAGTCGACCCGAACTCGCTCATCACGATCGCCGAACGCCTGGACACGGCCGGCATCTACACGATGGTGGAGATGGAAGCGGTCGCCGACGCGTACCTGAGCGATGCTGGCGGCGAAGCCATCGCGCGGGCCATGGGGCCCATCAAGGAGCGGTGGCAGGACGCGTGGAAGCGCGCGCGCCTGAGCAAGGACAACGAACTCAAGGACTCGCTGCGCTCCTTCCGCGCGGATACGATCAGCTACCGCAACGCCTGGCAGTTCCTCAGCCAAATCGTCGACTACCAGGACCCGGACCTGCACAAGCGCGCCATCGTGGCCACCCTGTTGTCGCGCAACCTGCACATGGACGGCAACCAGTACGACGACTCCTACCTCGAGGGCGTCCAGCTCTCCGGCGTGCAGCTCGTTCCCTCCGCCATCAACGAGGACCACTCCCTGAGCGAGGGCAGCGCCGAGCCGATGGTGCTTCCCGGCTTCGACGGCGAGTTCCGCGGCGGGCAGACTCCGACGAAGGGACCCCTCGCGGAGGTTATCGATCGCGTCAACGACATGTTCCGGGCCAGGCACGTTGACGTGACCGAGGGCAGCGTCGCCGGGTTCATCACCACCTTCTGGGGTTTCCTGGATGAGAATGAGGCCGCGCAGGCGATGGCGAAGAAGAACAGCCCGAGCCAGCTCAAAGCGTCGGCTGACTTCAAGAACGCCGTCGGCGTCGCCATGGTTCGTACCTGCCAGGAAAACCAGGAGATTCAGTCGTACATGACGGATCAGTCCTTCCTGGATAGCATCGTCGAGATCACGGCGGATGCGCTCCAGGCCCACTACAGCCGCGGCGGCGAGAGCGCCGAGGCGTAGTCGGATGCCCGGCGTCGCGTCGCCCCGCGGGTGTTGAGGCCCCGCGGGGCCGGTGTCGTCGTCTCATCTTCCTGTCAGCTCCGGCTTCGTGAAGGAGCGGACCTGGGCGGCGTCCGGGTCGATCTCGGTGGCCGTCATGGGTTTCTTCGAGGCGGACTGAAGGGCGGCGACGCCGCGGGCGCGCGACAGGAGGCGGGTCTCCATGGAGGACACGGCCTTGTTGTAGAAGTCGACGCTCTTCGCCAGGTTCTTTCCCAGGTTGTCCATGTGGCCGGCGACGACGCCGAGCCGCTCGTAGAGGTCGCGGCCGAAGGCGATGACCTGGTCCGCCTGCTCGTTGATCGTCGTGCGTGCCCACGCCGTGGCGCACGTGCGGGCAACCGCGAGCAGGGTGACGGGGGAGCACAGGGCCACGCCGCGTGCCATCGCGTCATCGAGGAGCGCCGCGTCCGAGCGCAGCGCGGCGCTCAGCGCCGCCTCCGAGGGGACGAAGAGGATCACCAGTTCGGGCGAGGAACCGAGGGCGCGCGCGTAGTCGCGCGCAGCGAGCGCCTCCACGTGGGAACGCAG
>QWCT01006742.1_pt1 | contig 11027 bp, 9 predicted proteins | sample 1972681 | NCBI WGS metagenome assembly QWCT01 (sample SAMN09866701, study PRJNA288562) | Human oral metagenome isolate pre3_saliva, whole genome shotgun sequencing... | isolation source: mouth | host: Homo sapiens | place: USA: California | reverse complement strand
GCCTTTGCTTGGCGACGACGGCTGAAAGCCACATAAGCAACAATTGCGACCACATAAATGGCCAAAACTAGCATCATATTCATATTTCGTATTCCTCCAATAATTCACTTGGCTACTACTATATCAGATTAAGTCAGGACAAGCAAGACAAATCCTTAGACAGACCACATAAAAACACTTTCCTTACGATGGAAAGTGTTGAATGAGATTACATATCTGCTACGTTGTGATATACCTTTTGAACATCATCGTCTGCTTCAAGCGCATCAATAAGTCCTTCGAAAACTTCAAGGTCTTCACCTTCAAGAGTAACCTCAGTTTGTGGAATCATTTCAAGTTCAGTCACTTGGAACTCTTCTTGTCCGTTAGCACGGAGAGCTTCCAACGCTTTGTGAAGATCTGTTGGCTCAGTATAAACAGTGATAGTACCATCTTCTGCTTCTACATCTTCAACTTCTACATCTGCTTCAAGCAATTGTTCAAAGATAGCATCTGCATCTTCACCTGCAAATACGATAACACCTTTTTTATCAAACATGTATGAAACAGAACCTGAAGCACCCATGTTACCACCGTTTTTACCAAAGGCAGTACGTACGTTAGCAGCTGTACGGTTAACGTTTGAAGTCAAAGTATCTACGATAATCATAGAACCATTTGGTCCAAAACCTTCATAACGTCCTTCAACGAAAGTTTCATCAGTGTTACCTTTAGCCTTATCAATGGCCTTATCAATAACGTGTTTTGGCACTTGCGCTTGTTTAGCACGCTCCAAAACAAATTTCAAAGCTGAGTTTGATTCTGGATCTGGTTCACCTTGTTTAGCAGCCACATAAATTTCGACACCAAACTTAGCGTAAACCTTAGAGTTTGCACCATCTTTAGCAGTTTTCTTAGCAACGATATTAGCCCATTTACGTCCCATGGGATTCACCTCTTCTAAGAGATTTGTATCTCTGATTTGTTTTTTCTTTTTTGAAAATAGCAAAGCTTGCTAAATTCACAATCCCTTACATTATAGCACTTTGACTGCCGTTAGTAAAATTGAAATAAATCCTAAGCATTTATCATATGAAACATTTACTCAGTCCCCTCTCCCAAACGAATAATCTTATCAAAATATGGTTCATTTCCCTTTATAAGATGGTGGGTAACCGTGATATAAGTGATATTAGGATCACTTAATAAAAGGTGCTCAATACGAGTAGCATTATTATGGTCAAGATTTGCAGTGGCTTCATCAAAAATCACAACAGAACTTCCTTTTAAAAACGCTCTTATCAGGCCTATTCTTTGTTTTTGACCCTCCGAAAAGCTACCGTCGCTTACTTGCTCATCTATACGACTTAAGAAAGATAAAAGATTAACTCTTTCAAGAACTTCCTTGATCTGCGTATCAGTAATAACTTCATTCCAAAGAGTTAGATTGTTCCTCAAGGTATCATTATAGATATGAGTTTGACTCCCAACATAGGCACATTTAGACACGATTGAGTTCTCATCAATCTCTTTTGACTCCAATTTTCCAAACAAGATTGTTCCCTCGTAATCTTTAAGATTGCCTAGGAATATATTAAGCAGGGTTGACTTCCCACTACCTGAGCATCCAGTAATAGCATACTTGCCTCCTTTTTTAAAGGTTTGGGTGAATCCCTCAAAAATAGCCTTCTCTCCAAAATGATAACTTACATTCTCAAAATGAACATCCTGAATTGTCGCTATACAAGTCTTTGGACCCTCTGGAAAATCGTGAAATTTTTTTAAGATAGGATTGACAGACTTAATGGTCACTTGCAGCTGATTAATGGTGGATAGAGAGTTAAAAATATTACCTGATATCTGTCCTACTGAGGTAATGGTTCCAACAGTAATATTTCCAAAAATAATTAACAAGCCAGTTAGAAGAAGTATCAACATCTGGGCGATAACTGAAAATAAAGCCATCAGCGTCTCAGTGCTAGTCTTTCTTTTTGTAAAAATAATTTTTTGTACAATATATTTCTCAACAATGGACCTCACTTGTCTAAGAAATATCTGTTTACGACTAGCGTAATAAACATCCGCATATCCATATAACTGATCGCTTATTCCAGAAACAAGCTCCTCATTCGCTTTGGAAAATATCTCCATTGATTTCTGCATTTTATTGGTAAATGGTTTGGGAAGATAAGTCAGACACAAAGTTAAAAAAATGGCTAGCAGAACAATCCTTACATCATAACTTAATAAGGCGATAATTGAAAACAAAGTGGTGAATACTGTTGAACAAAGAGTATAAATACTTGAAAAGCCATTTGATTCAATCAATTGGATATCATTATTTAATACTGAGAGATGCTCTCCAATATCACTCTTTCTAAATTCACTAAAAGAATGGTGAATAATTTTACTAAGATAAGACTGACGAATAGACAAAGTCATTTTTTGGATTAATTTTGTTTGATGTACCGCAATAATATAATTCAAAACTAAATAAATAATGTAAAGACCTACCTCTAGACCTAAGAGAGCTAAAAAAGATTGGATTCGCTTAGATACCAGCTGATTCGTCATTAAAGCTAAGGTTACCGAGGCACTCACGAAAATAGCAGCATTCAGTGCTAACAGTAGGATATGAACTAAATTGTCATACTTGTATTTAAGAATATAGGTTCTCATAGATTTCCTCACAATCTAAATCACCTTGGTATATAATCAGTTGGATAAATTGAAGACATTGGAATACCATATATCCATTGAAAATTAAAAACCATAGTGATGTCGTACTATGGTCTTAGTTTATTCTATTTTTTAACTCACTCTATAAAATTGTCATATAGTGGAATTTAACAACTCTTGATACTCTGATTCCTTAGCAAGCAATAACTTTTCCGCACCTAAAGTCCTAAGAGTTTCTAAACACCCCTCAATTAGATTTCTCCCTTCAGCAACTTCACCCGACTTTATCAAGTAAGACCCCATTACAAATATCAACTCATGTCTTTCATATAAGAGGACCTCAGGAATTCCACTATCATTGACTAAATCTAAATAGTATTTCGCTGAATCTAGTTCATCACGTCGTAAAAATTCATAAGCTGCATTAATAAGAAGACTAATTCGGATTCTTTGATTTGAGTCGCTATTTCCAAAAAGTCTAGTTCTATACACAATCTCCTTGGTCAAAACATTAAGTGTCTGGGTGGAAATAAACGACATACTATTTCCTAATATGATTAACTCTCTTTTTCCCCATTGTTCAATGCTAAAAAGATAGTCTGTTAATTCCCTTACCTTATTTTCATCAACCTCTTTATTTGAAACACTTGCCAAAAAAGATTCTAGCATAATACTGTTATAGAGAAATGATTTGTCTTGTGTGAGCTCAAATTTACGACGCTCTTCTCCAGCGTACTTCTGTAACGATAAACTATCGTTTTGATAATAAGCCTTACTAGCACTTTCTAATAACTTTTCAGTATGAGTCGGATTATCTTGAGATAAAATACCATAGAACTCTTCAATACTGACATCCAATTTATCTAACAAAAGAAAAAATCTAGATAATGAGATATCAGATTCTCCACGTTCAAATTTTGATAAGAAAGATACTGATAAATAATCACTAGCAAGTTCTTTCAATGTCAAATTCTTTGATAAACGAATTTTTTTCAACAAAGCACCCATTTCCACAGGTCCAATCATGATTCATCCTCCTATGCTTGAACTAATTATAGCAACAATCATCCCTAAATTAAAGAGCCACAAAACCCAACTAGCCCGTCCGAAACGTTTAGAATAAAAGTTCGTAAATTAAGCTACAAGAAATCATTTATGGAGAGAGTCCCATAAGAACTATAATGAAAAGCGACGAAACTACCATTAGGAAGAACTTATGAGACCTATTAAGAATACCACAGAATTAATCGGAATTAAAGACCCTAACATCATTATTTCTCTTGTTTTTGAAACTGATACTCATATCGAAATTCATGCAAAACTGGATTACCCTGCACCACCATGCCCACATTGCCAAGGAAAGATGATTAAATATGACTTTCAAAGACCTTCTAAAATCCCTCTTCTAGAGCAAGCTGGAACTCCGACACTACTACGTCTGAAGAAACGTCGCTTCCAGTGTAAAAGTTGTAGGCGAGTCACGGTCGCTGAGACATCAATCGTTGAGAAAAATCACCAAATCTCAAACCTTGTCCGACAAAAGGTTGCTCAACTTCTAACTGAAAAGCTATCATTAACGGATATTGCCAGAAGACTTCGTGTATCGATATCCACTGTCTATCGTAAACTTGACCAGTTTACTTTCAAGGAGCATTATGACAAACTCCCAGCTGTTATGTCCTGGGATGAGCTTGGGTTCAAGAAAGGTGAACTCGCTTTTGTGGCGCAAGACTATGAGACCAACAAACTCATAACTATCCTCGATAATCGCCGTCAAACCACTATTCGAAACTACTTTTTGAAGTATCCGTTGAAAGCTCGCCAAAAGGTACAGTTTATCACGATAGATATGTCAGGAACTTATATGCCACTAGCTCGAAGACTTTTCCCTAACGCCAAAATTGTTCTTGATCGATTTCACATTATCCAGTACCTTGGACGTGCCTTTTTAAAGACAAGAATTGCGATTATGAACCAGTTCGATAAGAAGTCACTACCTTATCGAGCCTTGAAAAATCACTGGCGACTTTTTCAAAAGGACAGTCGTAAGCTATCTTGTAACTCAGACTATTCAAACGCAAAACTGGAAGCTACTAACAAGTTGATTAAAGACATCAAACGGTTGGGCTTCGGTTTTAGAAACTTCATCAACTTTAAGAAACGTATCTTCATCACTCTAAACATAAAAAAAGAGAAGACCTATCTGGTCCTCTCTAGATGTTAGCTTTTCGCCACCCACTACAGTTGACAAACATACTAAGATGAGTAGTGAGAAAATCTCCAACCAGAGAGTACTCACTACTTTTTCGTTAGGTTAAAGTAGTGGGGTCTTGTAAAATTGTAGTATAGCGCTATACGTCACTTGACAAACTGGCAAGAAACCTTGATCAAAAATACCAGGAAAGGTATTTTTTAGCATGCCTTTTTATGGCTCAAAAATTGTTAAAACTAAGACAATAAACTCAGAATAGTACTGTCTTATCTCATTTTTAACTTAAAGCTTTGATAGACTTGATAAATGATAAAAAAGAGCTAATAAAATTTAGAATGCGGAAACTAACTTACTCAACTGTTACTGCTTTTGCAAGGTTTCGTGGTTTATCCACGTCAAGACCCCGTTGTAGAGAAGCATAGTAAGCAATCAACTGAGTTGGAATAACCATTGAGATCGGTGATAAGAATGGATGTACTTGATTGACAATAATATCATCATCAGCTTTAGCTAATTTTTCCTCAACGACTGTTAAAACATTAGCTCCACGAGCAGCAACTTCCTGAATATTACCACGAGTATGAGCAGCCACAACTTCACTTGCAGAAATTAATCCTAAAACTGGAGTACCATCTTCAATCAATGAAATTGTACCGTGTTTCAACTCACCCGCAGCAAAGCCTTCACATTGAATATAAGAGATTTCTTTCAACTTCAATGATGCTTCCATAGCTACATAATAATCATTTCCTCGACCAATGTAGAAAGCATTACGAGTTGTAGCCAACAAGTTCTCAACTTTCTCAGAAATCATATCTTTTTCAGAGAGAGTCGCTTCAATTGACTGAGCAACAATTGATAACTCATGCACTAAATCAAACTCAAGTGCTTCTTTCTTGCCATTTGCTTCACCAACAGCTTTCGCAAGGAAAGCTAGAGCCGCAATCTGAGCAGTATAAGCTTTTGTAGAAGCTACAGCAATTTCAGGCCCTGCATGTAAAAGCATCGTATATGTTGCTTCACGAGAAAGCGTAGAACCAGGTACATTGGTAACAGTCAAACTAGGGATTCCCATTTCGTTAGCTTTCACCAAAACTTGACGGCTATCTGCTGTTTCACCTGATTGACTAAGCAAAACAAACATTGGTTTTTTGCTCAAAAGTGGCATGTTATAACCCCACTCAGATGCAACACCTATTTCAACTGGTGTATCTGTCAATTTTTCAAACATAGCTTTTGACGCAAAACCAGCATTATATGAAGTCCCAGCTGCTAAGATGTAAATACGATCTGCTTCTTGTACTGACTTGACAATAGCTGGATCAACAGTGATATTTCCTTCATCATCTGCATAGGTAGAAATCAATTTACGCATTACAGTAGGTTGCTCATCAATTTCTTTCAACATATAGTAAGGATAAGTTCCTTTACCAATATCAGAAAGATCAAGTTCAGCTGTATAAGTCCCGCGTTCAATAGCATTTCCTTCATAATCGGTAACTGTGATAGCATCTTTGGTCAGAACAACCAACTCTTTATCGTGAATTTCCATAAATTGACTAGTTTCACGAATCATAGCCATGGCATCTGAACAAACCATGTTGTAACCTTCACCAACACCAATCAAAAGTGGAGATTTGTTTTTGGCAACATAAATCGTATCTGGTGCTTGAGAGTCAACAAGAGCAAACGCATATGACCCTTGGATAATATGAAGAGATTTTTTTAAGGCTTCAAGAACTGATAATCCATCTTCGTCAACGAATTTACCAATCAAGTGAACTGCAATCTCAGTATCTGTCTGACCTTTAAATTTGTGTCCTTGCAAGTATTCTTCTTTAATTTGGAGATAGTTTTCAATAACTCCGTTATGAACTAAAACGAAGCGCCCTGTTTCCGAAGTATGTGGGTGAGCATTATCCTCAGTTGCTTGACCATGTGTTGCCCAACGCGTGTGACCAATACCAGTTGATCCCTTAACATCGGAGCTAATTTTAGCACGAAGATCTGCAATACGACCAACTGATTTAACTAGACAACCTTTATCTGGGGCATCAGTCACATAAATACCTGCTGAGTCATAACCGCGATACTCTAACTTTTCGAGACCCTGTATTAAGATATCCACTGCATTACTATTTCCAACAACTCCAACAATTCCACACATTAATTATTACCTGTAGCAACTTTTAAATTACTATCCCTTTCCTACAAATTGGTATAGTTCAATATCCTATTATTGAACCGAACAAAGTCATTATATACCTAGTTTTATTAGTTGTCAACAATTAAATTGGTATAGTCATAAAAGATGACTATCTTCAATTTGTCAAGTAAAAACTTATTATCAGATAATCTAAATCAATTTTTCTTAACAACTATTTAAATGAATAAAAACGAAATTTGTTATACCACTTCCAATTAAACTCTATTTTCCTTTAAAGAACAAAATTTCGCTAATAATTCAGATTTTTTTATTTCTGTGATTTGTAAAACCACTGTAGAGATTATAGAGCTTTTTGAGTATACACAAAAAGTCCCATAAAAATTGTACTGACCCCAAAAAGTTAGACAATTAATTTATCCAAAGGATTTAGTTCTGTATTGCACAGGACTGAGTCCTTTTCTACCATTTGTCAAGCATATCAAGGCATTTGATAAAAAAATAGATTGAATTACATAGTCAAACTAAGGAGTTTGTCTATTTTTGAACTAAAGTTTAGTGTAAAAAGTGCACGCAAAAACAACACCTTACCTAGTGGTTTTTTGATAAGGTGTTACAATCATATGGCATAAACAATTTTACCGATTTTGGGTAGAAGTATAATCGTAAAGCTTGTTATGTGTTATGAGGTAATACATTGTTCTAATGAGACGATGTGTAGAGGCAATCGTGTGTGGTTTGGTTGAAGTCACTTGCGATTGTCTTTTCCGTTTCTCATAGAAGTCTGCTATATGACAAGGATTGGTGTAGCCAGCTGAAGCTATGTTATGAATGCACTTAAAGAGAACCTTTATGGCATAGGGATTCCCACGTTTGGTGATATGTTCCTTTGCTAGAAAGTCCCCAGATTCATAGTGGCTGAGGTCAATGCTGATCAAAGCATTGATTTGATTGGCAGAATGAAATTGACGAATGTCACCAAGTTCGCCAATAATACTTGTCGCTGTGGTTTCAGTAAGACTGATTAGCTAGTTTTGTAAGCTTATCTACTAAGTAAGTCACACGTTTTTCAGAGATGCGTTTTGCCGTAGACTGACGGATGATAGCTGTTAATTCGGCGTCATCTAACTCCAGTACAAAACTATTACATGGAAAAGTCATGACCAAGTTCCAATATTGTTCCCACAGTTGGTGAAGATAAGATGTTTTACAATTCAGGAAAAGAGACCTGTAGAACCTTGTGCAGACGATTTTTAGCGCAGAAAATATCCCCAGTAAGATTCTGATAGAAATGGCTGAGGTCGCGTAATTCTTGATAAAGCACTTCTTGGACATAGCTTGGTTTACGATTGAGGATGAACTGAGACGTAGCTAGTTTTTCAGCGTCAATCTTATCTGTTTTACGTACTCGTAAGCTATCTAGTTGTTTTTGTGATTCTAAGGGCTTGAGCAGATTATCAGTCAGGCTTACCCATTAGCTAAACAACAACGTTGCTTGATTCATATTAGTCGAAATCTGGCTAGTAGGGTGAAACGATCTGATCGAGCGGTTATTCTGGGGTAATTTAAAATGATTTATCGTGCTGAAAATTTAGAAATGGCAGTACAAGCTTTAGAGGACTTTATCGCCGAATGGAAACCAAAGTATAGGAAAGTCACGGAAAGCCTGGAGAAAACGGATAATCTTTTAACTTTTTTTCAGTTTCCCTATCAAATTTGGCACAGCATTTATTCGACAAACCTCATTGAGTCTCTTAACAAAGAAATCAAACGTCAAACGAAAAAGAAGGTTCTTTTTCCTAACGAGGAGGCTCTGGAACGTTACTTAGTTACTTTGTTTGAAGATTATAATTTCAAGCAAAGTCAACGAATCCATAAAGGGTTTGGACAATGTTCTGACACACTTGAAAGCTTATTTGATTAGCACTCTATAACTCTACTTGAGTGTTTACACAAAATTATTGACAGTATCATAAAGTCGAAATCAACCTCTGATTCCAATTGGCGAAGAAAGTGATCTTCTGGGACCAATTCGTCTATCGTATAGAAGCCATATTGGCAGCGATGATAATCAGGTTTTTCTTTGTGAAACATAGCTAGCACCTCACAACTTTTCTTACCTCTATTATACAACTTTACAAAAAGAAAAGCCCTTAGAAAAGTGTCTTCTAAGGACTTTGTCTTCAATCCGAACCTCCCCTAAGGGAGGCTGCGTTTAGTTTTAGGCTGCTGCTTTGATAGTTTACAGGATTTGATTTTCTATCCTACTTGAGCTACTTAGAAAATCTGAATGGTAGAACCTTTCTCAATTACTACTGCTTGGTCTGCTGCAACATGGAGAGTGCCCGGCAGACTGCCCTCTTTTGAACCATCAAAAGAAATAGTGATATGGCCCAGTCCAGTTAAATTTTTTTCTACTACATTTCCCACGGCAGTAATCGAATATTCCTGATTATCTACCACCAGCTTGCCGCCTTCTAGTATTGAACCTAGCAGATTTTTGTTATCAATCTTAAAACAATACTCTGCTAAGTCTCCCGGAGCTTCTTCTCCAAATAAAATGAGCATATTAGCGTCTTGAATCATATTCTGAGCTTCAGGTCCCACTTGAATTACTTTAGCTTCAAAAATTTTCTTCATCTAATTCCGATCCATCCTTTCTCTAATCTTTCATGTTCCTAATAGATAAGTTTAAGATACTATTTTTTATATGTGTGCACAACCTAACCATGCTCTACTGATAAAGACCAATACTAGCGACCCAAGCTACTAAGACCCGAGGAACACCATTGAGAAAACGTGAATAGAGAACAGAAGGGACACCAACCTCAACAGTTTCAGCTTTCGCCTCAGATAGCCCAAGTGCTACAGGAATGAAATCACAGCCATTTTGAGTGTTGATAGCAAATATAGCTGGCAGAGCCATTTGAGGCGGAATATTTCCTTTTCCGATTTCGACTCCAATTAAGGTTCCGATAATCTGACTGATAACAGCTCCAGGGCCCAACAAAGGAGATAAGAATGGCAAGGAACAGATAAAGCCAATCAAAATGAGTCCCCAAATGTTCCCAGCTAGAGGAACCATTAGTTTTGCCAGCCAATTTCCAACACCAGAACCCTGAATAACCCCAATTAGTAAAGAAACAAAGGCCATGAAAGGAATAATAGTATTGAGCATTGTTTGGATGGCTTCACGAGCAGCCTGGTTGAAAGTCGCAACAACCTTACCAGCCCCCATCCCAATTCTTGCTACAATACTTGTTTCTGCTTTTTGTTCTGTGATTTTTTTACTAGTATCGTAAGTTGGTTTTTCAGTAACCACCGTTGTCGCTTTTTCATCTTCATTAGCAGCGGAAATTTGATCAAGACCAACTGCTGATACATAGATTTCCTCTGTAATATACTGAGCTAGAGGTCCGCTTTTACCTGTAGCGACAATATTGATCGTCGGAATCCCCTTCTTAGGATAGATTCCACAGCGAAGAGTTCCGCCACAATCTACAATTGCCAAAGCAATTTCCTCATCAGGAATAGATGTTTTAAATCCATTAACAGCTTCCATACCTGTCAAATCAGCAATTTTATCCACAATATCTGGCTTTTCTCCGCCGCCAGTGATATAGATAAATTTATGCTTTGCCTCACTAGGAGTAATGACCAAAGGTCCTCCGAAACCGCCATTTCCTTTAACAACTTTTATACTCTTATATGACATAAATTCACTCTTTCTATCAATCAAATGTTTTACTCAAGGTAACCCCTTGCTGTTTCGCAACATAAGCAGTTGTAAAATCTGTTACCCAGCCACCTACAAAGTTCATGACAATCCCAACAAGCATGTAACGAATGGCTAAGTCCATTTGACTCAAGCCTAAAGTTTGAATCCCTGTCGCGATTCCCATCCATACAAACAATTCCCCAGGATTGATATGCGGAAATACACCATTTGAAGTGTGGCAGAACTGCATCTGAGCTGCTACAAAACTAGGTTTA
>QWCT01001611.1_pt1 | contig 11053 bp, 10 predicted proteins | sample 1972681 | NCBI WGS metagenome assembly QWCT01 (sample SAMN09866701, study PRJNA288562) | Human oral metagenome isolate pre3_saliva, whole genome shotgun sequencing... | isolation source: mouth | host: Homo sapiens | place: USA: California | reverse complement strand
CACGAACATCTTATCCTTGATATCTGCGGAAAGATCGGGATCCGTCACATCGAGTTCGTCAAAAATCTTCTTTTCATTACTTCTGTCAATATGGTTCATGACATCCGCTACAAAATCCACACCGCCAAGGTTCATATTATCCTCACTGGTGATAATGGTATCGAATTTTCGCTTCATCTCTTCTTCTACAATAGAGATGGCTTCCGGAGATACCCGGTCCATCTTCGCCATAGCCACAACCGTAGGAATACGCTTGGCTTCGGCAAGATTTTCCAAAATCTGCGCCGCCTGCTCCGCATCCATATAGGAAAGGATGAGGGCAATAACCTGCGGACGCTCGTTTTGCAGGAGAGAAAGCAGAGCCTTCGGATCTCCCTTCGAGAAGAAATTGAAGGGTTTGGAAGCCAAAGTATGCGATACGCGGTCGAGAAGAGATTTTGCCGCCGTCTCTCCGAAGGCTTTCTCGAGAACCGCTCTGGCGTAATCCATACCGCCGTCCGTCATCATCTTATGGGTAAGACAGAGGCGATAAAACTGCTCCAAGGTCGTCTCCACCATAGAGTTCGTGGTCTTCCCCATCTTGGCAACCTCAAAGGTCAACTCCTCGATGTCTCTTTCCCCCAAGTATTTATAAATCTGTGACGCGCGCTCCGCTCCCAGGGAAACCACGACAAGAGCCGCTTTCTGTTTCCCGTTTAAGCGGTGATGAGGCTCGGTGTTTTCGGGATCCGAGGGCCTCATTGCGCTCGTTTTAGCTTTCTTTTCTTGTACTTCTGTGCTGTTTTCTGCCAAGGTTTTGCTCCTCTTCTCTCATCCAGCTTTGAATAAGCTTTGCTACAACCTGCGGGTTCTGATCTGCAAACTCGCCAATGCTCTTCTTCAGCTTCATGCCGTGGATCATTCTGCCTTCCGCATTCAGCTCATACTCATCCGGTGTATCGTCAATCGGTGCTATCTCATCACTCGGCTTAACACTGAGTGCCTCTTGATTTGCCTTTTCTTCTTCCATAAGCATCTTAAGCTTCTTTCGCTTCTTCGCTCTCAGAATCAGGAGTATCAGAATGAGTAAGAGTAAGAACGCGGATACAGCTGCACCAATCAGTGCCCAAAGCGGGAAGCGGGACAGTACTGTCTGTTTCTCCGTATCCGTCTTTTCTTCTTCCGTCTTCTGTACGTTCGTCTTATTTAAGGAGCGAAGGATGGTAATCTTATCTCCCGCCTCTTCTCTCGAAATTCCCGAGGCATCCGCCACCAGATTAATCAGGTCTCTTTCCGGAATACTCGTGTCATCGGTATTAATGACTACGGCAACAGTGGCATCTTCCAAAACGCCGGGAGAAATTTCTTTCTGTTCCTTTAATACATTGTAAAGCCACTCCCTTGTTGCACTGGAATTGGCATAACCGTCATTTGCGCTGTTGTTTCCGTTTTGCGTAGTGTATCTCGGCGTATCCGCGTTGGCGTCCGCACCGGCGACTCCCGCCGCATTCTCTCCGGAGCTTCCCGCATTTTCTCCCGCCACCTCTTCGTTGTGAAGAAGTCCTGTTTTATCGTTCGCTTCCATCTTCTCCGGAACGGAATATTGGGTATTTTCCTGAATAAGCTTTGCCATATTCAGCGTTCCCTTTACGGAAACCGCAAGATTCTCCATTCCGTAGATTTTTGCCAACACACGTTTAATGTTTGTGGCGATATTGTTCTCCACAGTGGCGGTCAAGTTGGTGATGCTCGTAGCGGATCCTCCGCCTTCCTCATCCGCATCCTTTCCCACCTCTTCCATGGTTCCCGCATCAAAAACGGAAACTTTGGTGAAGTTCATACCTTTTACGGATCTGGCTACCAGATTCTTAATCGCCTCGGCATTCTTTTCTCCCAGCGACTTTCCCTCTTCCATCGTAACCACTACGCTGGCGCTGGCCTCAATCGGTTCATCCGACTCCAGAGCATAATTCTGCTCTGTGCCTTCGGCAATGGTAACCTTCGCATCTCTTACGCCTTCAAAAAGACGTACGGTTGCTCCGAGCCTGTCCTGTAAATCATATAAGGTATATTGCTTTTTATCCGACTCCGTGGTCATCAGGCCGGAATTACCGATATACATGTTATAGGTAAAGCCCGACTTGGGATAGCCCTTCGACAAAAGTTGTGCTCTTAACGTATCCACGGACTGTGCGGGAACCTTCAGTGACCCGGACTTTCCGTCATAAAGATAGGGCACATTCTGCTCCTGCAGAAGAGAAACCACCTGCTGCGCCTCACTTTGACTGAGCGAAGTAAAAAGGGTTTGATATTCAGTTTTATGTCCCCTTGCAATCAGAAAAATCGCTACCACAATAACTAAAAGGGTAGAAGAAGCTATGATTGCCAAGAGTTTTTTTGATTTTTGTGACAGATTCTGCCACATTTCCTTGAGTTTTTGCACCTCAAACTCCCCATTCCTACAAAGTAATCTTCATTAAATCGTTATAGCTGTCCAGTGCCTTATTCCTTAAAGATACCAGTAAGTCCAAGCTGATTTGCGCTTTGGCCTCCGCAATAGGAAGACTGTGTGCATCAGAAAGTTGACCTGTAGCCAGTAGATATTGTTTTCTTTCCACATCCAACTGGCTGCTTTTCACATTATTGATAGCAGATTGAAATACATCCTTGAAAAAAACGCCATTTCCCGATGCAGAGAATCCTTTTCCGATTTCTCCTCCGGAAGAAATGTTCCCCAGCTTCCAAGAACTCATAGGGACAATAAATTCTGTATGGTCCATGTTACCCCTCCTTTAGGACACAAAGACTCTTGTTTTCCCTTCATTCCATGTTGTTTGATAATTTCAGCAAAGAAAGATTCAAGCAAGTCATTTTAATATATTTTTAATATTTCGTATGCTTACTATAGCAAATACATAGGTCGTTTACAAGAGTAATGTTCTCTATTTTTAATTTTTTCGGCATAAATTTAATCAAACAAATTTAAAGTTTGCATAAGATGTATTTAATGTTTTTTTAACCATTAAAGCTTGCAAAAACCCGAAAAAAAAGCAAAATTATGGATATAATTTCCCGTTTTCTCCTCTTTTTCTAGGCATTCTTTTTTTCCGGTTTTTTACTTTCTCCGATGCCTTTAAGAAGAAGCTGAGACAGTCCGGGATTCCATATTCTTCTGACACTGAGAAGAATCTTTCCTCCCTCTTCCAATGCAGACGGTTTAAGACAGACTAAAAAGACTCTCTTTCTCCCCTGTCCGTCTCTTCCCACAAAGGCTTCTTCTCTTACTTCATCCTCTTTCCTTAACATATTGTTCCTTCTCAAAAACCGGAAGAAACGTTTCCTTTCCGCTCCATAAAAACTGCGCTTCGCGTATTCTGTTAGGAAGTCCTTATTTTCCGAAGAACGTCCTCCGGCTTCTCTTTCATAAAGCAGTTCATTCTTTCCGAGACCGGGGCTCCACAAAATTACAAGTTCATAGCCGTTATAGAGATCCTTCACCCTCTCCATCATTTTCTTCTGTTTCAGCTTCAGAAAATCTCCCTGATAGACCTGGATATTCAAAAGATAAGCATTTCTTCCGGGGATATGGCTGATTTCTCTTCCGCGAAAAGTACAAAAAGCTCCTCCCTCCATGGTATCCAGATCTTCTCTTCCTCCTCCGGAAAGCTCGGAAAGAAAACGGCGAAGCAAGGTATACATTTTCTCCGCTTTATCATTAATAAGATTTTCCGCCTCGCTCACGCTGAGGCCGTCGAAGGCTTCCAACTCCTCCTTAAAGGAGCGGTTCACGTAGAGGATTTCGATTCTATCTCCCACCATCTCCACTATGGAAAGCGGAAAAGCGAGAGCACCCTCTTCATCCTTTCTGACATTTAATCCGATAAAAGGCAGTGCATTGTGGCTTAAAAGATTCACATAACCAAGATCATCGTTATAGCGTCGTTTAGCGGGAGATTCAAAGCGAAATCCCTGCTCCTTACAATGGGCAATACTCTCGCGGTAGGGGCCGGGACGCCCAATATAATAGCCCTGAAGCTTTTCACAGCCTATTTCCCTGAGAAACTCCAGCTGTTCCTCCGTCTCCACGCCCTCCGCCAGTGTGCGTATTCCTATTTTTTTTGCCATATCCACAATGGAACTGATAATTTTTCGAGATTTATCACTGCTGTCCTTTAAAAGCAGCATGTCTATTTTCATTAAATCAAAGTCAAAATCTTTTAAAATATTCAAAGAACTGTAGCCCGAACCGAAATCATCCATCCATACCTTATATCCGGCCTCATGAAAACGCCTGATCTGCCTGCTGATGAGTATGGGATTCTTATTTAAAACCGACTCCGTAATTTCCATAGTCAGCATATCCCTCGGTACCTGATACTTGTCCACCTGTTTCTCCAACTCGGTAAAAATATCGCAGAGTTCAAAATCCATGCGGGATAAATTAAAGGAAACGGGAATCATATCCTCTCCGCTCCTCCGCATTTCCGCAAAATTTCGGCATATTTCGGATATCACATGGATATCCAGTAAATGAATCAGGTGACACTCCTCGAGGACGGGAATAAATTCGGACGGAGAAAGCATGCCGAACCCCGGATCTATCCACCTAACCAAAGCTTCCAAGCCGCATACTTCTCTCGAAAGCGAGCGAATGAGCGGCTGGTAATAGACCTGTATATCCCCCTTCTCCATAGCCTCTCTGATATGGTCCACAATAAAACGCCTGCGAAGAAGAAGATGCCGAAGCTCTTCATCATAGTGGCGATAAAAACTTTCTCTCTCTCTTTTTATGCTGTCACAGGCAATTTTCGCCCAGTCACAGGCATTGATAATATTTCGTTTGGCGGAAACACTGTAAATTCCCGCCTTAAAATCCAAGGCCATCGGAATCTTCAGCTGCAAAAAAGCTTCGTGTGCCTTCGCTACCGCTTCCGTACAATCTCTTTCAGGAGAAAGAACGGCAAATTGATCCGCAAACATACGCGTAATCAAAGCTCCCGGAAAACAGCGGTTCAAAATCTCCGCCATTTCCACAAGAAGAGCATCCCCGGCCTCGAAGCCGAAACGGTCGTTGTACAGCTTAAAGTCCACAATATTAAAATAGCAAAGAACTTGCCCTTCTTCGATGAACTCCGTTGCCAGTTCCCGAAAAGCGTGGTTCTTTATCGTCTTACTGAGAGGATCCCAACTATCCTCTTCCAACTGATTTCTTTTTTTCATCCACTTCGGAATAAGCGGGCTCTTATTTTCGTTCAATTCGGCTCCCTCCGATAATCGGCTTCCTGCCCGGAATAGTAGAAAATGAATCGGTTTGTCTGTCACAGCTCACAAGAAAGGCAGTAGTACATTTTTATCTGCTCCGAATTTTTATGAGTTATCACTTTCCCTACTCCACTTATCGTCAAAAAAAAGAGAAGATATAACTCTTCTCTTAAAAATTTTATCTACTTATTAATTTTTTTTATGAATGAATTTCGTATTTTTTCAAGAGCTCCTCATATTCTCCGCTTTCCTTCAATTTTCTTAGTCCCCGATGGAAAGCGCGAAGAATTTCCCCGTTCTGCCCCCGGCTTACCGCAAAAGAAAGGGATTTTCCTTTTTCTAACACAAGAAGCGTAAACTCCGATTTTCCCGATTTTTTTTCTTCCGTTTCTTCCAAATCCTTGAGCACCGGACATAAATCGGCTGCCGCATCCGCTTCTCCCTCTTCTATCCCGAGGAGCAGATCTTCCTTACTCTGCACCACCTTTAGAAAATACTCGTTTTCTTCTCTTTTTTTCTCTAAAAAATCCGCAGCATAACTCCCTTCTTTCAGGATAACGGTTTTCCCGAAAAGACTCTCCGTAATCTCTCCTTCTTTCGATAAATCGATGCCTTCCCCCTCGTCCGCCTTTCCTTTTTGTAGTAATAAAAGGCCTAAATCCACAGTCCCGTAGCTTTCGGAAAACTGCAGTCTTTTCTCTTCCTCTTCTCTTACCAATCCTCCTATTGCCATGTCCGATGTTCCCGTAACAAGAGAAGGTAAGAGGGCAGAATGGTTTTTCGCCAAAAACTTCAGATGAAAACCTTCCTTTTCCGAAACCTTCTGCATGAGCTCCACTTCGAAGCCCTCTGCCTCTTTGTCCTTGTTTTCTTTGCTAAAAGGAAAGTTGTCCTTATCATAACTAATCCTGATTTCTCTTCCCTGTATATTTCCATTCGGTTTTTTCCCGCAGGCGGAAAGAAAAAGAAAAGGAATACTGAAAAGGAAGCCCAGTCCGAAAAGGTGCAGGCATAAAGAAGAAAAGAGGCCGGAAACCGACCACTTATAAGCAAATCCCAAGTTCAAAAGAGATGATTTCTTCCGTCTCATTTCTTCCTCCGGTTTTTTCACTCTCCGCATTCTCTTTCCATAATTTGCAGTAAAGAGAGCAAACTGCTAAAGGAATAGCATGTCCCGTCTTCTCCGTGGTAGACATCTCCCTGCCAGCTGGCATTCTGCCTGAATTTCGTATGCACAAAAAAACTTCCCAGTCTTCCTCTCTCTTTCGTAATCGGAAACTTCCGTAAATCTCTGGCTGCCTCCGAGAGGGGCTTTTTCCCTCTTCTGTCCGGATAAACGAATTTCTGTTTCTTCTGAAAACTTCTATCCCGTGTAGAACTCTCGGGATAATCCCATTCCTCATAAAAAGATTCCATCTTCTTAATTAAATCCATGGTGCTGAAGAAAGGGGTTCTTGTCTCGGAATACTGCTCTAGAATCTCTCCCAGGAAGTCTCCTTCTTTTCTTTCATGAATCAAAATTCCCAGTAAAGCTATCGCATAAAGACTGTCTAATTGCTTCCTCATACTTCGCTATTCTTCCTCTTCTTTGTCGAGTTCCGCACTAAGGCTGTTATCCGTGAGCGCCCTATCCATCAGTTTCAGAAGTTCCAGGGTGCTCCGAAAATACTGTGATCGGTTTTTTTCCGCCCATGTCAACTTTCCCTGCCAGGTGTCATGTTCCATGCATTTAACTTGAACAATAAAAGTGCTGCTTTGCATCTCTTTTCCTTCCATAGTCATCCCCCCGCTTGACGTCTCTACTTTACTATGAAATGCAGTATAAAAAAAGAGGATTTAAGGAAAAATTCTCTAAACGAGATATCGCACGCTTTGCGCACGATACTCGTTATGAAAACGAATAGAAGGGCTACCGATGATTTGTCGGCACCCCTCCCCTCACGTTCGCAATTTTCGCACTAATTTCTACTTATTTTTTTATCAGATCCCAAACTCTTCCGCCCAATAGCATTCTCCGTCGATTTCAACAACAGCGATTGCGCCGCTTTTGAAATCCGGCTTCAAAATGTTTGCTCTATGTGCCGGGGAGTCCATCCAAGCCTGAACCACTTCTTCCGCACCGTCATAGTACTGTGCAAGATTCTCGCCATAAAGAACTTTGTCATCCGCTGTATACCAAGCGCTTCCGTCAGGTCTGGTATGGGAAAAACTTCTTACGATTTCATTGGCTCTTACTTTGGCTGCATTCTCAACCTGTCCATTCCAGTTGAGTGGATTTAAACCGTTAGCTACTCTGATTTCATTCACTTTAGCGAATGCCGCTTTTGCATCGCCTTTTGCAGCAAATGCTGTCATGGCAAAAAATGCGGTAAATAATGCTGTAAGTATAAACAATCTTACTACTAGCTTCTTCATGTGATAACTCCTTCTTAAAGAGGGAGTCAGGAAGCAGAATCACTTCACCCTGGTCAGGGGTATTATGATTGCAGCTGGCTGACATTTTACAGTCCCTATAGCTTTGCGTCGCCGGGTTTCCCCGGGTTTGCCATGGTAAAAACCGTATTGCATGGTTAACACCATATTGTCTTGAAAAGAATTACTCTTTTCGGGTATAAAAAAACTGACATTCAGGATTCCCTTCCTGATTGCCAGTTAACCGTAATCTTCACATGAAATTTGTATGGACTAACATCTTCAATATGGAAGATCGCAACTGGCTGCCATCTTACAGGCCCTATAGCTTTGCGTCACCGGGTTTCCCCGACTTTGCTCAAACAGATCCGGTCAGAATCTGCTGGTAGAATCCGTTCCTCTCCATCCTTACGGATAGATTCCCCCGGTTCCTACAATTTGAATTATAGCACGTATTAATGCAGAGTCAAGCAAAAATTAATTTTTAATATTTTTGTTCTTTTTACAACCACTTCATGAAAGCTTCTTTGTTTTCTCTCGGTCCGCTCTTCGGACGCCCAAGGTCTTTTCTGGAAAAAAGAGAGCAGCATACTTCGATAAAAATGGGGCCCTCCTCCTTCTCACTCTCCAATAAGGCCTTTTCCAGCGCTTTCTCATCCCGCACGGAAAAGAACTTTTTATATCCCACAGCCTTTGCGATATGCGGAAAGTTCACCGTCTTCGATACGGTAGGCTGCCCTCCTACGGTTTCATGTGCTTCATTATTCAAAAGAATATGCACAAAGTTTTTAGGGCTTACGGAACCGATAGTTGCCATCGCGCCCATATGCATAAGAACAGCTCCGTCTCCGTCCAGACAGAACACCTTCCTGTCCTTCTTTTCCAAAGCGATGCCGAGTGCTATGGAACTGGCATGCCCCATGGAGCCTACGGTGAGGAAATCCAAATGATGTCCCTCTCCTCTTTCCTCCCTGATTTCATAGAGCTCTCTGCTGATTTTTCCGGTTGTGGAAACAATAGGGCTGTCCGCACTGTATTCGACAATCCGCTTTATTGCTTCTTCCCTTCGTAAAGAATAGGAATTTGCATAGGGAAAAGCCTTTTCTTTTAGAAGCGCTCCCTTCTTCACCACAATTGCAGCCTGCCTTCCTTCTTGAAAGACTTTCTGAAAAGAGCGGAGAGCACTGTCCAGCTCCTCCACTTTCGTTTCCTTCTCCAAAACAAAATAGGGAATATGGAGCAGATTCAAAAACGCCAAAGTAATCTCGCCCTGAAAAACATGCTGCGGCTCATCTTTCACTCCCGGTTCCCCTCTGTAACCGATAAGAAGCAGCATGGGAATAGCATAAACGGACTGTGCAGTGAGCGAAGCCAAAGGATTCATGGCATTCCCCTCACCGCTGTTTTGCATATACACCGTCGGAATCTTCCCCGTGGCAAGGTAATACCCTGCGGCAAGTCCTACCGCATTTCCCTCGTTTGCCGCAATAATATGCCGCTCGGAAATACCGTATTTTTCCATCAAACTATCGCAAAGCGCCTTCAGTTGAGAATCCGGAACACCGGTAAAAAAATCCGAGGGGATTCTTTCTAAAAATTCTTCTGCCTTCATGTCTGCTCTCTTTCTGCAAATATTCCGTCTCTTCTTATGTTCTGTCTTTTCTTATGTTCTGTCTTTTCTTATGTTCTGTCTTTTCTTATGTTCTGTCTTTTCTTATGTTCTGTCTTTTCTTAATTTTACTTATCCATAAGGAGGATTCTCCGGTAAACCTCCGTTATATCCTCTTCGGAAAGCGCCATGGGATGGTTTTTCAGGCGTTCTTTATTCACCGACTTTGTGAGAATCCGAACTGCCTTCTCGAGGGCTTCGGGACCGACACTCTCCGGCTGCACACTATCCTTTTCCGCTGCCGAGCAAGTAAGCCTTTCTAAAAAGAACTCTTGTTTTTTCGGCAGAATCTCCATTTTCTCCAAAAAGGCAAGATAGGCTTCCGCCCCCTCTTCCACCGTGTTTTTCGAAAAGCATCTTGCCAAAAAGGATAGCTTTTCTCTCTCTTCCGGTCTCTTCTCTCTCTCCGATAGCAGGGGATAGAGCTCTTTATTAACCATAGCCACAGCGAGCCCGTGTGGAAGAGAAAAGAGTCCTCCGAGTTTATAGGATAAGGCATGACCGCCCGTTGTTTTTGTGATGGCAATCGCCTTTCCGGCTACATTTGCGGCATACGCCATTTCAGTAAGGGCGGTATCCTCATTTTCCAAAAAAGCATCCGTGTAACGGAGAATCCTTTCAATAGCTTCTTTCCCGTAATAGAGATTATCTCCGCCGCTGTCCTTCGACCAGATGGATTCCACAGCATGACTTAAAGCGTCCAAAAGAGTAACCTTCTTCTGGTATAAGGGTAGGCTCACAAGACTCCTTCTGTCCTCCACCCGAATTAAGGGATAAATACTTTCATCTTCCAGCGAAATCTTCTCTCCATCCTTATATAAAACGGCAAAAGGGGTACTCTCCGATCCGGTTCCTGCGGTAGTGGGAATGGCGAGAAGCGGAATTCCCTTATCTTGCCAAGGCTTCTTTAGAATATCTTCTTCGGGAATCGAAGAAAAAAGCTTGATTGCCTTTCCCGTATCCATAGCGGAGCCGCCTCCCGCCGCAAAAATGACATCCCCCTGATAAGCCTTGAAAAGTTTAGCGCCTTCCAAGGCTTCAGAAAAATCGGGATTCACCGAAAAGCCCGAAAAGACTTCCAGGCTAAAGCCCATTTCTTCCTCTAACTCTCTAAGCTCTCTTCCAATCGGCAATGTAAAGAAAGATTTGCCCGCGACCAAAAAGATCTTCTTCCAGGAATTTCTCCGAATAAAATCCCGAAGTTCTTCTTTCACCCTTCCTTTCCCAAGAACAATCTGTGTCTCTATCATATCCCTTCTCATATATCCCCCTACTTGACCTCTCTGACTCTTTTTTCTATCTTTACTGCAAAAGAAGTGTATTCAAGCAGATAATATTAGTGACGTGTTTTGCAATAAAATCCGCTCTATTTTACTGCAAAGAATGGGAAGGGAAAATATGTTTTTTAAATTTCTTCCGGAATTAAACGAATAATCTCCTTAAAAGGCATAAGGAGACTGTCACACTCCTCGGATCTTTCATTCTGAAGAATCGTTTCCGCCACATTCTGAATTGCCGGCACCGTCGCTCGCATCAATTGATTAGCGTAAATGACTATGTTCACACCTCTCTCCTTAAATTCAGCTTCTTTTACGCTGTTAAAGCTTGTCGGTACTACCACAATATATGTTTCTTTATCCTTCTTCCGAAATTCTTCCACAAAGCGGAATATTTCAGTCGGATCCTTCTTCCTGCTGTGAATCATGATAGCATCCGCTCCGGCTTTCACAA
>QWCT01001608.1_pt1 | contig 11054 bp, 10 predicted proteins | sample 1972681 | NCBI WGS metagenome assembly QWCT01 (sample SAMN09866701, study PRJNA288562) | Human oral metagenome isolate pre3_saliva, whole genome shotgun sequencing... | isolation source: mouth | host: Homo sapiens | place: USA: California | reverse complement strand
ATCATTGAACAGGCTAAGTCCTGCCCCGCTCCAACAGAAATCGAGACCGGAACCATCGTAGGCGGATTTGCTCATGAGCAGGTATTTGCCCTTGCAGATAAGGTGGTAGAGGCTGTAAAGTCCGGCGCCATCAAGAAGTTCGTGGTTATGGCAGGTTGTGACGGAAGACAGAAGAAGAGAGACTACTACACGGAGTTCGCGAAAGCTCTTCCCAAGGATGCCGTAATCTTAACAGCAGGATGCGCAAAGTATAAGTACAATAAGCTGGATCTTGGCGATATCGGCGGAATTCCAAGAGTCCTCGATGCCGGACAGTGTAACGACTCCTACTCCTTAGCCTTAATCGCTTTAAAGCTGAAGGAAGTATTCGGCTTAGATGATGTAAACAAGTTACCATTGGCATATAACATCGCTTGGTATGAGCAGAAGGCGGTTATCGTTCTCCTTGCCCTTCTCTACTTAGGGGTAAAGAACATTCACCTTGGGCCTACTCTTCCCGCCTTCCTTTCTCCGAATGTAGCCAAGGTTCTTGTAGAGAACTTCGGTATTGCCGGAATCGGAACCGTAGAAGATGACATGAAGATTTTCTTCCCGGAAACAGCATAAGCGATGATTTCGTTTTAAGGATTTCATTTTTGCGATTTGCATTTCATTTTTGCCATTTCATTTTTCCCGGTTCATTTCGTTGTAAAGGGAATTCCCATATGATATATTTATTCATACAATAAAATAAATATTTATAAAGGCTCCGTTTAGCTAATGCAGTGCTTGGGAAAACAGACTTTCCAAAATTCATGACGAAAAATCATTCCTAAGCACCGCATGGCCCATTTCCCTTCCGGGAGAAAGAGAGTACAGTATGAATCAAATACAAATCAAACGTATTTATGAGGGAAAGTCCGAAAAAGACGGTTTTCGTATACTGACAGACCGCTTATGGCCAAGAGGCGTGGCAAAAGAAAAAGCGGCCATTGACTACTGGGCCAAAGATATCAGCCCTTCTACCTATTTGAGAAAATGGTACAATCACGAAGAAGAGCTCTTTCCCCGTTTTCGAGAGTTATACAGAGAAGAGCTGGATAAAAATCCGGAAAAGGAGGCCTTTATTCAGCTTGTAAAAGAAAAACTGGAAAGGGAGGACGTCACTCTGCTTTTTGCCTCCAAAGAGGAAAAGAGAAACCAGGCGGTTGTCCTTGCGGAGTGGTTGGGCGAACATTTGCATTAAGAAAACAGTTCCTCCACTATCTCCTTCACGGATACAATTTCCTGAAGCTTATCGATATTCGCTCCGGAGAAAAAAAGCCCCTCCTCTGTATTACCCTCTACGGCGGAAATCAGAGCATGCGTAATACAGTATTTCACTGTTCCCGGGTCACAGCTGTTAATACAGCGGGAGCAGTGCTTCGGAGGAATTCGTCCTGTAAGCCCCAATTGTTCCAAGAAGGGACTCTTCACCGCTCTTCCCGGCATTCCCACCGGACTGTGAATGATATCGAGATCTTCCTTCCCTTTACTGATAAGATACTGTTTATAGGCATTACTTGCGTCACATTCCTTCGTCCCGATAAAACGGGTGGCCATCTGTACTCCATAGGCCCCCTTCTCTTGCGCTCGGAGAACGTCTTCTCTGCTCCATATTCCTCCTGCTGCAAAAAGCGGAATCTTCCTTCCGAATTCCTCTTCAAAACTCTGCAGGACGGAGAGAACCTCCGGAATCAATGCCGTAAGACTTTTCGCCTTTCCTTCCTCTACCTCCGAGGCTTTAAATCCCAGATGTCCTCCTGCCAAAGGCCCTTCCAGCACTACAAAATCAGCAGTTCTTCCATATTTTTGACTCCAGTTTTTTAATAAAATCTTCGCCGCTCTCCCGCCGGAAATGATAGGGGCAATGAAAGCTTTCCCCTCCGGTACAAGCTCAGGCAGATTCAAAGGCAGTCCTGCCCCGGAAATGACTGCGTCAATTCCCTCTTCCACGGCAACTTTTACCGCATCCGCCCACTGTCTTGTAGCCACCATTGCATTGACGGAAAGAAGTCCTCTCCCTCCGCTAAGCTCCTTTGCCCTTCGAATTTCCTTTCTTAACGCCCGAAGATTCGCCTCTTCCGGACAGCGAAGAAAATCTTCTTCACGGTAGCCGCAATCAGCCGTACTGATAGAACCCATAGCACCGGTCTTTGCCACAGCCCCGGCTAGGCCGGAAAGGGATACTCCCACTCCCATACCGCCCTGTATCAGAGGAAGTTCCAAACCTCTTTTTTTCAAATGATCCATTTTCTACCCCCATTTTTTCATCCATATAATTCAATATATTTAATTATATGGATGTCTTATCTTAAATCTTTTAAGAATTTCGGTAAAGTAGTTTTTAAAAGGATATTCTTGTTTTTTTATTAAATATTTTGAAATGCAAAAAGAAGCCCTGCCTCAACAGGACCTCTTTTCTTCTTTTCTTATATCTCTATATTCTTTTACTGTCTTTCATGCTTGCGCTTTATGCCTTGGCAAGTGCCTCTCCGAGAGCCTTACAGTTCGCAAGACCTTCCTCATCGGGAGTAAGATTGCAAATAACGGGCTCTGCCACCAAAACCGCTCCCGCTTCCTTCATTCTCGCCTCCCAACTGCGCATCCACTCTCCGTCACCCCAATCATAAGATCCGAAAAGAGCAATCTTCTTTCCTGAAACAGAGGGAATAAGCTCCTCTACAAACGGCTCCATCTCTCCCTCATCCAAGGTCTCATCTCCCATTGCCGGGCACCCCAAAGCAAATACTTCTTCTCCTGCAATTTCGGATGCGGAAATATCGGATACACTGATAGCCTTTCCTTCTTTTCCTGCTGCCTTAATTCCCTCCACTACCGCATCAGCCATAGCCTCCGTGTTTCCTGTCTGACTCCAAAATACAACCTTAATCATTTTTCTGTCCTCCTTTTTCTTTTCTTTCTGCTTATATCATACTATTTTAATAGGATTTATATGTTGCTTTCGCAACGTTCCATTTAAAATAGTTGCAAAAACTAATCTTATCGACTTTATGCTTCTTCCCCGGATGAAAAAGGAAGAAGACTGCCCTATGCCGCCTGTGCCTGCCTTAAACAACACTCCACCATTCCGCTCAAGCTTTCACTGCGTTTTGCCATATCCATGAATTCTTTAATACATTGATCAAAAAGCTGAAAGCGTTTCAAGGCGCCTTCCGGATCGAAATATACCTTCCAATAGCCTGTAAACTGTGCTTTTTTCTCCGGTGTTTCAATAAAAGCGCGAATGTCCCATAAGGGATAGCCCAAGAAAACTCCTACTTCATGGGGAAAAATCTCCCCTTCTTCCTTATATCTTCTAAAACGCTCTTTGAAGCGACACAAGCTGTTCTCTCCCTCTTGGTATCCGAGCTTTAACGAATAGAGAAAACGCTTTATCTTTTTCTGTGCAAGCTGTCCCTCTAACAGTCCTTTCCGGTAAAGAAAAATACTGTCCTTTGTTCCGGAGTACAGCGTTTCAATAACGAAATCTGAATTCTTTGAGAAAATTTCTTCCAAAATTTCCTTCTCCGCCTTTGTAACCGTAAAGATTGCAGCCGGCTTCAATCCCATAATTACCGGCGCATTAAGACAAATGTGTTCTTTGACGGAATCCTCCACTGTTTTTTTGAAGAAATACTCTTTCTGCATCATGCATAGCCCCCTGCTAGTTAGTTTTATTAAACTAACAATAAATCAAATTATATTAGTTAATACTAACTTTGTCCAGTAAATCTTTTCTTTTCCTGCCGAATCTTTTCTTGTCTATTGCTTTTTCGCTTCTATGTACTCTATGTGCAGCTTGCAAAATTTCCTCTGTACCTCCGAATAAGGCGTGCTATACTGGTTACACCAAGAGAATTTATGCTTTAGCAAAGGAGGCTTTATGCTTTGTATTGAAAAGGGAACGATTGTCCGTCCCGAAAACAGTTTCAAAGGAAATCTCTATATAGAAGGAGAAAAAATCAAAAAAATATTTCATGAAGCAGAGCGAGAGGAAGAACAGAAATTTCTTCAATCTCTGCCGGAAATGCCTGAGAGAATCAATGCCGAGGGAAAACTGCTTTTTCCGGGCTTTATTGACTGTCACACCCATTTTGATCTGCATGTAGCAGGAACGGTGACCTGTGACGACTTCCCCTCCGGTACGAAAGCGGCTATATCGGGAGGAACCACAAGTATTGTGGACTTCGGAACACAGTATAAGGGAGAGAGCCTGATGGAGGGCTTCCATAATTGGCAGAAGAAGGCGGAAAAAGGTGCCTCCTGCGACTACGGTTTCCACATGTCGATTACCGATTGGAACGAAAACAGTAAAGAAGAATGCCGGAAAATGATGGAGGAAGGTTTAAGCACCTTCAAAATTTACATGACCTACGATATCCAAGTAGACGATGAAGAAATGTTTGAAATTCTGGAGGAGTTGAAAAGGGTAGGCGGCATCACAGGGGTTCACTGTGAAAATACAGGTATGATTGCCGCCTTACAAAAAGAACTTGCCGATAATCCCCAAACGAAGACGAAAGTTTCCTCCCATTATCTTTCCAGACCGGACGACGCAGAGGCCGAAGCCATTAACCGTATGCTCTACATTGCCAATGTAGTGGATACGCCTATTATCGATGTTCATCTGACCTGCGAGAAGGGATTGAATGAGATTCGTGCGGCAAGAAAAAGAGGACAAACCGTTTTTGCCGAGACCTGCCCTCAATATCTGACGATGACGGAAGATTTATATAATTCGGATGATTTTCTCCGCTCCGCACGCTATGTTATCGCACCTCCTCTTAGAAAGAAATCGGACCAGGAGGCCTTATGGAAAGCTCTTAGGGACAATGAAATTCAGACCGTCTGTACCGACCACTGCTCCTTTACTCTTGCACAAAAAGCACTGGGAAAAGAAGATTTCCGAAAAATCCCCGGCGGGATGCCCGGTGTAGAGACAAGAGGAGAAGTGATTTTTTCGGAAGGCGTTGTAAAGGGACGAATCACAAAGGAGAGAATGTGCGCTCTGCTTTCTGAAAATCCGGCAAAGCTCTACGGAATGTATCCGGAAAAAGGAAGATTGGAAGAAGGCTTTGATGCCGACATCGTCCTGATGGATCCGAACAAAAAGAAAAAGATCAGCAAGGAGACCCAAGTTTCCCGTTCCGACTACGCACCCTTGGAAGGCTTGGAAATCCAAGGCGTGATAGAAGAGGTCTTTTTAAGAGGTGAACTTGTAGCAAAATGCGGAAAAGTGCTCAAGGAGAATCACGGAAAATACTTAAAGCGCAAAAAATTCCAATCCGCAGTGTAAGAATTTTTTTCACTTACTAAAACATTTCTTTATATTTTTTATTTTTCTTTAAGTCATAAAACATAATTTCATCACAGAAGGGCGGTATCCTATACACAGTTACAAAAGATGTAACTACAAAAAAGCTTTTCATACTCAGCTCCGGAGCCTTCTCCTGATTAAAACGGTTTCGGAGCCCCCCTTCAAAATGATAGCGAAAAAGAGCAAGGTAAACACCCTGCTCTTTTTTGTTTTTAACGAGTATCCCTCGCGTGTGCGATATCTCGTTTCGTCCTATAAGTCAAGATATCGCCTGCAACTCCCTATAAGTCGAAACCGGCCGCTTTTTCCCTGCATTTCTCAGCCAAAGCACGAAAAGCCGGAAGTGATGCCTCTATTTTCTCATAAGGAACGCAATAAGCGATTCTAAAGTATCCGGGAAGACCGAATCCATCCGTGGGAACCAGTATGATGTGTTCTTCCTCACAGAGTTTTATAAAAGCTTCCGTATCTTCCATGGGGGATTGAATAAGAAGATAAAACGCTCCTTCAGGCGGTATGCAATGAAACCCCATATCCGTAAGCTCCGTATAAAGCAGCTTTCTGTTTCTATCATAGAAACCGAGATCAATTTTCACATCCAGGCACTGCCCGATAACCTTCTGAAAAAGAGACGGAGCATTAACAAAGCCCAGCGTTCTTCCCGCTATGATAGCCGCCTGCATGAGAATCTTCCCTTCCTCAACGGAATCGGAAATGGCAAGATATCCTATTCGTTCTCCCGGGATGGATAAAGTTTTGGAAAAGGAGTAGAGATAAATACTGTTCCTATACAGCTTAGGCATAAAAAGAACTTCTCTTCCGTCATAAGCCAGTTCTCTATAGGGCTCATCACAAATCAGATAAATCGGATGTCCAACTCTTTCCTCCGCCTTCTCCAGCATAAGAGCCAGTGCTCGCAGTTCTTCCTCGCTGTAAATGATTCCGCTCGGATTGTTGGGATTATTTAAAATGACCGCCTTGGTTCTTCTTCCGATTCGCTTCTCCGCTTCTTCCACATTTAAAGAAAAATCATTTTCTTTCACCGGAATAACCGTGAGCTTCCCTTTATAATGCGATACATAAGATTTATATTCCGTAAAATAGGGAGCAAAAGAGAGGACCTCATCTTCCTCATCCAAAAGGCAGCGCGCGAGGATATTTAAGCCGCCCGCCGCACCGGCGCAAAGAAGAATATTTTCCTTCGTATAGTCTACAGTAAAGCGTTTTTTCAGATGCTCCGCCACCGCCTCTCTTACATCTTCAAAACCCGCATTCTGCATATAACCGTGAATTTCATGAGGGTCTTGATTTTCCAAGAGACTGATAATCGCGTTCTTTACTTCATAGGGCACCTCTGCAACAGGATTTCCCAGGCTAAAATCATAAACTGCGTCTTTTCCGTATTTTTTTGCCATTTCCCGTCCCAGTTCGAACATTTTCCGAATAACGGAATTGCCCTCCATAAGACTTTCCATACTCTTTGCTAACACCATTCTTTCCTCCTAAAGAAGACTTTCTCTCTTCTTCTCTTTTAAGGGTTTAAGTGCGGCCGACTTCAAATCATCAAAACCCTTGTCCGAAGAAACCGCCTCCGGATTGTTCCGCAACATGGTTTTAGTCCACCAATGCATCTTTCCGCTTCGCGCATTTCCTCCGTCTTCCAAAACGGCAAGCCTCTCTTCCATTCTATCTTTATCCTCTTCCAAGGCTTCCCAGCTTTTCTTTTGGAAAGGCGACCTGTCCATCACAGTACTGGCTACGGCGGAAACGGAATCCTTGACCGTTCCGGCCATCATAACCGTGGATCTTTTCACACTGTTTGCCATCGCCACAGTGGAATCCTTCATGCTTGTTGCCATCGCCACAGTGGAATCCTTAACCGTGTCAGCCATAAATTTCGCCGCAGCAACATTTCCCTCATTTTTTTGCACATAACGAAGTTCTTCCGCAGAAAGCTCTAAACCCGCTTTTGCCTCGGATAGTTTTTCATACACTTCCGCAATCGACTTCCTGAGAGACCGAATTTCTTCGGAATTGGCCGCCAGACGTGATACTCTCTCCCTCAACTCCAATGCCGCTATGGTGGAAAAAATCAAATCCTCCACAAAAAGGGTGTAAAACATCGTATTTAAAACCACAAAAGTAATATATGACCAATGCTCCGGAATGGAAGAAATTCTCGGATGCAGAAGCTTCATCACAATGAGCGCCGCAGCTCCCCAGCCAATGGACGCCGGAAGGCAAACGTAACCGCGAAAGTTTAAAGGATTTTTAGAGTAATCCCACCACCTCATATGGAAAATCTTATTCATGATGACCCCTGTGATGAGTTCCAATAAGGTTCCTCCCACAAGGCCGGTCATAAAAAGATAAATGCCATTTTCCTCGTAACCATGGGTTAAAAAAACCAAAAGGCAACTTCCTACGCCGTAAAGCGGAACCCACGGACCATGGCAAAATCCCCTATTCTGTAAATGTCCCGATTTGATAGAGCAATAAGCCGATTCAAAGCACCAACCGAAAATAGAATAGAGCATAAAAAAAGTAGTCCACTGCAATACAGTATACGCCCCCATATCATTCACCTCTACGAATTCTTAACTAAGTATTAGCATACCATCCACCCCTACGAATTCTTAACTAAGTATCATATACTAGCATATTGCGGTCTTTTTTACAAATTTTCCGCTTTTAGGGACGATTTTTTTCGCCACGCGGTAGACGAACTCTCTTCTTCGTTTTTTCCTTCTTGCCGCCTTGTTCTCTTTCTCCTTCTTCCGCTACAGCTGTCTTCGGAAACAAAAAGCTCTCTGCCGCGTAATAGAAAGAATTCTCCCTTCTTTCCTTTTCTTCCAGTCTTTCTTTGGCTTCGCGCAGCTCTTCTTCCATTTTTTGAATCTTTTCTTCTTCTTTTCGAATCTCTTCTAAAAAGCGGGACTTTCTTACCGCCTCTTCCTCCTCCATTTTTCGACGCTTTTCCTTATTAAATTCTTCTAATAGCCAGGAACTTTTCTTTTTTCCTCCGCCAATAGCCGCTTTCCATTCCAAGCTGCTTTCCGTTTCCTTCTTTTCCTTGGGATGCAATTCCCTCGTTATATCGCTCCGGGAAAGTGAATGCGCCTTCCCTGCATGGACTGTGTTGACGGCATGGTCTATATTGATTGCCTTTGTTACCTTTTCCGACAGTTTTTCACTTCTTTGCAAAGGCTTTTTCTTTTCCCCCAAGGTCTCCGCAGCAAAATTTTCAATCCACTCGTGAAAATCCTGTTCTACGGATAAAAGTCGTTCTTTTTTATCCATATCACGGAAGATTCTTTCCACCGCCTCCTGAAACATTTCGGAAAGGCTATCCTTCATATTAAGAAAATAAGGATAAAAACGGCTGAACATCGGATTGAAATTACCAAATAGCAGGACATCCGGGCTTAATTCCAGGGCATTGGCAATCGCTAAAAGCATTTCTAAACTGCAACCTGTATTTCCAATCTCCAGACGGGAAATCGTATTGGTCGTACTATAGACGCGCTTCGCCAGATCCTTTTGTCTTAATCCCCTTTCCACTCTGTACTTTTTAATCTGTTTTCCCAGCTGTACCCCATCCAGCTTACTGTTTTCCCAAATACCGTATCCCTTATTGTCCCGTATTTCCGTGCTATCCATGCCTTCTTCTCAAGCTCCCTTTTTTAGTCCTTAATCTTCTCCCTGAATACGTACAAATCTTTCACCCACGCCATAAACTGTCACAATTGGAGAGACCTCCATAAAAGCATTGGGATAATGCTCCGCGAGATATGAGCGAATCATTGCGGACTGTCTCGGAGACACGATGGAGGAAAGTAAAATCTTATCCGTTTTGGTATACGCTCCTACTGCATTGTAAAGCGTAACACCTCTTCCCAGTCCTAAAATATATCGACTGATTTCTTCACTGTCTTCCTTGTCATGGGGAATGATGCTTGCCTTGTACAGCTTCTGCCTAAAGCCGAAGAGCATATAGTCCATGATATAAATGCAAATAACATGGTTAACCAAGGCATAAAGTGCCACATCTTTATTAAATACAAAACCGAGTGAAATGAGAATACTTCCATCCAGAATAAGCATAATTTTACTTAAAGCAATTCCTTTAAATACTTTTCTGTTCAGGATTCTCGCGATAGTATCCGTACCGCCAAAAGTCACTCCCGCTCTCAGTACCAGACCGGACCCGAAGCCGTAGAAAAGCGAAAAATAAATGCAGACCAAAAACATTTCTCCCTGTACAAAAACAAAGTGGAACATTCTGGTAAGCACCAAAACCGTGGGGTAGAGAAAGGAAACGAAAATAATCTTCATAAACTCTTCCCTCTTCAGTGTAAAAAAAGCCAAAATCAAAATTGTAATACTGAAGAAATAGTAAATATAGCTGTAATTCAAGCCCGTAAACTTCTCCATCATCTGGGAAATTCCCGTCACACCGCTTGTAGACAGCTTATTCGGTATTAAAATGCAATTCACCCCAAATCCCGTAATAAAACAGCCTGCAATGATTTGCAAATAATTGAGTATCTTTCCCCTATGCTTCTGCAAAAACTCCATTTTTCCTTCTCCTTATGTCCCTTCCGTTATCCTGCTTATTCTATCACAAAAGGCTGTAGGAAAAAATAAATCTTTCCCACAGCCTTTGAAAAGCCTTTTAAAGTCTTATGAACTGTATCCGAGCTCACTTTTTACGCCATTTTACTTCTCGATGTCCATGATACGATCCTGTCCGCGCTTCTCCAGCTCTTTCAGAACCTTTGCAGGATTCTTGAACTTCTCTAAAAGAATCATAGCTGCAATAACATACGGTTTGAAGGAAGCCTCCTTGTAAAGAGGATCTCTGTAGCGATCAAATACGGAAGCATCTACTTCCCCTTCCTTACAGGATACGCCGGTGATGTCAGCCGGCAAGCAGTGCATGTAGAGAGCCTTTCCGCCCTTGGTAAGCTTCATCATTTCTTCAGTACAAGCCCAATCCTTGTGCTGTGCATTCTGTGCAAGAAGCTCCTTCTCGAGAGCCTTGATGCCCTCTGTATCACCCTCACCGTAAAGGTTGGTTCTCTTCTCCATAGCGGCAAACGGAGCCCAAGACTTCGGATAAACGATATCCGCATCCTTAAATGCTTCCTTCATATCGTTGGTTACCTTGAAGGAACCGCCGGATTCCTTGGCGTTCTTCTTAGCAACATCTACAACATCGCCCATTACGTCATATCCTTCCGGATGCGCAAGAACAACGTCCATGCCAAGTCTTGTGAAAAGGCCGATTACACCCTGCGGAACGGAAAGCGGCTTTCCGTAAGAGGGAGAATAAGCCCAAGTCATAGCGAGCTTCTTTCCCTTTAAGTTCTCGATTCCGCCCATCTCGTGGATTACGTGTAAAGCATCCGCCATACACTGTGTCGGGTGGTCAATATCGCACTGTAAGTTAACGAGAGTCGGTCTCTGCTCGAGAACGCCGTCCTTGTTTCCCGCCTCTACGGCGTTAGCAACTTCGTGCATGTAAGCATTTCCCTTACCGATATACATATCATCACGAATACCGATAATATCCGCCATGAAGGAAATCATGTTAGCGGTCTCTCTTACAGTCTCGCCGTGCGCAACCTGAGACTTTCCTTCATCCAAGTCCTGAACCTCTAATCCGAGAAGGTTACAAGCGGAAGCGAAGGAGAAACGAGTTCTTGTGGAGTTA
>QWCT01001605.1_pt1 | contig 11071 bp, 7 predicted proteins | sample 1972681 | NCBI WGS metagenome assembly QWCT01 (sample SAMN09866701, study PRJNA288562) | Human oral metagenome isolate pre3_saliva, whole genome shotgun sequencing... | isolation source: mouth | host: Homo sapiens | place: USA: California | reverse complement strand
TTATTAGATATCTAAAAAGCTTTTATAAAGCGAATTTAGATATCAATAAACCACTGCGTCTATGAGTTTTCACATGAACTTTTTTCAAAATCTAGTACTTTGGAATCAGCCCCATTATAAAACTATCAACAACCTATCTTATAAATTTAATATTACAACAAAAAACGATACAGGAAACTAGATTTCTTAAAATCAATATTCCTGCATCGTTCTATTCTATTATCCGATTGCTACGAATGATCCACCGATATTAGTGTCGTAAGGATCTGTACTTCTTTGGTTCCAAATAGTATTGATATCATACCATTTACCTGTATTGTATGAACTATCTGGATCCATTGCTTTAGTTTTTCCATTACTGTATCCACTTAAAATAATAGCGTGAGTCAATCTACCTTTAGCGAAAATACCATTTCCTACAGTCGCAAACACAGGTTTACCACTTTGTAGTGCTGCAATAAGTTGCTCTCTAGTTGTAATAACTGTGTGTTTGTATCCATAAGCGTTAATCGCATAAACAGCACCTTTACCCGATGTTCCTAATCCACTAACGTTCATTTCGTTAGTATTATTGTAGATTGTATCTGCTACAGCTGTTGGAAGAACTTTTTGTCCTAATCCATTGAAGACCATAGCTAATGATGTTGGTACACATCCACTTTGTGCCATTGTACCAAGACCATATCTCTTGTGAGCCCAACGCCAATCACCTTGGTAGTATTGAGGCATATTTAAGGCTGGTGTGTTTTTGTCCGCTTTAGCGTAGTTAGGCACCCATTTACCACTAGAATCTACATAGTAACGCCCGTTATCTACCCAGGCACTCTTAGCCATCTTACCATCAGCTCCAAGCCAGTAGTCTCCTACCCACTTATTACGAGCTAATGAACTATCTTTTTCATAGTAATACCAGTTTCCACCGTTACGTTTTTGCCATCCTAGCTCATCATTAATGATAACTTTTTTCTTGATTGATGGATCTTTTTTACCAGACTTATCTACATAGAAACGATCGTTGTCTACCCAGTTATCTGTTACCATTTTACCATCTTTTCCTACCCAATAAGTATCACCAATCCATTTATTACGTGCTACTTCACCGTTGTCATAGTAGTACCAAGCGTTATCTTCTTTTTTCCAACCTTGTTTTTTCTCAACTGGTTTTTCAGCTTCTGGTTTCTTAGCGTCTTTTACCCATGCTCCATTAACACCTACATAGTAACGTCCATTGTCTACCCATGCGCTTGTCGCCATTTTCCCGTCAGCTCCAACCCAATATGTGCTGCTAATCCATTTGTTACGAGCTAATGCTCCATTTTCGAAGTAATACCAAGTATTACCTTCTTTCACCCAACCTTGTTTCTTCTCTACAGGTTTTGGTGCTTCTGGCTTCTTAGCGTCTTTTACCCATACTCCATTTTCACCTACATAGTAACGTCCATTGTCTACCCATGCGCTTGTCGCCATTTTTCCGTCAGCTCCAAGCCAGTAGCTTCCTACCCAGGCATTTCTAACGATTTGCCCTTGGTTATAGAAGTACCATGCTCCACCACTTTGAACCCAACCTTGTTTTTGCGCTACAACTGGTTTCGGTGCTGCAGGTTTTTCAGCACCTTTCACCCATGCTCCATCTGCTCCTACGTAGTAACGTCCATTATCTACCCATGCATTTGTTACCATTTTTCCATCTGCACCTAGCCAGTAATTTCCTGACCATGCGTTTCTTGCTAATGTTCCATTTTGGTTATAGAAGTACCATGAAGTTCCAGTCTTAACCCAACCTTGGGCCGCTAGAGCATCACTACTAGCTACTGTGTTTACAGCGATTGGTGTAGCTAATACTGTTAATACTCCTAATCCTAATTTTAATCTATTTTTTGTCATAATATTTTCACCTCAAAAAATTCCACTCTAAATTTAAATTTCAATATTCATTTTACAATAATTAATACTTATTTTCAAGAAATAATAAGTTATTTTCCTTGTTATTTTAAAAGCAAAGGAGTCGCCAATTCATCAACAACTTCTTTATTAAACTTCTTATTTATAGTATTCTACAATTCCGTCAACAATACCATTTGCTAAACGTTCTTGATATTCATTTGTTTTAATTTTATTACGCTCTTCTGGATTATCAATAAATCCTAATTCAACTAGAATTGATGGAATAGAAGTTTCACGAAGAACTGTGAATGAAGCACGTTTAACCCCTCTATCATTTGCACCAGTTTGATACAATAGATTTTGTTGTACTTTATTAGCTAATTTTCTACTTTTTTCTAATCTCTCAGGATTATTGTGATTTTCTTTATTTATCTTAGGCACTCTATCGGCTGTTGCTTGATAGTAGTATGTTTCGATACCACGTGCAATACCGCGTCCACCAGCGTTAAAGTGAATACTTAATAGCATATCCGCATTAGCTTTATTAGCTTGATCTGCACGATCTACTAAGTCTACATCTTTATCAACATTTCTACTTGTTAACACTGTATATCCTAAAGATGCAAGTTTGCTACTTACTTTATTATACACACTAAGAGTTAAGTCTTTTTCTCTTACTCCACCACTTATTGCACCCGGGTCACTTCCACCATGTCCTGGATCTAGGAAAATAGAACGTTTTGTATTTTTATCTTTAGATGCATCTTTCACCCACGCTCCATTAGCATCAACATAATAACGTCCGTTATCTACCCATGCATTAGTTGCCATCTTACCATCTGATCCTAACCAGTAGTTTCCTGCCCATTTATTACGAGCTAGTGTTCCATCTTCATTGTAATAGTACCAAACATTGTTTTCTTTTTTCCAACCTTGTTTCTTCTCAACTGGTTTTTCAGCTTCTGGCTTCTTAGCGTTCTTATCCCAAACTCCATTTACACCTACATAGTAGCGTCCATTGTCTACCCATGAGCTTGTCGCCATCTTACCATCAGCTCCTAGCCAATAGCTTCCTACCCAGGCATTTTTAGTGATTTGACCTTGGTAATAGAAATACCATGTGTTACCTTCTTTTACCCAACCTTGTTTCTTCTCAATTGGTTTTTCAGCTTCTGGTTTCTTAGCATCTTTTACCCATGCTCCATTTGCACCTACGTAGTAACGATCGTTATCTACCCATGAGCTTGTCGCCATCTTACCATCAGCTCCTACCCAGTACGTACTACTAATCCATTTATTACGAGCTAGTACTCCGTTTTCATAGTAATACCAAGTACTTTCTTCTTTTACCCAACCTTGTTTCTTCACTTCAGCTGGTTTTGGTGTTACAGGTTTTACTGCTTCTGGTTTCTTAGCATTTTTATCCCAAACTCCGTTAGCTCCAACATAGTAACGTCCGCCATCTACCCATGAGCTTGTTGCCATCTTACCATCAGCTCCTAGCCAGTAGCTTCCTATCCATGCGTTTCTAACTACATTTCCTTGGTAATAGTAGTACCAAGCTCCTCCACTTTGTACCCAACCTTGTTTTTGTGCTACAGCTGGTTTTGGCGCTGTAGGTTTTTGAGCACCTTTTACCCATGCTCCGTTTGCATCTACGTAATAACGTCCGTTATCCACCCATGCATTTGTTACCATTTTTCCATCGGCACCTAGCCAGTAATTTCCTGCCCAAGCGTTTCTTGCTAATGTTCCATTTTGATTGTAGAAGTACCAAGCATTTCCAGTCTTAACCCATCCTTGGGCTGCTAATGCATCACTGCTAGCTACTGTGTTCACTGCGATTGGTGTAGCTAATACCGTCAACATTCCTAATCCTAGTTTTAATTTATTTTTCTTCATAAATAATTCCTCTCAAATTTTTTAAAAATAATTTCTATTTACATAAATAACATTTTACTATTTTATTATAAAATCAACAATTTTTCAAAGAAATACCACGGTTGTAACATAATCTTAATATTAGCCACATATTTATTGACACTTACATATACTTCCGATAAAATGAATATATAAAATTATGGGAAGGACTCGTTTTTTACGAGAAAATTACACTATGACTGAAAAAATACTAGTAACTGGTGGAGCTGGATTTATCGGGTCTCACACTTGTATAGAATTATTAAACAATGGAAATGAAGTAGTTGTTGTGGACAACTTATATAATGCAAATAAAAAAAGTTTAGAAGTAGTAGAAAGAGTTACAGGAAAAAAAGTAACATTCTATGAAGCTGATATTCGTGATGAAACAAAATTAGACGAAATCTTTGAAAAAGAAGGAAACATCTTTGGTGTTATTCACTTCGCTGGATTAAAAGCTGTAGGTGAATCTTGCCAATTACCTTTAAAATACTACGATAACAACGTAGCAGGGACTACAACACTATGCCGTGTTATGGAAAAACACAACTGTAAGAACATTATCTTTAGTTCTTCAGCTACAGTATACGGAGATCCTCACGCATTACCAATCAAAGAAGATTTCCCATTATCTGTAACTAATCCATATGGACGTACTAAACTAATCTTAGAAGAAATTTTAGGAGATGTTTATGCAGCTGATAATGAATGGAATGTTGTATTACTACGTTATTTCAATCCAATCGGAGCACACGAATGTGGAGATATCGGAGAAGATCCAACAGGAATTCCAAATAACCTACTTCCTTACGTAATGCAAGTAGCTGTTGGTAAATTAGAGAAAGTTAATGTCTTCGGTGATGATTTCGATACACACGATGGTACTGGAGTTCGTGACTACATCCACGTAGTAGACTTAGCTCGTGGTCACGTTGCTGCCCTTAAAAAATTAGAAAAAGGTAGCGGACTAACTAAATACAATCTAGGAACAGGAGTAGGATACTCTGTATTAGATATTATTAAGAGTGCTTCTGCTGCTGTTGGTCGCGACTTACCTTACATTATCGCACCACGTCGTGCAGGAGATATCGCTGCATGTTACGCAGATGCTTCAAAAGCTAAAGAAGAACTTGATTGGGAAGCACAGTACGATGTAAAACGTATGTGTGAAGACTCATGGAGATGGCAAAGTAAACATCCAAATGGATTCGCTGACTAAAACCTATTAATAAATATTATAAAAATACTCGGGGTTGGATTTTTTCTAACTCCGAATTTATTTTATAATCATAAATTTTTAAACCAATAAAAATAAAAAGCAAGGCTGTGAATTTCTTCACAATCTTGCTTTTATTTATATACTACCATAAATGGACCACCCGCAGCATTATCTTCAAGTTCCATACTACGTTGAGCCCAAATATCATCAACATTGTACCATTTATTCGTTCTTTCTGGATTATCTGGATCTATCGCATGAGTTTTACCATTTTGATAACCACTTAGTACTATCGCATGCGTGCTATAACCTTTTACAAAAATCCCATGACCTACAGCACCATAGACAATATTTCCATTTTGTAGTGCCGCTTTTAGATCATCTTTAGAATTAACAACACGGTAGTTACAACCCCAATGTTCAATAGCTGCAACAGCTCCAAGACTAGAAGTCCCCGTGAACAATGTATTCATCTCCATAGAAGTATCATAGATATAGTCCGCGACTTGAACAGGTGTAACATTTTCCTTTAGTCCCGAGATAATCATCGATAGCGATGTAGGCACACATCCTGTAGTCTTCATATTAGAGATCCCATACCTCTTAGAACTCCATCTCGCATCCGCTTGATAATATTGTGGAAGTTTTACAGGTTTTACGAAATCTTTAGATTTTTCATCGTAAAGATGACTTATACTGTCTTCATTAGAGAAATATTCCCATTTACCTTGCTGATCTTTTATCCAATCAGCCTTAACATGTCCGGTCCCAAAAAATAATAAACTACCTACAAGAACAAAACCAATACCTTTTTTCATAAACCTGTCACCTCCATTTTTTTCTAATACTTTTACTATAAGATTATACTATTTTTAATAAATAAAAACAAATGAGAGGAACTCAAAAACTATAATTTCATAGAAATTAATTTTGTTCAAGTTACCTCTCATAAATTTAATATATTCGGAAATCTATCTAAGATAGTTTAAATGTATCTCTTTACCAGTTTATAGTTGGATATTCTAAATAAATTTACTATATCTTAATACGCCGGTCTTGCATAACCTTTAATGTAACTAGAGTTCCAGTTATAAGTTTTTCTGTTTACTTTTGTATTCGCAGTGCTTCCTGCATATAATGCAGAGTTACCTTCGATAGTAGTGATTACACCATTATTTACTGATTCAACGATACCGATGTGGTCTGCCCAACCTCCACCGTCCCAGTCAAATGTAACGATGTCTCCTACTTTAGGTTGAGTTCTTCCTTTCCAGATACCTTTTTTCTCCATAATACCTATGTGACGTTGAACACCACATTCTCTACCGATAAGGTCACTTAGACCTGCTTGTTGGAATACTGTTGTAACAAAGATATCACACCAGTCATCATCATACGTCGCAGTATATCCTACTGGTTTTGGATCTACAGAGTTATAAGCATCAACGATTTTCTTGTGTTCTCTTGTTCCTGTTTCAACACCCATATATTTACGAGCAATATCAAGAACTCTATTTAGGTTAGTGTTGTTAGTTGGATTTTGAACCCAAGCTCCATCACTTCCAACAAAGTAACGGTTGTTATCCACCCATTTATTTGTAGCCATTTTACCATCAGCTTCTAGCCAATAGTTTCCTGCCCAAGCATTTTTAACCATTTGACCTTCTGCATTGAAGTAGTACCATGTACTTCCACTCTTAACCCAACCAGTATGTTTACCTGTAGGAACTGGATCTTCTTTTTTCTTATCTTTATCCCAAGCTCCATTAGCTCCTACATAGTGACGACCATTATCTACCCATGCGTTAGTAACCATCTTACCATCCGCACCTAACCAGTAGTTTCCTTGCCATTTATTACGAGCTAGTGTTCCATCTTCATTGTAATAATGCCAAACGTTGTTTTCTTTTTTCCAACCACGTTTTTTCTCTTCTGGTTTCTTATCTTCTTTTTTCTTATCTTTTTCCCAAACTCCATTGGCACCTACGTAATGACGATCGTTGTCTACCCATGAGTTTGTCGCCATCTTACCATCAGAACCTAACCAGTAGTTTCCTTGCCAAGCATTTCTAACCATGATTCCTTGGTTATAGTAGTACCACGTGCTACCTTCTTTTAACCAACCATTTTTCTTCTCAGCTGGTTTTGGAGCTTCTTGTTTTTTAGCATTTTTATCCCAAACTCCATTAGCACCTACATAGTAACGTCCTCCGTCTACCCATGTATTTGTTGCCATTCTACCATCAGAACCTAGCCAGTAGCTTCCTATCCAAGCGTTTCTAACGATATTCCCTTGGTAATAATAGTTCCATGCAGAACCATTTTGAACCCAACCTTGTTTCTTAACTTCAGCAGGTTTTTGAGCTCCTTTTACCCAAAGACCATTGCTTCCTACGTAGTAGCGTCCTCCGTCTACCCACGCATTTGTTGCCATTTTCCCATCTGCACCTAGCCAGTAATTTCCTTGCCAGGCATTTCTTACTGCATTACCTTGATTATTATAGAAGTACCATGAAGAACCACTTTGCACCCAACCTTGAGCTGCATATACTTCAGTACCAGCTACTGTATTTACTGCAATCGGTGTAGCTAATACCGTCAGTACTCCTAATCCTAATTTCCATTTATTTTTTTTCATAATAAATTCCTACTCCTTGTTTCTATTTTCATACATTTACGCATTTTCTATTATACCATTAAGCCAGTCCTTTAGATATTACAAGTTAGTTACAAATATAGACAGACTAAGATTAGCCTGTCTTTATAATTTCATATTTTATTCTTTATAATATTCTTTTTTCCAACTAAAACCTTTAACTAATCCAACTAAAGTTCCTACCCCATAGCTGAAATGCACTAAGAATAGTAAGAGTGGAATTAACAACATAGTTGCGTTGAATTTATTATTAGTAATAGTCATCAATGTAATTAGAATTGTGAATAAGCTATAAGCTATCGTAAGAAGTAGAGCGAATAACTTCGTGAACGGCAACATCAATAAACTAAAGATTATTCCTAAAACAAATACAAAAGGAACAAAGTGGAAGATAGAAAAGGCCTTTGGATAAACATGACTTACCTTACCAATCCAATGTCCGTTTGAATATTTTTGTTTTAACATTCTATTTACTGTAGGTCTAGTATATTGATACGATAGTATATCATTGCTATAGCGAATCTTGTAACCATTTTTTCTAATTCGATAATGTAGTTCATTATCTTCAACACGACCTACTTTTTCATCCAGTAGTCCGATTTTATCAAATATCTCCTTTTTGTACATTCCTTGAAAAACTGAACTTACATAACGTTTAGAAGTCTGTTTACGATAATTCGCTATTCCACTACCGAATATATTCTCCTCGACCAATAATAATGTTTTACTTAAATTATCTTCATTCTCAATAATGTTAGGTCGTGGCCCCCCGCAAACATCTTCTCCACTCTCGATAACTTTAACATTATTCTCAATAAAATTCTCAGTAATATGTGAATGACAATCTACTTTAAGAATACATTCTCCTCTTGCAGATTTTATACCTACATTCATACCTGCTGATAATATTACCTTAGGATTTTTCAACAATACTACATCATAAAAATCATGATTACTAGCTTTGAAAACTTCTAATATTTCCCAGCTTTTATCTTTTGACATTCCATCTATAAATATTAATTCTATCTTGCTATGATTATATGTCTGATTCTTAAAGTCTTCTATCAATCTTGGTAAAAACTTTTCCTCATTTAAAAGTCCGATTACAACCGAAACTAACATAATTATCTCCTTTATCAAAAAGGAAGCTAGATTAAAATACTAACCTAGCCTATCCTTTTTACCTATCTTTTCTTCCTAATTTTTCATTAGCGCTGAACATTATACTCGCGATAGATTCACCCCAATACGGTGCAGTCGCGTAGTTAACATTCATACCACCTGCTTTATTTCCTAAGTATGCTCCGTTAGCTGGATATCCAGAATTATGTAAATATCTTGAGTTAATCCAACGTGCAGCACCCAGAATACCACTATCTACATTATCAAATTTAGCCGCAGAAGTATATGGGCTATCATCATATGCTGATATACCGAAGAAGTTATTTTTATCTTTTGCAATCTTACTTCTTCCCCATGCACTCTCTAAAGCACTGTGTGCTACTAGGTATAAAGCATTAACTCCATATCTTTGTTCAGCTGCTTTAAATGTAGCTCCTTTACCTGCTAACTTACTATCACTAGCTCCCATTATGCTATATAGTCTATTAATATCAGCCGCTGTATAGTTAGTTCTAGATTTCAAATTAGAAAATTGGAATGGGTGATCTAGTTTGAATGTTCCAAAGTTAATTCCATCTGCAGAGTAATAAGATTTACCCACTTGCATATTTGCATTGTGATAAGCAACCATTACTTTAGTGTACGGAGAGTATCGGTGATAAACATATTTTCCATCACTTACATAATCCGGAATAAAAGTATTACTAGAATCAACCGCAGTCACCTGACTAGCATTAACATAACCTGTAAGTCCAGCTACTTGAACAGGGATTCTACCATTCACAGTTGATCTATTATCTCTGAATAATACTGTATCTTTAGAGACATGAGATAAGATACGACCATTCGCATCATATACAGGAATATATAATGATTTTACTTTGTAATAACTTGAATAGTTTATACCCTGTCCTGCATTTTTAACCCATGCTCCAGAACCATCTACATAATAACGACCATTATCTACCCACGCATTAGTAGCCATTTTCCCGTCAGCACCTAACCAGTAGTTACCTGCCCATTTATTACGAGCTAATGTTCCATTTTCATAGTAGTACCAAGCACTTCCTTCTTTCACCCAGCCGTTCTTTTTAACTTCCGATTTTACTTCTTGCTTCTTAGCAGATTTATCCCATAGACCATTAGCTCCTACGTAGTAACGTCCGTTATCCACCCATGAACTTGTTGCCATCTTACCATCAGCACCTAGCCAATAGCTTCCTACCCATGCATTTTTAGTAATCTGACCTTGATAGTAGAAGTACCATGCGTTACCTTCTTTTACCCAGCCTTGTTTTTTCTCTACAGGTTTTGCCGCTTCTGGTTTCTTAGCATCTTTTACCCATGCTCCATTAGCTCCTACGTAGTAACGTCCACTATCTACCCATGCGCTTGTCACCATTTTTCCATCAGTTCCAACCCAGTATATACTGCTAATCCATTTGTTACGAGCTAGTGCTCCATTTTCATAGTAATACCAAGTACTTCCTTCTTTTACCCAGCCATTCTTTTTCACTTCTGGTTTCGGTGTTTCTTGTTTCTTAACAGTTTTATCCCAAACTCCATTTGCTCCTACGTAATAACGGCCACCATCTACCCATGAGCTTGTAGCCATTCTTCCATCATTTCCTAACCAGTAACTTCCTACCCAAGAATTTCTAACAATATTTCCTTGGTAATAGTAGTTCCATGCTGAACCGTTTTGTACCCAACCTTGTTTTTGTGCTACGGCTGGTTTTTGAGCTCCTTTTACCCATGCTCCGTTTGCATCTACGTAATAACGCCCATTATCTACCCAAGCGTTAGTCACCATTCTTCCATCAGCTCCTAACCAGTAGTTTCCTGCCCAAGCGTTTCTTGCTAATGTTCCATTTTGATTGTAGAAGTACCAAGCATTTCCAGTCTTAACCCAGCCTTGTGCAGCTAAAACGTCACTGCTAGCTACTGTATTCACAGCTATTGGTGTAGCTAATACCGTTAATACTCCTAATCCTAATTTCAGTTTATTTCTTCCCATTTTTTATAGTCCTCTTTACTCATTGTTATGCATTGATAATTATACCATAGTTAAGCCATTTTTAGGGTTACAATTAGATTATTTTTTATTACATCTATATTACAAATGGGAGTGACTCAAAAATCGTGATTTCGTAGAGATCGGCTTTGTCGAGTTGTAAATGTCAATATAAAAATGTACAAAAGTGACAAAATAAAAATGTACAATTATTCAAAACTAACATGATCTTTTAGTCGATAAGAATTACCTATAA
>QWCT01003662.1_pt1 | contig 11094 bp, 9 predicted proteins | sample 1972681 | NCBI WGS metagenome assembly QWCT01 (sample SAMN09866701, study PRJNA288562) | Human oral metagenome isolate pre3_saliva, whole genome shotgun sequencing... | isolation source: mouth | host: Homo sapiens | place: USA: California | reverse complement strand
ATTTGTACTTTATCGCCCAAGCTTTCATCGATAACAGAACCGAAGATAATATTAGCATCAGGATCTGCTGCTTCAGAAATAATTTCAGCTGCTTCATTAACTTCAAAGATGCTCAAATCGGAGCTACCAGAAATGTTAAGCAAAATGCCTTTTGCACCATCGATAGAAGTTTCCAACAATGGGCTGTTAATAGCCATTTTTGCAGCGTCAACAGCGCGGTTTTCACCTTCGCCAACACCAATACCCATCAAAGCTTCGCCTTGTTCCGTCATGATAGTTTTAACGTCAGCAAAGTCAAGGTTAATCAAACCAGGAATTTGAATCAAGTCGGAAATACCTTTAATACCTTGGCGAAGAACATCATCGGCTTTACTGAATGCATCAGTAATAGTACATTTTTTATCAACAACTTGTAGTAGTTTGTCATTAGGGATAACGATAATTGTATCGACTTTTTGAGTCAAGAACTCAATACCTTTTTCTGCGGCAGCACGACGGCGTTTACCTTCGAACGCGAAAGGTTTAGTTACTACGCCTACAGTTAATGCACCAACTTCTTTAGCACATTCTGCAACGATTGGAGCAGCACCAGTACCAGTACCACCACCCATACCTGCAGTTACGAATACCATGTCAGCACCTTCAAGAGCTTTGATGATTTCTTCGCGACTTTCTTGAGCAGCTTCTTCACCAACTTGTGGATTAGCACCCGCGCCAAGACCTTTAGTTACTTTTTCACCAATTTGAATTGTTACATCTGCTTTAGACAATTCAAGCACTTGGTTTTCCGTATTAACTGCTAAGAATTGAACACCTTTAATTTGCAATGTATCGATTTATATACTGACTATCTTATAACAATTACATTTATTTTACACTAAAATTTGAAAACTTTCCACTATATAGAATGTGATTTATTAGAATCGCTTAGTCATAATAATCTTGCGTATAGCACCTACATTAATAAATACTCGCAACCCAAACCCAATGAGAGCTACATAATATAAATTAATACCTATTAGGTCGCCTACATATACAAGAATAACAGCTAAAACTACATTTGAAAAGAACCCAATCACAAAATTACTAAGATCAAAAATTCGTTCCAATGCAGCTCGACTACCGCCAAACACTGCATCCAACGCTGCCAGAACCGCTACAGATGTATAGTTCGCGTAACTGATAGGAATATGAAATGGTGCTATCCAACCTAATATAGCCCCTACAATGAGCCCAGCGATGGCGAAGATATAAATATTCATTCTTTACCTCCTAACTCATTAGGCTTCATATGTTCTTCTCGGAAGGTTCCTGTGAAAGCTGGAATAGCTATCTCAGTCTCTTCCTTGATAGTTACTTTAATCCCCCAATGTTTAAGCGAATCGACTACGCCACCACGCATAGTAAGCGCAGAGTTTAACGTTTTAGGATCACCAATAGCTTTTACAACGAAGGGAGCCCCAAAGACTTTTCCATTAACTGTAATAGTAGGACCGGAACAACGTATTTCTGAGGTACCAATCAACCGTTGATCATTAATAGCTATCGCCTCAGCCCCACCAGCGCGTAACTCATTAACGATACGTAAAATATCTTCATCATGAATTACAAACAAGTTAGGATTTTCACCACTTTGAATTGGTTTTAAACTATCTTCGATCAACACGCTAACTCCAGAACCTTTAACATTTGTTAAGGCCGCTCTCATCATGAGCTGTTCATCAACTTTAACGTCTGTAGTAGTACCATTTTGTTTAAGCGTTTCTATTTGCTTCAATAAAGCATCCCGCTCGCTTTGGGCTTCACGTAGTTGAACGGCTAAATCACCAGCCCGTTGCAAGCGAATGTTTTCTTCTATATTATCTTGTGTCATTTTATATTGAGTTACAACCATAAACCCTAATATACAACTGACTAAGGCTATTGCCCACCGTTCGTGTCTCACGACAATCATCTACCTTTTATCTTCAACATGACCTTGTTTATCTTGTTTTGTATCATCTTTCTTAGTAGATGAAGTTTCCGTAGTCGGTGCCCCATTTTGATGTTTCTTTCCTTCAGGAATTACATCAGTCTTAATGTACGGTGATGAAATATTAACATCTATATACTGTACATTACCATGAGTTTTCTTAATATCTTGTAACATCGACTGTGTTAGCTCTGCCTTTTTAGGTAAGTCTTTACCATCACCTAAGCGAATCTGTACACCAGATACGGTATAAGCCATAATCGCATCAGGATCACCAATATTGACCTCTGCAATATTCTTGAACGTATTTTCATCAAGAGAATTCAGATACTCAAGAGCCGCTAGAATCGGCTTATCTACAACTGTATCGCCTAATAAAATATTTCCAGCTTTCACACCAGAAATCATTGGTACAGATGTATCTTGTATAGCTGGTTCTGATGCAATAACTTGACCTTTACTATCAATAGTTAAGTATCCGAACTGGGCCGGTACTACAGCAACGGCCTTACGTTCTACAATGTGAACCTCCATAGTCAGTGGCAATTGATATCGTATTTGGGCCTCTTCAACTAAGGATCCAAAAGGAATAGGTAGTGTAAACAACCCCACCAACACGAGAGTAACTGCACCACCGATTTTTAACACTCGTTTTCTAAATACAGCCCGTTCGTCTTGAACAGGTGTAGAAGACTGCATCTCCCCAGAGCTGGATGGATGGTTATGCTTATCATCCATAGATAACTCCTTCTGTTCTATTTAGCCTTTAAAATTTCCCTATACTAGCTGTTAATAGAATTTTTTCACATAATGTAGGGAAATCAATTCCCATTTCATTAGCTGCTTTTGGTACTAAAGACGTTGCCGTCATACCAGGAACGGTATTGTACTCAAGAACATACATTTTATCTGCATGATCTGTCATAATATCTACACGAATAACCCCACTGCCTTGCACCTCGCGATACACAAGTTCCCCAATGCGTTGCATTTCAGCAGTCATTTCGTCGCTAATAGGTGCTGGTACCAAGTATTCTGTAGCACCTACAGTGTATTTGCTCTTGTAGTCATATTCGCCAGAATGTGGACGAATTTCAATGACTGACAATGCTTTACCATCCAAAACAGCCACCGTAAACTCACGACCATCAAGGAATTGTTCTACTACGAGAATTGGATCATATTTAAGAGCCTCTGTTACTGCTGCTTCTAATTGTGATTCCTCACGAACGATTGTAACGCCAATGCTGGAGCCTTGCGTAGCAGACTTAACAACTACAGGAATAGTAAATTCTTTACGAATATGATCGATAATTGCCTCTGCAGATTCAAGATTACCATTATAGGATTCAGATCTTGCAGTTGGAATATTAGCGCCTTTAAATACGTCTTTACTTACTTTTTTATTCATGCCCACAGCATGAGCCATGATGCCGGAGCCAGTATATGGGATTTCTGCCATTTCTAAAAGGCCTTGCAAAGCACCATCTTCACCATAGCGACCATGAATAGCATTAAATACGACTTCACCGCCTAAGGAATCGATATCTTTCAATACAGTACGAGGATTAAGTTCTAATGTTTGAGCCTTATACCCTTTGCTCACAAGTGCTTCTGCAATAGCAGCGCCTGTCTTGTGCGAGTAAAGCGATGTGGCTGGAATACACAGATGACACGATGTTTCTCAAGTTCTTTTGCTGCTTTCAAAGTAGCTTTAATTTCTGTAGGATGATGAGCATAATCATCTACAACCCACACGCCAGCTACATGGCCTTTCGTTTCAAAACGGCGTTTTGCGCCTATAAATTTGCCTAAGCCTTTAGTAATAACACGTGCTTCTACGCCACAACAATCATGAGCCACAATAAATGCTGCTAAAGAATTCAATACGTTGTGGTCACCAGGTACACGCAAACGAACGCGCTCAATATTAATACCTTTATGATATATATCGTATACCAACGTAGAATCTACATAATGAATATTTTTAGCTACATAATCATTACTATCATCTAAGCCATAAGTAATAAAGTTGCGTTTTACGCGATTCATAACATAGCGAATACTTTCATTGTCGCCACACACGATGGCCTTGCCATTTTCTGGAAGTGTTTCTACAAACTCACAGAATGCATTAAGCAAATTATCCATCGTTTTGTAGTGATCCATATGATCATCTTCAATATTAGTAATAACGATAGTATGTGGACGCAACTTCAAGAAAGACCCGTCACTTTCATCCGCCTCTACAACAGAGAAGTGACCTTTACCAAGACAGCTGCTGCCTTTAAGGTAATCTACTTCACCACCGATAATTACCGTAGGATCTGCATCGGCTTCTACTAAGATTTGGCCAATCATAGATGTAGTAGAAGTCTTACCGTGTGCCCCTGCTACTGCGATGCCATCCGTTACATCAAGCACTGCTTTTACAATATCAGAGCGATGCAAAATGGTAATTCCTTGTTCTTTCGCAGCGACAATTTCAGGATTATCCTCACGAATCGCTGTAGAACGAACTACAGCATCTACACCATTTACATATTCTTTATTATGACCAATATGAACCGTAGCACCCATTTCTCTAAACTTAGAAATAACTGCAGATTCAGCTACATCTGAACCAGATACGTCATAACCTTTTTGAATTAAAATATTCGCTATAGCACGCATGCCAGATCCACCGATACCAATGAGGTGAATCTTGTGAATACCGTCTAACATAAAACCTCTCCTTGTTACTTTGCAATAGATAATGCAAGTTTTGCAATATCATGAGCTGCATTTGGTTTGCCCAACTGCAATGCTCGTTCTCCCATTTGTGCCAACAAATCACGGTTGTCCATAAACATCTCAATTTCACCTATTAAGTCATGAGCACTCAACATTTTATCAACGATCATGTGAGCCGCCCCTTCTTGCACAAAGATACGCGCATTATAGGTTTGATGGTCTTCCGCTGCATATGGATACGGCACCAATACAGATGGAATACCACGAACTGCTAATTCAGCAAGACCTATAGCACCAGATCTAAACACAGCTAAATCAGCGGCAGCTAAAGCCTTCGGCATATCATGTAAATACGGCAAAATTAAAGATGATTGACCCAAGCCTTTCCCCTCGGTAATACCCAATTGAGATAGCACAGATTCATACTCTCCACTGCCTGTAATATGGATTAATTTAATCCCTTCTTTACCTTGGAAATGCTTATGTACATCAATCATGGCATTATTGATGGTTCGCGCCCCCCGAGAACCACCTGCTATGAGGACTGTGAAAGTATCATCACTTAAATTGAAATAATTGCGCCCCGCTGTTCTTGAGTCAACTAACACCTCAGGACGAACTGGATTACCAGTATACACTACGCGTTTTGCTTTAGAAAAAGATGCTGCTGCATCCTTATAGCCCATCGCTACAACATCAACAAAACGGCTCAAAATTTTATTAGTAATGCCTGCAATGACATTCTGCTCTTGAATTAAGGTTGGAATGTTATGTAATGCAGCTGCCATGAGAATAGGACCACATACATAACCACCCGTACCAATTACCACATCAGGTCTAAATTTACAAATAATAGCATTAGCTTTAATTATGCCTAACGCAGTTTTACCCAATGTGACTAATGTACCCAATGATAATTGACGTTGCAAACCTTGTACGGGAATCGTAGTAAACTCAATCCCCTCTTTAGGAACTAATGTAGCTTCTAAGCCTTGCTTTGTCCCTACATATAAAACCTTTGCATCAGGATGTTGTTTCATGATTTCCTTATATATAGTTATTGCTGGATATATATGTCCACCAGTGCCACCACCAGAAATAATGATTTTTTTCATTAATGGTGTCCCCCTTCTTGCAACATCTGAACACAAGCTTTAAAGTCGTCACCACGTTCTTCGAAACAACTGTACCAGTCAAAACTTGCACAAGCTGGAGATAGTAATACAATATCACCAGACTCAGCTAATTTATAACCTTGTTCTACAGCGTCTTTCATAGATAAAGCGCGGTAAATAGGTTCTACACCAGCCTCTTTTGCAGCCGCTTCAAATCGTTCTGCTGCTTCTCCCATGAAAATGACAGCTTTTGTCTTTACTTTAACAAGCTGCATAAACTCTTCTAAAGGTGTCATTTTATCATGACCACCAGCCAGCAGAATAACTGGTTTATCAAAAGATTCCAAAGCTTTAACTACAGAATCAACATTGGTCGCCTTAGAGTCATTATAGAATGTAATCCCATCGATTGTTTTAACCCGTTCCAACCGATGTTCTACACCGTGAAATTCGCTAATAATGCGATGGATTTCCACTACAGGTACACCTAACGCATAGGTTAAAGCAATAACCGTTAAGATATTTTCGATATTATGACTACCTGGAATATGAATATCTTCATCGCCAATAACAGCTGTCGCTACGCCGTTCTTTACTACATAACACTGACCATTAGCATAATATGCTCCATTCTCGACAGTTTGTTTTTGACTAATTTGTAGAATGTGACTAGGCGCACGATGCTCCATATCAGCCACTACAGAATCATCAATGTTGAGAACTAAGTAATCTGATTTCAATTGGTTTTCAAAGATCCGTTCCTTAGCTGCAATATAGTTTTCCATCGTCTTATGACGCGCTAAATGATCTGGCGTAATATTGAGCATAATAGCCCCAATAGGTCTAAAATGCTTAATTGTCTCTAATTGATAGCTAGATAGCTCGGCTACTAAAAAACCGCCTGCTGGCATCGAATAGGCCACTTCACTAAGAGAGTCGCCAATGTTCCCACCAACGCAAACTGGCTTTCCAGAACCTTCTAGCACTTTAGTTAATAAGGTTGTAGTCGTAGTTTTACCATTTGTACCCGTAACAGCTACGATAGGTGATTTAGATACTTCGTAAGCTAACTCGACTTCGCTAACCACATCAATGCCGCGAGCTTGAGCTGCTTTTACAATGGGAATATCTAAAGAAATACCTGGAGAAATAACAATGCGATCCACGCCATCTAGCAAGGATTCATCTTGACGACCTGTAATAATTTCTACCCCAGCAGAAACTAAACGTCCTTCCTCCGTAGCAGGCAACGTTACAGGCTTATAATCATTTAATACAACATGAGCACCCACTTGGGCTAATACCCAGGATGCGCCTATACCGCTGGCACCAGCGCCAAGTACAAGTATATGTTTATCTCCGTATTCCATCTGTATCACCTAAATTATCTACAAAATAATGTATTCCTATCCTATAAGCATACCATTATTTACGGGTTCCGTTAAGTATTATCTTATAAAGTTATGGTCGCTAATACTACACCAATAACGGCTAATACAGCACCAGCAAACCAGAAGCGATTAACTACGGTTTGTTCTGCCCATCCAGACAATTCGAAATGATGATGAATAGGGCTCATTTTAAATACACGTACACCGCGTGTCTTAAAGGAAATAACTTGGATAATAACAGATAATGCTTCCATAACAAAAATGCCACCGATCACTACAAGTAACAATTCTGTTTTAGTTAAAATAGCCATGGCTGCAAAGGCACCACCTAAAGCCAAAGAACCTGTATCACCCATGAATACTTTAGCGGGATTTACATTATATACCAAGAAGCCAAGGCATACAGCAGCTACAATAGCACCAAAGTAAGCAACGCTTTCAGCACCAATAGAGTTCGTCATAGATGCAGCCATAAGACCAATAACGGAGAAGGCAATCGCCGCCACTGCGGATGTACCGCTTGCAAGACCATCAAGGCCATCGGTAAGATTTACAGCATTTGTAGCACCTACGATAATTAAGAACGCTAATACATAGTAACCCCAACCTAATTGAAGTTGTACATCTGCTACAGGAATCCGCAATGTGGTAGGAACAACCATAATTTCAGTAATGCAGTAACAGAATACAGCTGCCAAAATAAATTGGCCCAATAATTTTTGCTTAGCTGTTAAACCAAGATTACGTTTTTTAACGGCTTTTACAAAATCGTCAAAGAAACCTAATAAACTATGACCTAATGTTAGGAATAATAACATCCCTGTGCCTACATTCCAAGGTGCAAAAATAGCAACACCAAGAACTAAAGCAATCATCATGAAAGCACCACCCATTGTCGGTGTACCAGCTTTTGCTTGATGGCTTTCAGGACCTTCTTCACGAATACTTTGTTGTGCGTGCAAAGAACGCAACATAGGAATACCGATTTTACCTAGCACGACTGTAATGATAAAGGTCACTACAAAGGCTAACAGAATATGATATATCATATGAATCCTCTACTTATTAATAAACAGATGACGGCTAGATACAACTAGCCGTTATCTTTTATTCTCGATCTTTTAATTCTTCAACAACGCGCTCCATTCGCAAACCACGGGAACCTTTTACAAGGATAACATCCCCTTTTTCACGAATATCGCTATAGGCATTGGCCATTTCTAAATGGCTATTACAACGGAATGTAGTTAATCCTGCTTTTTTTGCTTCTTTAGCTATAAAAGCAGCTGCATCACCGAAGGTGAATACTACACTATAACCCTCTTCAGCCAATAATTGACCGATTTCACGATGTGCATCCTCAGAGAAATCGCCAAGTTCAAGCATATCTCCAAGCATAGCAATCTTACGTTTTCCTTCTAATTGCCCCAAAGCTTTAATTGCTTCAGCCATTGAGGAAGGATTTGCATTATATGCGTCATTCAAGATAACGATATCTTCAAATGGTACGATTTCTTGGCGCATAGGAGTGCCTGTAAACTCGCTTAAGCCTTTACGAATTGTATTGGATTTAATCCCCAACACACGGCCTGCTACGATGGCTGCCAATGCATCATATACATTGTGTTCACCAATCATAGGCAAGAAAATATCGAAGACTTCGTCATAACATTTGCAAGTAAACTTGATACCGTCCTTTTTATAGCGCAAATGACTGCCAATACATGTAGCATTACGTTCAATGCCATAGGTAATAGTTTTACCTTTAGCTAGGCTATCCATAGCCTTAACATATGGATCATCTTCATTGAGAATCGCCACACTATTTTCTGGCAAGCAACGAATTAACTCACCCTTTGCTTCTGCAATGGCTTCACGAGATCCTAATAGCTCGATATGGCTCGTACCAACATTCGTAATAATACCCATAGTTGGTTCAGCGATTAATGCGAGCTCTTCAATTTGACCAAGACCACGCATCCCCATTTCTACTACACAAGCTTCATGTTCTGCAGTTAAACGCAACAATGTTTTTGGCAAGCCAATTTCATTATTAAAGTTTTTATCTGTTTTTAAAACGTTAAATTCTGTACCTAGTACAGCTGCCACCATTTCCTTTGTCGTAGTTTTACCAGAGGAACCAGTAATAGCTACGACAGGAATATCAAAACGGCGACGATGGTAACGTGCCAAGTTTTGGTATGCTACCAAGGTATTTTCTACCTCAATACAAACAATACCTTCTACGGCACGACCTTTTTCTACAATAGCACCTGTAGCACCCTTTTCAATGGCCGTATTGATAAAATCATGACCGTCAAAGGTATCGCCTTTTAAGGCTACAAATAAAAATCCTGATTCAATAGTTCTTGTATCAGTAGACACATCTAAAAACTTAATATTGTCGGTATGTGCACTCGTCCCCGCAGTGGCTTCAGGTTTTGCATTTTGTATTGCATGTTGAATCGCTTCCCGACGATCAACAATAACTTCATAATGAGAGCCTTCACGAAGGCCTTCTTTAACGCCTGCTTCCACATCTTTTACAATTTGTACAGGATCTTCTGTACGTGGATTATCAGATGTAACGTACACCACATCACCATATTGTGCAGCAATGCGGCCCATAATAGGACGTTTAGTAGCGTCTCGGTCACCACCACAGCCAAAGACTACGATAATACGATTTTCTTGAATAGCTTTTGCAGTTTGTAAAATATTTTCTAAACCATCCGGTGTATGTGCATAGTCTACAACAACTGCAAATGGTTGACCTTCTTCGATTAACTCAAAGCGACCAGGTACAGCACTAAATGTTTTTAATGCTTTATCGATATCTTCCATGGAGATACCTTCTAACAAACAAGCACCGATAGCTGCTAATGTGTTATATACATTAAATAAACCTGTTGTATTCATAGCCACCGTATAGTCATGACCATCATAAGATACAGTATAACGGCTAGATTTAGGAGTCATATCAACATCATGAGCATTCAATGTGCCGTTCCCATCAATACTATAGGTAATGATAGGTGCTTTAGTTTTTTCAACAACCCGATGACCATAGGCGTCATCGATATTGATAATAGCGCCCTTACCAGATTTAGTTTGGTCAGGTTCACTTACTTGTTCAAATAATTTACATTTAGCTTCCAAATAGTTCTCAAAGGTTTTGTGGAAGTCTAAATGATCTTGCGTCAAGTTAGTAAATACTGCTGTATCATATTCAACACCAGATACTCGACCTAGCGCTAAAGCATGAGAAGAAACCTCCATTACACAATGTGTAACACCTTCCTCTACCATTTGATGAAGAATATGTTGCAAATCTACTACATCAGGTGTCGTATTATGAATTGGATACGAAGTATCTCCAATCATAATATGAACAGTGCCAATAACACCTACTTTATAACCTTTGGCTTTTAAAATATGACGAATCATATGGCTCGTTGTTGTTTTACCATTCGTACCAGTAACGCCAATCATGCGCATGGAATTTGCTGGATAGTCGAAGAAATATGGCACACAAGACATCATAGCAGTGCGCGTATCTTCAACAGTGATAACACAAATATCACCACTAACCTCCACTGGTTTAGACACAAGTACAGCTACTGCACCTGCTTCGATAGCTTTATTTACATAGTTATGACCATCTACAGTAGCACCATCTAAAGCAATAAATAAACTACCGGCTTTAACAGCACGAGAGTCCGCTGTAATGTCTAAAATTTCAACAGCTGCATTACCTGTTACTTGCGGCGCTTGCAAGGTTTTCACTATATCTTGTAATTGTTTCATATACAATCTCCTTTACACGCAAAGGAAAGCAGCCCAATACGAGCTGCTTTGCCTGCTAGTCTATAATTTGCTGTTT
>QWCT01002696.1_pt1 | contig 11108 bp, 5 predicted proteins | sample 1972681 | NCBI WGS metagenome assembly QWCT01 (sample SAMN09866701, study PRJNA288562) | Human oral metagenome isolate pre3_saliva, whole genome shotgun sequencing... | isolation source: mouth | host: Homo sapiens | place: USA: California | reverse complement strand
ATTTCCAACTGATATCAAGTTTCCTCTTCTCTCTCACACACTCCGTCAAATATAGATTAATCAATGTTTGATACGGAATACCTGTTTCTACAGCTTCTTCTTTAAAATAGTTTATAACCGTTGGCGATATCTTAATAGTTACCTGCTTCTTAAGTTCTTTAATGTATGGATTTTTTATAGCTTTACTAAAATCAAACTCCTTTTCAAGAAATTCATCTCTCATAGATTCACTCATGATAAAATACTCCATATCCCCACTGTTCCAAATATACATAATAGCGGATACAGGATTTTTCCCTTCTTCCCAAAGCCATCCTGAATAAGTAGTTGAATTTCCAAAGTAGCCTTCTGTAATAATCTCAAACTCGGAATTTTTATGAATTTCCATAAATTCCTCTAAAGAGACAGCCTTTCCCATGAAGCGACCTTTACCTAATGTTTTATTAAAAATCAATACACTGCATAGGTCCAAATCACAATTTTTAAAACAGACTTCACCTGTATATTCTCTTTCTTTATTGTCGATATATCTAAATAAAGTATCGAGCTTTAGAGTAAGTATTTTATTATGGAATTTAATTTCCCTTATTCTGCTGTTTTGGAGACTGAAAATAATATTACTATGTCTGTCATATATAAGTTTATTAAAACTTTTATTCACAATTTACTCCTGAATCTAAAGCAATAGAAATTTTATGCTACTGTCTACGCATCTTGAATCTGCAATGTCTTATAATTATTATACATTATTCTATTAAACATTGGTGTTAGATTTTAAATATACAACAACAGTCCTCCATCGGTCACAAAACTATATTACAGGCACTCCTATATACAATACTTCTTTACAAAAGATTTGAAAGCGACCTCATTACAAGGTCAATATCCTGATTTTCAAGCTCCTGTATCACATGTAAATATGTTTTCTGTGTGGTAGTCATACTTGCATGTCCGAGCCTTCTTGCTACACTGGCGATAGATACTCCGGCATATAGTAAAATAGAAGCATGTGTATGACGAAGCCCATGTACAGAGATAACCGGAATATTCAGCTTTTTACAGTACCTCACCAAAATATCATTAACTGTAGAATTATAGACATTATTATCCCTTACAAATATAGGCTTATCTGCCGGAAGATCCTTTACAAGTGTGGCAAATTGCATCACCACCTGCCAGTCAATCTGTATCTTTCGCACTGACGACTTGTTTTTTGTAGGTGAAAAACCACCGCCTTCCTTATAATTCCAGGTCTTATTCACCGATACTGTCTGATGTGCAAAATCAAAGTCATTCGGTGTAATTGCAAGACCTTCTGAAAATCTCATTCCGGTCTTTGCCAAAAGTAAAATAAACCAGTCCCAACTCACCTCATCTTCAAGAGTCAAGCTCTTTAAAAGACTGTGAAGTTCAAACTGGTTCAAATACTTGATTTTCTTATTTGACGGAATCTTACCTTTGATAATAACTTTCCTGGTAGGATCCCTTGGAACAAGTCCCTCATCTACCGCATCCAGTATAGCTCCCTTTAACTGGTGGTGAAAATCCATAGTTGTCTGACGCTCATGCTCCTTGGCATAATCATTAATAATCTGTTGATATTCTACCCTTGAAATATCACATAGACGAAGCTGTGGAGCCAGCTTCTCAACCCATATAAGACTCATCTTATACTTTGATAAAGTTACATCCCTGATAGCACCTTCCTTATATATTGCTATCCATTCTTTATAAAAATCTTTCAATAAATCTGTTGATTGAAAATCCTTAGGCATATCTCTCCTTCCTACCGATGAAGGACCTGCCTAAGGATATTATAAATCTTTGATATTAAATTATTCTACATCTTCATTATCCGGATCCTTAATATCTATATCATATAAAATATAGTCTCTCAATAATTTTTCGGCATTATTTCTAACTACAAATGGAGGAAGCTTCTTTCCCTCAAGCTTCGTATAATATTCCGTTGCAGGCTCATTTGCTATAGATTTTTTCAATGCATCGTATCTTCCGAACTCATCAAGATTTGACTCTGTTACCTTGGACTTTTTGATTTCTACAAGCAGACCTTCTTCAACTCCCAGATATTTTACAAACTTTTTTATTTGTGACATTTCCTTATTTTTTGCATACATCACTATATAATCTCTAAAAGTCATATCTTTGCTAAGCTTGGCATCTCCGGATTGTATATCGTGAAGAAAAATATTTGCATACTTTTGTTCTTCCTGAGAAAGCATTGCAAAAGATTTATGAAGCTCCTCAAGTGTAGCCTCCCTCTCTTCCTTACTTACATTAGGATCATAAAGTTGTTTTTGCCACTTCTCAAATCTGGAATTCATATAATCATTATCTATAATTCCTGTATTTTGCTCACTTAAATACGGATCGACAGTAAATGTAATATCATTGCCACCTTCTTCAGGAGGCTCTGTATGTTTACTTAATTCCTTGTATCTTTGTAAAAGTATATTATAATCTTCTTCACTCGGAATTACTGTGATACTGCCTGTACGATTATCCTCATCATCAATCTTGATGGAATATTCTTTTATATCCCAGCTAAATCCCTGTATTTTTGCGGCCTGTAAATATGTAGAAAATTCTCTGAAAAGCTTTGCAAACTTTGCCTTTGACTCCGTATCATCAGGAAGCTTTTGCATATCGGCAATATTTGCCTGTTTGAAAACAGCCTCCATATCCTTAAATGATATATTCATATGCTCTATATTATCAGGCAGATGATCCGCAAAAAGCCCTTGAGGTCTGTCTCCGGAATATAGCTTCATAGCATTCTCTATATTATTTTTCATTGTATGCGGCATTCTATAGTATTTTATAGAACCGAAAGGTTTTTCATTTATATTAAAAAGTCTGTTTGTTCTTGAAAATGCCTGTATAAGATTTTGATATTCCAAGATCTTATCAAGGTATAATGTATTTACCCACTTAGAATCAAAGCCTGTAAGCATTTGATTTACAACTATCAGTAAATCAAGCTGAGATTCCGCTTTCATGCGGACAAACTGTCCCTTGTGAGCAAGTCTTTCTGATACCTCCAACTTAAATTTTGCATATCTTGCAATATCCCAGTTTGTAGAATACCAATTATTATAATCATTAAGCATTTCTACAATACCGTCCTCTTTTTCCAAAGCTCTATCACCGCTTACATTATCAATAGTCGGATCAAACAAACCTGTTACCTTCAATTCAGGATATTTTTCACGGAACTTTCTGTAATAACTTATTGCTTCAGGTATGCTTGAAGTTGCAAATATGGCATGGAACTTATTATTTCGACTCAATCTAAGCCAATTTTCCTTTATATTATCAACTATACTGTACTGATACTTGTCATTTTCCCAAGCATCTTTCTTTATATAATTCTCGATACCCTTTTGATATGTGCCGTCTTCAAGTAATCTTCCAGCCATAGGTACTTCTGATACTGTCATAAACCTATAATATATCTTTTGCATCTTCGGATCTGATATAGCCTCCACCTCGGAACTTGCACTGGCCTCTTCTATAGCTACCTTTTTTCTAAGTTCCATATCAGGATATACACACACCATAATAGGATCAAATCCAAGTACATTCTTATCACGAATACCGTCTGCGATACTGTATCTGTGAAGTTCATCACCGAAGATATCCGTTGTGGTGCTCAAGCTCTTTTCATTCTCGGAAAATACCGGCGTTCCTGTAAAACCGAAGAACAGCGCATTGGGGAAAGTATTCTTTATTGTTATAAGCATGTCTCCAAATGTGGAACGGTGGCACTCATCAATAATAAATACCAACCTTTTATTTCGCATATCTTCAATATCCTTGGCACGCATTCTTCCAATCTCATCTTCCTTAATTCTACTCATCTTCTGAATAGATGAAACTATCAAAGTATTCTTAGGATCTGTACTCTTCAGCTTTGAGATAAGCATATTTGTATCATCAGTCCCTTGAACGTCATCTGCATTATCTGCAAATCCTTGATATTCTGTTAAAGACTGTGAACCCAGTTCCTTACGATCCATTAAAAATACAACCTTATCGGCATCTTTTGAATTAGCTATAAGCTGTGCCGACTTGAAAGATGTCATAGTTTTTCCTGAACCTGTAGTATGCCAAATATATCCGCCTCTTTGATTATTATCCTTCCAATCATTCCTTGATACTCTGTCGGAGATCTTATTTGATGCATAGTACTGATAACTACGCATTACCTTAAGTACACCGTCACCTCCGTCAGCTACAGTGTAAAATCCTATAAGCTGATGTGCCATAGGAATTGACAAAAGCCTTTCCACAACATCTTTCCAATAGTTAATCGGTTCATTATTTGCATCAGCCCAATGGAAATAAAAATCAGGCTTGAAATCACCATCCGGTCCCGGATTTGCAAAATAGAGTGTTTCATCAGGATTCATAGCTACAAATACCTGAACAAGTGCAAATAATCCTGTGAATACACCCTCATAAGCATACTTTTTGATTTGATTTGCCGCCTCCGCCACAGGAACACCGGATCTTTTCAGCTCAATATGAAAAACAGGCATACCGTTGATAAGAAGCATCAAATCTCCACGCCTATCTTGACGAACGCTGTCCTTTCTAAAAAACTTAGGCTGCTGCACTATCTGATATCTACTCTGTCCTGCTGCTATCTCATTTCTGTCATAAATTTTTAAACTGACTTCTTTATTGAAATGAAGCTTATCTTCAGGATTCTTCCTTGTGATAGATACAGTTTTTCCATTGATAAAGCTGTTAAGTGCCAACGGAGTCTTAAGCTCTCTGATCTTTTCTATCAGTTCATCCATCTCCTCATCTATTAGAGGAATATTGTTTAACCTGTCAATATCTCTATTATTCTCAAGCAATATGTCAGCCCAGTTGCTTATAAGGTCTTTTTCAGTATAATTTTTAAGTACATTCTGCTCCCAGCCGTAGTTTTGCAACAAGGCAATGACTGCACTTTCAAAGTCCGCTTCTTTTGTAAAATAATCCATATTTACTCCAATAATATTTATTGTAAAACTAAATATCCAAGCTGTTTTTATTCAGCAAAAAATCGTATATGCTCATGTTGAGTATTCCTATCATAAACAGTATTATATTTTAAAACAATATGTTTTCAAGCAATCAAAGTAATTATATTGCGTATAAACGCATTTTTCATACATAGAATTTTATAAATGATATCAAATCAATCTATTTTATACTACTTAGTGGCTTACTCTTAGCATAATCTATAATTCTATAAGCTATCGCCTTAAAAATCAGCTTATAAGGCTCCAGTTGATGAAGGGTGAGAAGGTGGTCAATGGACTTTATCAATATTGAAATCTTATCTTGTTCTTTTCTTATTGGACATCTGATAAATATAGATGTATATTCTTGAAAAGAAATATTCAAAAGTCCATCCATCCTTGCACCTGATGAAACTATTTTTCTAAGTTGATTTTCTACGTTTTTACCATTTAAAGTATGCTCTAAAAATTCAGGATTATCTTCTAATGCAAGAAAACAATGGTATACGAATGGTATACGGATATTAGCTGCCCTTGTTAAAGCAAAACAAGATCCAAATGGCCTAATCTTAGAGGCACCATGATTATAAGCCAATTCCCACTTTTTTAGTAATATATACTTTTTTAAACTCTTCCCTGCATTATCAGTTGAATATCTTTCCGATTGTTCAATAAAGCCATCATTAGCTGTTATCATCATTACAGGAGCACTAGAATTTTCATCAACTCTATTAACCTCTTTAACTATCTCACCCAGCTTACGCTGTTCCCAAGATAAAGTACAATTTACTATCACCTTCAAAATATGCCCAAAAGACTTACTTTGATGAAGGGTGATAAGGTGGTCAATTAGCTTAAATTTTTTCCCGATTAATATTTGTTCATCAAAAGATGGCAATTCTACAGATATTTCCATAACTTTATTTTTTGATATGTTATACCTTGATATTCCTTGAGCTAACAAGATTATTTTTTCTCTTGTATTTTTTGAACGCAACATATATGCAAGGTAATATTTATCAATTTTTTCAAAAGGACGAAATCCAAAACAAAAGCTATTAAGATATGTTATCCCCTTTTTTTCAGCTAAAACTGATGTCATTCCTACTTCTTCTGGTGTCTCTGATGATGTTGTAAAAAATACATCTCCGATTTCCACTTCATTCTGCCTATTATCAATTTCTATTGGTTCTATCATATCGCAGCGACTAACCGGATTCGAATATACATTCATATATGTTATAAAACTAGCTTGTCCATGTCCAAAATCATCTTTTACTTTTCCTGATAATCCAGAATAAGTATTACCTATCTCCCCGAGCTTACGCTGTTCCCAATAAATCGAGTTATTTATGTAAAATATTTCCTGTTATTTTTATAAAATAACAGGAAATATTACGTATATGACTTAATGTTTAGCAAAGTTATAGTTTTCTTCTTCAAAATACTGTATATGCTATTTAACAAACTATACAAACATACTTTCTAGCATTGATTTCTTTATTTTTTGTAATTTTTCCAACTTACTTTGATGAAGGGTAATAAGGTGATTTATTCCATCAAGATAATCTGATATTTTCTGTTGTTCTAACAGTGTTGGAATAATAGCTTCTGTTTTCAATATGTTATCATTATATAGTCGTTTAATTGTGCTACCTTCTATTCCAGCCCACTTAACTATTGAATATAAGTAGTTAAGAAAAGAATTAATAATATTGTTATTATGCTTTAACCATACAATATTAGAATCTTGAAAATACTCATCTTTACCAGTAAATACAACAGTTCTACCAATACTTCCGGAGGCAGAAATTAGAACATCTCCCTTTTCAGGGTAAGGATACTTGACTTTAAAACTTTCAAATAAATCCTTTGAAATAAATGCATCCGGGGTGCCACCAAAACTTCCAATCTTAAAGAATGGTATATCTCCCGATTCTGTAGTCTGATATTTAAATATTCGATGACACATGGCTACTGAACCTATCTCCCCGAGCTTACGCTGTTCCCAATCTTCAGTAAATCCTGAAAATCTAATTTTTGGAGTTTTTTCTCCATTTTGTGGAAAAAGATTTTCAAGCATTGATTTTTTAATAATTTTTAGTTTTTCAAGCTTTCGTTGATGAAGGGTGATAAGGTGGTCGAGGGATATAAAAAAGTCACCAACTTTTTTCTGTTCAGATATATTAAGCGGTATTGATAGCATTGTCTCAAAGAAATCATTTGGTGCAATATTTAACAACCCATGATTTCTTGCACCTTCTGCCGCTATTGATTGTATACCTCTATGCCATAAATCTGTAGCATAGTATGTAACTAAGTAATCTGAACCGGTGCTAGTATCATCTATAATCTTAAAAAGTATGTATAATGTAGATAATACACCATTATTATATTTATCTAAACGTTTAATCGCCCCTAATGGAGCATCAACAGATGTACTCTTATTATAAGCAAATTCACCTTTTTTTATAAGGTAATAACCTCTAACATCTTTGCTCGCTATTCTTTTATCGAAAAACTCATTTTGATCAATCAATCCATATTGTGCTGAAATTGTCAGCGGCAGTGTCGATTCCAATCTCCCCCAGCTTACGCTGTTCCCAATCTTCTTCAAAGCCTTTAAATCTTATCCTTGGTACTCTACTCATCTATACCTCCCAAGAGCTTTATCAGCTCATTGATGCCTTCCATATCTCTCTCCGATCCGGTAAGCTCTGAGAGCATACTTGCAAGTGACTTTTCTGTTTCCTTGATTTCTTTTTCAAGGTCATCCATGGTTACAGCATACTTTGTAGAAAGTGCTTCTACATCCTTTGTGAAGGCTTTCAGCATATCATTTGATAAATCAAGTATTCCGTTATAAATAGGGCTTGACCATTTTTCGTGTAATATATTATTTACCTCTTCCTCTGACAAGCTCTCTATCTTAGCTTTTGTCTCCAAATGAAGTTCATCTTCTCCCTGTTTTATTTCAGATTTCAGCTTTTTCTCTTCATTATTCAGTTTTTCAACTTTTTCCAAGGATTCTATAAGCTCTTTTGACTCACCGTCAGCCTTTAGAGATTTTACAACCGCCTTTATATTCTTGAATACAAAAGTATCATTGGTATCATTTAATGCTTCCGATATAATTTCCTTATCATCTTCACTCAATGATTCCAAAATCTCCTCATATGAAGATGGTATTTCAGCCAGCTTTTCATGTTTCTCTTTTAAATCTCTTTTTCTTTCAGAAAGACAAATATCCTGTACCAAATCAAATGGCAGTATATGTCCCTTCCATCCCTCCTGTACTTCTACATCCTTGCCGTTTTTTTTCTTTATGACCATATTCGGGTCTACCTGTGTTACGGCTTTTATCCCCTCTGTCTGTATAAGCTCCAAATCTCCTGAGATTTCAGTAAACTTATTTTCAAATATCTCATATGCTCTATACGGATCAATTAATGTGATATCTTCAAATCGCATAAAAATATTATTGGCAATAATCTCCTGATTCTTTGGTATATTTATAGTTGTTGCGTTGGCTATTAGAATACTATCCAAGTATGCCCCAAAATCACCAAATCTCAACATATGATTTTTTATAAATTGCAACACATCCTTATTGTTTTTTATCGTCTCTCTTATATTCTCAGACTTTAATGATAAATAATCTTCTCCGACAAAAAGTTCACCTTTAAGTGAAGGGAATACCTCCCAGTATTTATCAAACTTTCCAAGCTCTGTTTCAGGGATTCCCCCAAACATTGAAGCATATATATCATAACTTTCTGCTGTTTCCGATGAATCTACATAACGAGGAATATTCAAGTTGTAGTCATTGGCACGAATATCTTTGAGACTTACTACTTTTGAATATTTTTCTATATCCTTTCTTGACTTTATCGTATCAACTATTTTTCTTATATCACATGCACGCAGCTGGTTGTTCTTTCCTTCTTTTTTAAATCCTTTTGAAGCATCTATTATAAGTACATCTGTATTTTCTCTCTTTTGTCTGAGTACCATCACTATAGTAGGTATACCTGTTCCGAAGAAAATATTTGCCGGTAATCCGATTATGGCATCTATATTGTTCTGTTCTATCAAGTTTTTTCTGATATTTCCTTCTTCGCCACCTCTAAAAAGTACACCATGTGGCAGCACTATTGTCATTATTCCGTCCGGCTTCAGATGATACAGGTCATGCAAAAGGAAGGCATAGTCAGCCTTTGATTTTGGAGCTATTCCATATCTCACATATCTTGGATCACTGTCTTTACCCGTAGAATCCCATCTTTGCGAATAAGGAGGATTTGATACTACAGCATCCACATACAAAGGTTCATATGTACTATGCGGATCCGACTCATCAAAGTATGGCCAGTCTTCTTCCAAGGTATCTCCATTTCTTGTCAATATATTTGCCGGAAGTATGCCACGCATTACAAGATTCATTCTTGTAAGGTTATATGTATTAGATTTCAACTCCTGTGCATAATACTGTATACGATTAGCATCATCTATATATTTAGCAGCTGTTTTTCCTATATTTATAAGTAAACTTCCGCTTCCCGATGTCGGATCATATATTTTAATTGTATCACGTCCTTTTAAATGTTCTGCTATAATTTCCGACATCAAAAGAGACACCTCATGAGGTGTATAGAATTCTCCTGCCTTTTTTCCTGCATTTGCTGCAAAGTTGGAGATCAAGTATTCATAAATAAATCCCAAAACATCATAGTCATGTTTTCCGTTCATCGGGATTTCATTTATAAGCTGAATCAGATCGCTTACTGCCTTTGTCTGTGACTTTGTATCTGCACCAAGCTTTGAAAGACCTGTTTCAAGAGTTGTAAATACTCCCTCAAACAGTTTTTTATGTGACGGTGATATATTTCTGTTAAATGATGATAATCCTATTCGAACATTGTCAACCGAAAAATCAGATCCCATATTTATCCAAGTGGAAAACAAGTCCTTATATGCTATAAAATATCCCAAATCCTGCTTTAGACTCGACATACTTGAGTAACTGTCATCCGCCTCTTCATTAACATATTCCTTGATATTATCCGCATCATATCCTCTATTATACAGGTCCTGCTCTTCTTTATCTGAAAGATACTTATAAAAGATAAAGCCCAATATATAATCCTTATATTCATTGGCTTCAATCTTTGATCTCATTTGATTTGCAGACTCCCAAATCTTTGCCGCAAGCTGTTGTTTATTCATTTTACTTCCCCTTAATCCCTTCATATGCACTATAACTTTAACTAAGTAAAAGTCCTAAAATATATTATATATTATTTCTTTTAAATAGATAGTCATTTTAAGGCAAATGCTGATAATATTTTGACCGTTTAAAAGAGGTTATACTCTACCTTTTTTTCACTTGAACTTATGTGCCGCTTACAAACATTATTTTGGTAGATATCTGTTCTAAGCAACACGTGCGCTATCAGTTTCATTGATTTTTAACTTTAGCAGAAGCTTCAAACCTCTTAATTTCGTTAAAACATTTGCCTCTGTAATTATTATTTATTCATTTTACTTCCCCATTATCCCTTCATATGCACTATAACTTTAAGTAAAAGTCCTAAAGTATATTATATATTATTTCTTTTACTGGTCTTTATTTTCTATACTAAGCAATCCATCATCATTTAATCTTTCTAAAGATAGAAGCTGTGTCCTTGCCAGTTTTCTAAGCTCCACCATTCTCTCTTTTTGCTCCACACCTTTTTCAATCAGAATAGCATTATAGCTTTCCATATTTGCAAGTACCAAGAGTTCATTAATGCTTGCATAATCTCTAATATTGCCTTTTAAGCTCGGATTCTCCTCTCTCCACTGTTTTGCCCTTTTACCAAAAAGTGCTACATTGAGTATATCTGCTTCACTTGCGTACTTATATGATAATTGTTCACTAGTAAGATCTGCCAAAAGATAAGTTTTAATCGCATCGGTATGAATTCTATAATTGATTTTTGAAATCTCTCTGTGTAAGTTCCACGAAAGAGATAGTTTTGAGTTTTCATCATTTTTTAATCTTTTGTAATCTTGAATAATATATAACTT
>QWCT01001878.1_pt1 | contig 11110 bp, 9 predicted proteins | sample 1972681 | NCBI WGS metagenome assembly QWCT01 (sample SAMN09866701, study PRJNA288562) | Human oral metagenome isolate pre3_saliva, whole genome shotgun sequencing... | isolation source: mouth | host: Homo sapiens | place: USA: California | reverse complement strand
CCTCCGAAAATAAAAATATGCGCACATTTTACCATGATAAAGCACTAAATGTCTATGGAATCTGTATGTATACAGGAATCAGTGTGCCCCCACCACCGCGCGCGGTCCCCCTCCCCCGTCATACGGGGGAGGCTTCGGGGGGGACCGGCCAGATGACGCGCTTCACTCTCTCCGTCATTTATGCTTAGGGAATCGCCGATAAATGAGGTCTGCCAAATTGGTGTAGATTTTTGTCCGAACAAGGTGGAAAACCGGATGCATTGTGGTGCTTGCGAAGAGTTCCCGCCAAAGTGCGGGAAAAAGATAATCAAGATGGCATGTCTGAATTCAGCAGTGCTTGCTTATGTTCTATCTGCAGTTTTTCAAATAGAAAAACTTTATGTTGCATTTTGAAAAACTATTGGTTATAATGCTAATCAAGGAAAGTAAATATACAAAATCTTTTTCAAAATGAAATGATTATGTTGCGTTCTACTATTGCGAATGATATTCAGCAAGGTCTGCTCCCCCTGCAGATTCCTGCTTAATATAAGTCGGTGTATCCATATTTTAGGGTGAAACAAACGAAGGAGGATTCCCCTATGAAACGTATCTTATTGGGCGCCGTCAGCGCGCTCCTCGCCGCCGCAATGCTTACAGGCTGCGGCAGCAGTCAGCAGTCCGCCGCAAAGGACGGCAAAGTCATCATTCAAGTCGGCTACGAAAACAATCCCGGCGAGCCATTTGACAAGGGTGTAAACAAATGGAAAGAACTGCTCGAGCAGAAATCGAATGGAACAATGATCATCGAAACATATCCTTCGAGCCAGCTCGGCAGCAAAAACGATCTCATTGATCAGATGATTGCTGGACAGCCGGTTGTTACACTCGCCGATGGAGCTTTCTACGCAGACCGCGGTGTCAAGGACTTTGGCATCGTCTTTGGCCCCTTCCTCTTTGACAATTGGGATCAGTGCTGGAATCTCGTCAAGAGCCAGTGGTACGCAGACAAGAGCAAGGATCTCGAGGGCAAGGGTCTGAAAATTCTCGGTTCGAACTGGGTCTACGGCGCACGCCATACACTGACGACCAAGCCTGTAAACTCCGTCGAAGATCTGAAGGGCATGAAAATCCGTGTTCCCAATAACGCCATTCAGGTCAAAGGCTTCGAAGTGCTCGGTGCCGTGCCAACCCCAATGCCGCTTGGCGACACTTACACAGCACTTCAACAGGGTACAATCGACGGTGTAGAAAATCCGCTCCCCGTTCTCTATAATGGAAAGTTCCAGGAAGTTGCAAAGTATCTCATCCTTGATGGCCATGTCAAGAACTTTACGACACTCGTCTGCGGTACGCAGTTCTTCAACACGCTGACACCAGAACAGCAAAAGCTGCTGATCGAGACGTGTGAGGAAGCCGGTCTCTACAACAACGAGCAACAAGCGGCCTCCGAAAAGGAAGTACTCGAGAAGTTCCGCAGCGAAGGCGTAACTGTCGTCGAGCCTTCGGATGCAGTTCTGCAGGGCTTCCGCAATGCTGCACAGAAATTCTACACATTGCCTGATTTCGGCTGGTCAAAAGGTCTCTATGAGACGGTAAAATCCGCAATGCAGTAAGCATCTGCGGATGTGGACGGCGCGCCGCATCTGCGGCGCGTTTTCTGTCTATCAACATAAAAAGGGGAATTTATATGGAAGCGAATCACGAGCCAAAAGGGCTACTTTGCAATCTTGACTTCATTATCGCAGGCATTGCGCTCGCTGTGCTGGTACTAGTGACGTTCGTCGGTGTCTTCGCACGCTACTTTGCCGGTATGCCTTTCGCATGGGAGGAAGAATTTCAGCTGGCATGCTTTGTTTGGATTACGTTTCTCGGTGTCGGTGCTGCATTCCGTTCAGGAAGCCACGTTGCGATCGAGCTTCTCGTCGAACGAATGCCGGAGAGAATCGCACGCATAACAGAGATTGGTGGCTACGCTGTCTCGATGCTGATCTTTTCCTTCTTTTTGTATTACGGCGTGCAGATCATTCTGTCTATGGTGACGATGGGACGTACGACAAACATTCTCGGAATCCCATACGCAGCAATCTACATTGTCGTCCCCATAGGGTGTCTTCTGATGATGTATAACTACACTCGGATGATATTGAAGAAAAAGGAGGAGGCACAATAATGGACGGTACAGTCATTCTTTCCGCAGCGGTACTCCTCACACTCCTATTTCTCAAAGTGCCGGTCTTTGTCTCCGTACTGGCCGGCGGCGTAACCTACTTCCTCATGGTTCCAAATTTGCCCGGCACTATATTCGTGCAGCGTGTCATTGCCGGAACAGAGAGTATCCCACTTCTTGCGATCCCCTTTTTCGTCTGCGCCGGTGTTTTTATGAACTACACAGGCGTCACAAAACGAATTATGAATTTCTGCAGTGTACTTCTCGGCACATTTGTCGGAGGCCTAGCACAAGTTGCTATTCTGCTCTCAACACTGATGGGGGGGCTTTCTGGCTCCAACCTCGCTGATGCCGCAATGGAAGCAAAAATGCTTGTCCCCGAAATGACAAAGCGTGGCTTTTCCCTAGAGTTTTCCTCCGTCGTTACAGCAACCTCAGCAATCATTACTCCGTTGATCCCGCCAGGCATTGCCATGATTATCTATGGTTCTATTGCAAACCTTTCCATCGGCAAGCTGTTTATCGGCGGAGTCGGTCCCGGAATTCTGCTCTGCGTGGCAATGATGATCCTTGTCTCGATCATCTCGCACCGCCGTGGCTATAAACCAATTCGTACGAAGCATGCCTCTCCGGAGGAGTTCTTCACAGCACTGAAGGCTGCCTTCCTGCCGCTCTGCCTTCCGATCATTATCATTGGCGGTATCCGCATAGGGCTTTTCACACCAACCGAAGCAGGTGCCGTTGCTATTATGTACTCCCTCTTCCTCGGCATCATTTATCGTGAGATGCGTCTGCAGGATGTTCTGACAGGCATTCGTGAAACAGTAACCACATCTGCCTCCATTATGATTATTATCGGTGCGGCATCCACTTTTGCATGGATTCTTACGAAAGAGCGCATTCCGCAGGAACTCGCACAGATGATGATCACATTCCTCGAGACGCCTGCTCTCTTTCTGATTGTCGTGAATGTATTTCTCCTCATCGTCGGTATGTTTCTCGAGGGAAATGCAGCCATGATCATCCTTGTGCCCCTGCTTGCCCCCATTGCTGCTTATTTTGGCATTAACGAGTACCAGTTCGCGATCATGTTCATCTTCAACTTGGCCATCGGCGCACTCTCGCCCCCCATGGGAACGCTGATGTTCGTCACCTGCGGCATTACAAAATGTAAGATGAGCGCTTTTATCAAAGAGGCCATACCGTTCTACATCCTTTTAGTCATCTGTCTTATCCTTTTGACTGTCTTCCCAGTCTTCAGCTCTGGATTCATCAACCTTGTCTACGGAAGCTGATGAAGTGTCGTGATCATATCTAACAGGAAGGCGAATCCTCATGCCACACATTCTGTTCACTGCGCCGACTGCAGATATTGCTCAGAAGGCTGAACGCATTATCCAGCGACGTCGTCTTGACATTCCCGTCATCACAGCAGACGATCAATCCGCGCATGATGCAGTACTTGCCTTCCCCGAATCTTTCGTCGTCATCAGCCGCGGCGGCGTCGCCGAGGAGATCAAGAAAATCTCCGGCCGCACTGTAATCGAGGTCACAACCTCCGCGGGAGATATTCTCACAGCACTTACTGCACTGAATGCTCAAGGACTGCGGCGCATTGCCGTAGTGATGCGCGGAAACATTCTTTTCGATACACCGCAGAATTTTTCACTTGCAGACATGGACATTCTGATTCGCCCCTGTGATACCTACGAGGAAATTGCCGAAACTGTACATCGGCTGGCGGCAGCGGAGGAGATCGACGGCATCGCAGGCTGCCGCTATGCGGCACACATAGCAGAAGAAGTTCACCTTCCCAACGTCTATGTAGAGGTAAGTGAACGTTCCATCGAAAAGGCAGTTGACGATGCCCTAAAGGTGATCGATGCCAAGCGCCGGGAATCACTTCAGCGTGAGCGTCTTGATACAGTCATCCAAAAGCATGCCAAAGTGCACTTCTCCGACATTCTCACCAAATCTCTGCGCATGAAGGAAATCATCGCGTGTGCAAAGAGCTTTGCTCAAACATGCGCAAACGTTCTTATCCTAGGCGAAACAGGAACGGGAAAAGAATGGATGGCGCAAAGCATTCACAATGCCAGTCCACGGGTGGAGAAACCGTTCATCGCCGTCAACTGTGCTTCCATTCCGCCATCGCTGATCGAGAGCGAGCTTTTCGGCTGGGGCAAAGGGATATTCAGTGGAACACCTCGTGCAGAAAAAAAAGGTCTCTTCGAGCTCGCAGATGGGGGAACCATCTTCCTCGACGAGGTTGCAGAACTCGCGCCGGATATCCAAGGGCGTCTGCTGAACGTCCTGCAAAAGCATGAGATTATGCGCGGCGGTGATGCACGCCCTATCCAGCTCGATATCCGCATGATCTGTGCGACAAACAAAGATCTCGATCAGCTTGTCACAGAGGGAAAGTTCCGCGAAGATCTTTACTACCGTATCAACGTGCTGCGCCTTCAGCTGCCGCCGCTGCGTGAAAGGCACGAAGATATTCTTCCGCTCCTGCGCCACTACATCACACGCTACGCACCACAGGCAGACTTCGATCAGCTTATGCAAAAATCGCTTCGTGACCGTCTGCTGTCTTATAACTGGCCAGGAAATATTCGTGAGCTGAGAAACACGGCCGAGGTTCTCTCCTGTCTTGACAATGCAGACCTGGATCCGGTGCAAACCGGTGCACTGCTTGCGGCACGTCCTGCCGACCGAAGTAACCTTCTGGAGCTCCCGCTCGGGCTCCCGCTCAAAGAAGTTGAGCGGATCATTATAGAACGTACACTGGAGCACTACACCCCCGAGGAGACCTGTGAGAAACTCGGCATCAGCCGTGTAACGCTCTGGCGTCGTCTGCGGGAAAAACCTGATTCTATTTAAAGGAGATGCTTTACATGAAAGCAATTCGTATCAATAAGCCTGGAGAAGCAGAGCTATTTACGGCAAACAAGCCTGCGCCAAAACCCGGTGAAGCTCTGCTCAAGATACTCTATGGCGGCATCTGCGGCAGTGATCTTGGAACCTACCGCGGTACGTTCGCCTATGCATCCTATCCGCGCATCCCAGGACATGAATTCTCGGCACAGATTGTGGAGATTGATCCCGCTGACGCGGCGAGATACCATCTCCATGCAGGGCAAATCGTCACCTGCAACCCCTATTTCAACTGCGGCACATGTTATTCCTGTGAACGAGGATTTGTCAACTGCTGCGAGCACAACGAGACGATGGGTGCTCAGCGGGACGGCGCATTTATGGAATACATCACGATGCCTGTCGAACGCATCTACGATGGAAAGGGCCTTTCTCCGCTGGAGCTCGCTCTCATCGAACCATTCTGCATCAGTTATCACGGCGCAAGTCACGCACATATCCAACCTGGAGAAAAGGTTCTTGTTGTCGGCGCAGGAACCATCGGCGTGCTTGCTGCCGCCGCTGCAAAGGCTGCCGGTGCGGAGGTATACATCGCAGATATAGCCCCAAAGAAGCTTGACCATGCCGTAGAGATCATGAGCCTCAAAGGAAAAATCCTTAATGATACGCCAGAGCATTTTGCGGCACAGGTGCAGGAAATCACCCACGGAAACGGTTTCGACGTGACCATCGAGGCGGTGGGTCTGCCAGCGACATTCCTCTCCTGCGTTGATGCGGCAGCCTTCGGGGGGCGTGTTGTTCAAGTTGGCGTTGGCAAACGCAATGCAGATTTCAACTTTACCCTGCTGCAAAAGAAAGAGCTGAAACTCTACGGCTCGCGCAATGCTCTCAAGAAGGATTTTCTCGAACTAATCGATCTCGTAAAATCAGGTAAAATCGACATCACGAAGATCGTAACGAATGTATACGAACTGAAAGATGCACCGCATGCATTCAAAGACTTCTCTGAACACGCCGACACAATGCTCAAAGTCGTTATTCACTTCGCTGATCCAGAATGATTGAAAAGGAGCATAATATCATGAAAGAAATCCAAGAACTATACCGTCCGTCACAGCATCCCATCCGTGTCATGCAGTTTGGTGAGGGCAACTTTCTCCGCGCCTTTGTAGACTATGCCATTGACGTCGCAAATGAAGAAAATGGTCTCGATGCAAGTGTGGCCATCGTCATCCCCATCGCCGGTGAACGCCCGCAGTTTGCTGTACAGAATAATCTCTATACGGTCTGCCTGCGTGGTCAGCAGGAGGGAAAACCATACAAGGAAAACCGCGCTGTTACGTGTATTAGCCGCGTGTTGAGTGCCTATGCCGACTACGACGGCTACATGCAGCTCGCCGAGCTCGATACGCTCCGTTTTATTGTTTCCAACACGACAGAGGCCGGTATCGTTTTTGACCCTGCATGTGCTCTTGCCGACCGCCCGCCCAAGGCTTTTCCTGCGAAACTCACGCAGTTCCTCTATGCACGTTTCCAGCATTTTGACGGTGCAGCAGACAAGGGCGTCCACATGCTGCCTGTCGAGCTCATCGAAAACAACGGACAAGAGCTCCGACACTGTGTCATGGAATATGTAAAGCTCTGGAATCTTGGTTCAGATTTTGCCGCATGGCTTGACACGGCATGCAGTTTTGCTGATACGCTTGTCGACCGCATTGTTGTTGGATATCCGCGCATGGATGCTGCCTCATACGAGCAGGAGCTCGGCTATCGTGATGCTCTCCTCGATCAAGCAGAGCCATTCTCCCTATGGGTCATCGGCAATGAGGAAATCGCAAAAGAGCTTCCGCTCGCATCCAGCAAGTTCCATGCCATCTTCACCAGTGATGTGGCGAAGTACAAGGAACGTAAGGTGCGCATCCTAAATGGTGCTCATACCTCCATGGTACTTGGCGCATATCTGGCAGGACTCGACTACGTTGGCGACTGCATGAAGGATCCTGTTATCCGTAAGCAGCTCGATCAATCCGTTTACAACGAAATTGTTCCGACGGTTCACCTCCCAGAGGAAGAGTCACGCGCATTTGCAGCAGCGGTTTTTGAACGTTTCGAGAACCCCTTTGTCCACCATGCCCTTCTCTCCATCTCCCTCAACTCCATCTCAAAATGGCGTGCACGCGTTCTTCCCTCCTTCAAGGACAGTCTCGCGAATACAGGCAAATTACCCAAATGGCTCACCTACTCACTCGCCGCTCTTCTCGCCTTCTATCACACAACTGACAAAGGAGAAAACTGCCTGATCGGCCATCGCGGCAGTGAACCCTACGAAATTCATGACGATGCAGACAAACTCGAACGCCTCGCCGCGTGGTCATCTCTCTCCGCTGCAGACTACGTACACAACGCGCTGGCAGCAGAAGATTTCTGGGGAGAGAATCTGACTAAGATCATGGGACTCGAGGCAAAAGTATTGGAGCACTTTGAACGCATCTCTGCCGTCGGCGCAAAGGCACACATCGAAGAGCTCGGAAAGGTCTCATAAGATGGCAGGAAAACTCTTCCTAATCCAGCCAAAGGATAACGCAGCTGTCGCACTTTCAGATATCGCTGCAGGGGAGACGGCAGCACTCGGCACGACCTCCTATACAGCACAAAGTGCTATTCCCGCAGGGCATAAGATGGCCGTCCGCCCTATCCGCGCAGGCGAGGACGTGATCAAATACGGCTTTCCCATCGGCACGGCACGACGCGATATTGCAGTTGGTGAGCATCTGCATACAGATACGGTGAAGTCCAAACTGGGCAGTCTGCTGGAATACCGCTACGAACCGGAAAAGGCACCGCATTGGGATCCTGCAGAGCATACCTATCTCGTTGGCAAAACCTTTGATGGATACGCACGTCCCGATGGGAGAACCGGCATCCGCAATGAGATCTGGATCATCCCGACGGTTGGCTGCGTGAATGCCATTGCGCAGGCAATCGAAAAGCGTGCACAGATCTACAAAGAGGGTACAATCGACGGCATCTTCGCCTATGGTCATCCCTACGGTTGTTCTCAGCTCGGCGGCGATATGACGAACACACAAAAGTACCTTGCCGCACTTATCCGCCATCCGAATGCGGGCGGCGTGCTCGTTCTTGGACTTGGCTGCGAGAACAACGAGATGGCGCAGATGCGCGCGCTGATCGGCGATGTGGACGAACGCCGCGTGAAGTTCCTCCTCTGTCAGGAGGTCTCCGATGAGATCGAGGCGGGTGTACAGCTCATCAAAGAAATCGCGCACGAGGTGAAGAATATCCCACGAACCCCGCAGCCTGTTGCAAAACTCGTACTTGGACTCAAATGCGGCGGCTCGGATGGATTTTCCGGCATCACAGCAAATCCGCTCGTCGGCGAGGTAAGCAACGAGCTCGTCGCGGCAGGCGGTACCACGATCCTCACCGAGGTGCCCGAGATGTTCGGCGCAGAAACACTGCTGATGAACCGTGCAAAGGACAAACAGGTATTTGAAGACACGGTTCAACTGATCAACGGATTCAAAGAGTACTTCATGCGCCATGGAGAGAAGGTCGACGAGAACCCCTCCCCCGGCAACAAAGCAGGCGGCATCACAACCCTCGAGGACAAATCCCTTGGATGTGTCCAAAAGGGCGGCATCGCCCCCGTCGTGGATGTCCTCGACTATGGGGACACGGCAAAGGAGCAGGGGCTTCTGCTCCTTTGTGCTCCCGGGAACGATCTCGTCGCATCAAATGCTCTCGCGGCGGCTGGTGCGCACATCGTTCTTTTTACAACAGGGCGCGGCACGCCATTCGCATGCCCGGTACCAACCGTAAAAATCGCGAGCAATCCCCACCTTGCCCAGCACAAGGCCAGTTGGATTGATTTTAATGCGGGTCGTCTCATCGAGGGCGAAACAATGCAGGAGATCACAGCAGATTTCCTTGATCTCCTGCTTGCGATTGCCTCTGGAAAGGCACATGCGAAATCCGAGGCACTCGATAAGCACGATCTAGCCATCTTTAAGGACGGCGTAACACTGTAGGAGGTGCGCATGAAGAAAGGTCTGATTCTCGCAGGGGAGCCGATGGGGCTTCTGATCGCGCAGAGTGAGGGCGATCTCTCCGGTGTCTCGGGCTACGATCTCGCTGTCGCCGGCGCAGAGTTCAACGTCGCCATTGGTGCTGCACGTCTTGGGCACCGCGTGACCTACCTGACGAAACTGGGAAAGGATCCGTTCGGTGAGCGCATCATCCATGTACTGAACGAGAACGGCATTGGGAATGAGTTCGTCTCATGGAGCGATGAAAAGCGCACAGGATTTATGCTGAAAGGCCGTGTCCACGCAGGAGATCCCCCGATCTTTTACTTCCGTGCAGGGTCTGCTGCGTCAACGCTTTCACCAAAGGACGTAGAAAACGTCAATTTTTCTGTCTACAGTCATATCCATCTGACGGGGATTCTCCCTGCACTCACGGAGTCAACGCGTGCAGCGACGCTCCTCATGTTCGAGCGCGCACGGGCGGCCGGACTGACGATCTCGTTCGACCCGAACCTGCGCCCTCAGCTCTGGCCGGATGAGCGCACCATGCGCAAGACGATCAATGACCTTGCGGCCCGTGCAGATATCGTCCTGCCGGGCACGGCAGAGGGAAAAATCCTCATGGGGAGCGACGATCCTGCCGCCATTTGTGCCTTCTATCAAGAGCTCGGAGCAAAGACCGTCATCACGAAATGCGGCGCGGCAGGAGCCTACGTCGCCGATGGCGCGGAGCACTACAAGGAGGAGCTGCCCATGCACGATGCCGTACGGCGTGCAGCCGCCATTGGTGCCATCCAGGTGATGAGCCGCGGCGACAATGAGGGGCTCCCTACCCATGCGGAACTGGAGCGTTTTATGAAGGAGGCAGATTCCACTGATGAGTAAGCAGCTGCAGAAAATGTCCGAGATCGGTCTTGTGCCGCTCGTTGTGCTTGAAGACGCCGCGTGTGCAAAGCCGCTCGGCGAGGCACTCGTCGCAGGCGGCATTCCTGTCGCGGAGGTCACGTTCCGCACGGATGCCTGTCTCGATATCATCCGTGCAATGAAGGAGATCCCGACACTCATCGTCGGCGCAGGCACAGTACATACGGTCAAACAGGCGGAGGCGGCAGTCGCAGCAGGGGCAACATTCATTGTGACTCCTGCATACAATCCTGACGTCATCGACTGGTGCACTGCACACGAGGTCGATATTGTCCCAGGGACAGTCTCCCCTGGTGAAATCGAAGCCGTCCGCGCACGCGGCATCAAGTTTTGCAAGTTCTTCCCTGCCGCAGCATACGGCGGAACAGCGACGCTCAAAGCACTCGCAGGACCGTTCGCGGATGTGCAGTTCCTGCCGACGGGCGGTGTCAGTCTTGACAACATGCGTGACTACCTCAGCCTGCCGAACGTGGCAGCGGTCGGCGGCAGCTTCATGACGCCGGGGAAACTGGTCAAAGAGCAGGATTGGGACGGCATCGCTGCCGTCTGCCGCGGTGCCGTGCAGAAGATGCTCGGTCTGCGTATCGGTCACGTTGGCATCCATACGGCAGGCCGTGCGGAAGCAGAGGAACTCACCGATGCGCTCTGCCGCCTGACCGGTGAGACGAAAATCGCGGCAGGCGGCGGCTTCTTTGCCGGTACGATCGCCGAGATCTGTGCAGAGCCGACACCGGGCGACTATGGTCATCTCTGCATCGATACCGACGATATGCCGCGCGCACTCGCCTACTACGCGCGCCGCGGCATCGCGCTGGATCCGGAGTATACCTTCCGTGATGAAGACGGAGCAATACGCCTCGCCTATCTAAAAGAAAAGGTCGGTGGTTTCTCCATTCACCTGCGCAGAGCGTAAATCACTTTTAGGAATCGCTGATAAATGCAGCGCCCGCCTCTTAGAATATCCAGCGGGCCTCATGTTATCGGCGATTCTTTCATTTTACATCCGGCGCAAAATGGCGTACAATATACCATCACGAAATGGGAAAAGGGGTGGGACGATGCTCCCTGGTATCGGAATCATCGCCAACGTCGCCGCCATCGCGCTCGGCGGCGT